>Ga0228536_1001655_pt1 | contig 18565 bp, 14 predicted proteins | sample SJ1Smetagenome_FD_168611 | JGI IMG/M metagenome (GOLD analysis project Ga0228536, IMG submission 168611) | Enriched culture of PCE-dechlorinating microbial communities from Ithaca, New York, USA - SJ1.S | ecosystem: Engineered > Modeled > Simulated communities (microbial... > Unclassified...
AGAATGTTATGAACAAAGGAGTGTGATAATCACAACAAATCTGGAGTTCAGCAAATGGGTCCATATCTTCTACGATGAACAGATGACTGCGGCAATGATTGATCGGCTTGTTCACCACAGTCATTTGCTGTTGTTCGAAGGTCAGAGCTTTAGAATTAGGAATTCGCTAATGAAAACTCATTGACAAATTTCCCGGGTGGAAAGTTGTTTGGAATTCTTGCAAAAACAGGGAATTCACTCTTGCAAAAAACAGCATATCGCGCTATTAAAAAGAAAGGGCTTCCTTCTGATTTCCTTTATTATTCAGGGATCGACGTGATCGATTGGTATTACAGAACAACCCTGGATAATCATAGGTACTACTTTTACAAGCAAGATGTTACACGACTGCATTACCTGCCTGACAGATTCATAAATGTCCTGTTCTTTCCGAAATCCATAAGTGAGTTTTCAAACGAATCATTTTCGAAGCTCCTCGAAGTTATAAGTAACACAGCTTTCTGCAATGAACAGATCAACATCTGCGCATCCGTAAGAAAATCACACCTCGGCGATGATTATGAAAGATTGGTGGAGATCGTGAAATGCCACCTGCTGAAAGGAGACTACACACTCCATTTAACTCATAACTCTGTCGATGATAATGTTCAGGGAGAAGTAATCTTCTACTCCGAACATATTTTTCAGTTCTTGTCGAATCTTAGAGCTTATTGTCAGGCATATAGACGGGGAATATGCAGAGGTAAAAAGGACTGCGATACGCTCAATAGAAAGCCTATGAAAGATACAGGCTATCGACAATACTGGATAATTAGACTCATGAGAAAGGAGCCGGGATGATATTGAGCGTTAGCCGGAGAACCGATATTCCGGCCTTTTACAGCGAATGGTTTTTCAACAGGCTCAAAGAGGGCTTCGTTCTGGTGAGAAATCCCATTAACCCTCACCAGGTCAGCAGAATAGATATCTCTCCCAAAAATATAGACTGTATAGTTTTCTGGTCGAAGGACCCGGAAAAGATGATCGCCAGGCTCGACGAACTGGCCGGCTACACCTATTATTTCCAGTTCACCATAACCCCCTACAACAGAGAAATTGAGCCCAACCTCAGAGACAAGAGAGAGATTGTCGAGACTTTCGTGAAGCTCTCCGAAATGATCGGCAGGGAGCGCGTGATCTGGAGGTACGACCCGGTGATCGTGACCGGCAGGTTCACGCTCGAGTGGCATTTGAAGGCCTTCGAGTCCATGGCCGGAAGGCTCGGTAAATACACCGACAAGTGCGTGATCAGTTTCGTGGACCTCTACAGGAAGATACTTCGCAACATCCGGACGATCGGAGCGAAGGAGCCGGCGGACGGGGATTTGCGGACCCTTGTCGGAGGCTTCTCGGAAATGGCGAAAGCCAACGATTTGGTTCTGGAGAGCTGCTCGGAACTCGTAGATCTATCCGCTTACGGAATTCAGCACGGAAGATGCGTCGACGACAGGCTCATTTCTAAAATGCTGGGAAGGGAACTGACCGTCTCGAAAGACAGGAACCAGAGGGAAGCCTGCGGCTGTGTCGAGAGCGTGGATATAGGAGCCTACAACACCTGCCCTAACGGCTGCCTTTATTGCTACGCGAACTACAGCAAGACGACCGTAGAGAAGAACCGCAGGGCTTACGATCCCGACTCTCCAATGCTGTGCGACAGGCCCGGGGAAGGCGATAGGATAACCGCCAGAAAGACGAAAGAGAGCAAAGACAAACAGACGAGACTCTTCTAGACCGACCCTGCACCGGGCTAACGGTAAGCGAAACGATCGTGGGCGTTCCAGTACTGAGATATTTCGAATGGCTCAACACCTGCGTGAATGGCAGCCGCTCAATATAAACCCGGACGCCGATTTCTTTTCTGCGCGAAGTCCATACATCGAACTGGCCTGGAAATGCTGCAGCAATCGTTCAATGAGCTTTTCAGTCAGCCGCATCTTACAGAGACGTCGCCCGACAAGGCTAACCCCCTTGACAGCCACTCCATACGACTGGTATAATAAGATCGTAAACATACCGTCATTCACTTCTGTGATTCACTCACTCTCTATAATAACGTCTTAGACGCGATCTCTCGCACTCCAGGATCATGGGCTGTAACGGCTCCGTAGTGTTTTCTTGCATATTTTATCTGTCGTGGTTTCTTTTGTAGATGCGTTCTTTTCACCGCTTCATTTGCTCAAAAGAGAAGGAGGATAAATATGGTTGTGGGAGACAATTCCAGAAGGTTCATCGAAGCTTACAAGACTATCGAAATGTATTTGAGGAAGGCGGGAAACATTCCCGACGATTTCAGCTTTTCGAAAGCTCTTAACGAAAAGGCAGAACACGATCGTCTACTGAGACCCTACAGGAGCAAATTACTTGAATATGCAAAACTGAGGAACGTGATCGTTCATTCGAGGACACCCGACGGTGCTGCCATTGCAGAGCCTCACGACAGTGTCGTTGAGGAAATCGAATCAATCGCCCGAATGCTACTGGATCCTCCAAAAATAACCTCTCTTAAGGGTGGCGAAAAGGTCACTACCATCGAGGCTAAGGACCCCATAGGAAAGGCCCTGGAGATAATAAAAGAGAAATCCTTCTCACAGATCCCGGTTTACAGCGGAAAAGAGTACAGGGGACTGCTGACAACGAACGCTGTCGCTAGATGGATGGCCAGCGCGAGTGAAGAGGAAAGAGCCTTTATCTATGACTGTCCCGTCGAGAGAGTCCTGAGTTACGCCGAAGAAAACGAAGACGTCAGATTTGTCAGGGGAAGCACAAACCTTTTCGAGGTACTGGAAGCCTTCGGCAAGGCAGGAGAGAACGGCAAAAGGCTGGAGGCCATTTTCGTAACCAACAGCGGAAAGAAAGACGAAACACCGACACGGATAATAACTATCTGGGACATCCCAGAGATCAGCAGTCAACTTGAACCGGCAAGGCAGATGAGGAGCTGATTAAATGAGCTGGAACTGGCAGGAAGAATTGAAAGAAGTAGTGAGAACGGCGGTTGAGAGAAAGCTGAACAACCTGGGTCTGGGAAGACAGTGGGAGAACTCGGCCAGTCTTCATGGGCTGGTCTATACAGAACCGGTAAGGCGTGAGGAGATACTGCTCTGCAGAAGGAAACTCGATGCCTGCAAGAAATCGGGGCAGTCCTTCGAACAGTCAAGAGAAGCGCTGATCGAAAAACTCTCGGAAAGGCTCCTGAAACTTCTTCTTGAGATAAAGCGGATGGAAATGGAGAGATTGCTCCCCTACACGATAATCTCTGTCTCGGACCTCACGGACGACTTGAGCACGGCCCATTATGTATATCTGTCGATGAATCCCGGCGACAGGGAACCGCTCGGCTCTTCGATAAGAGAAGAGATGAGAAAACTCTCTAGAAAGTATCCGGAGCAGCTCCCCGATGGTGGGCATGTGATCCTTCCCAGAGAATATGACATGACATTCATCGTAGGGTTCATAAACCACTTCAACGGGAGGAAGAATTAGAAGCGCAACAAAATCATGTAATTTTGTTCTGAATGTTAATTGTGATAGACTTTTGCCAACAGCCATGTCAGTCTCAAGTTCATACTCAGTTATTCATTCCAAGTTTCCTATTGTCTAAACTTATGCATTTCGAGAATATAGGGCTGAGCAATACCGAATAATTTTGAGAGGATGAGAATCATGCGAACAATCAGCGAAATGCTGAAGCCAAGAGATAATGTGTTTTCCGACACTGCAAGAGAGGATGTGCTGAACCTCACCGATTTTGTAGAAAACAGAATAGATGCAGATAAATTCTTCAGAGAAAACTTCCAAACTCAAGGAATGACAGTATTATTTGATACTGCGTTTTCTCGCTTTAAAAGTGAATCTGATACTGGTGTCATTAAGTTAACACAGGCAATGGGTGGTGGCAAAACTCATAGTATGTTAGCTCTTGGTTTGTTGGCTCAAAATTCCGAGCTAAGGGAAAAGCTTCTGGGATCAAATTATGCGGGAATTGGTGAGATAAAAGTTGTTTCATTCTCAGGCAGAGAAAATGCTGATTTTGGTATTTGGGGAAGCATTGCAGAACAACTCGGCAAGAAAGAGTTTTTTAAAGACTATTACTCTCCGCTTAAAGCTCCTGGTGAAACATCCTGGGTTAAGCTACTTGAGGGCCACAAGACTCTCATCTTGTTGGATGAACTCGCCCCGTATTTGGAGAATACTAAGTCGATAATGATTGGAAATTCGGATCTCAGTAAAGTCACTATGACTGCGCTGTCAAACCTTTTCACTGCTTTAGGAAAAGAGCAATTGGCGAATGTATGCCTTGTCTTCTCTGACCTCAAGGCAGTATATGAGTCTGGTAGTGAATTATTGCAGTCCAGCTTTCGCGAACTTGAGGCTGAAGCAAATCGAGTTGCAATTGAAGTAACTCCGGTCGCACTCAACAGTGATGAGATATACCACATCTTGCAGAAACGCCTGTTTGAAGACGTCGGTGGTTTCGAATATTCGTCCAATGTCAATGATGTGGCTATTGCTTATAAATCAAGCGTAGAAAAAAGCAAGAAGCTTGGCTCAACAAACTACACTCCAGAAGCAGTTTTTAAAGGTATCAAGGACTCCTATCCCTTTCATCCGTCGATTAAGGATCTATACGCTCGTTTCAAGGAAAACCAAAATTTCCAACAAACACGCGGCCTTATCAAGTTGATGCGCCAGGTTGTCCGCCAATTCTATGAAAGTGGTATGGCAAAAAAGAATTATTTGATTAACGTGTTTGACTTCAATCTAAACGAACAAAAAATGCTAAGTCACATCCGCCAAATCAATCCTTCTCTTGAAGAGGCAATTAACCACGATATTGCGCAGGATGGAAAATCAATTGCAGAAGTTATAGATTCAGAAATGACTAAAAACAAAGGAGTCACACAAGATATCGCAAAGCTCCTTCTTGTGTCCTCCCTGTCGACAGCACATCATGGGTTACTTGGTCTTACCCAATCAGAAATATTCGGTTATTTAAGTGCACCTAATATCGACATTAACGAAATTAAATTCAGTCTTGAGGAATTGAAGACGCTGTGCTGGTACATGAAACAAGATAACCGAGGCAGACTGTATTTCCAAAACACAAAAAATATGGTCGCAGAAATGAATACCCTTGTTGATAGCTATACAAATGAGAATGCCAAAAAAGAGCTGAAGAGAATCCTGGAGCAGAATTTCAGTCCTAAGTTGAAAGTCTGCTACGAAATGCTGTATGTGCTCCCGGCAATCGATGAAATCGATCTCGATCAGAATAAAATTTCTCTGGTCATATTTGAGCCATATTCAGGCAGTGAACTTCATCCTGAACTGAAGAAGTTCCATGAGAACATTTCGCTCAAGAATAGAGTCATGTTCCTTTCCGGTCAGCGAAATATGATGGAAAAGCTCTACGGTAATTCAAAAAAACTTAAGGCGATTCAGCAAATCGTTGACAACATGGCAAATGAAGGTGTTCCACCATCTGATCAGCAATACAAGGAAGCTGAAGCTCAGCTTGATAAGGCGATTCAAGCTTTGTTCTCAACAATCAGGGAGACGTTCGTTTCACTCTACTATCCAACAAAGAACGGGATTGAGCTTGCTGAATTCAAGCTACTATTCAAGGAAAACAAGTTTGATGGCGAAGAACAGATCATTTCTTGTTTGACTGAAAACTCAAAATACGAGCGCTTTTCTAAGGATGACCAGTTCTTGGAAAACCTTCGCAAGAAATGTGAAGCTCGGCTGTTTACCATAAATGAACTTCCCTTCTCCCAGATAAAAGAGAGAGCTGCAACCACAGTGTCCTGGCAATGGTATCACCCAGACCAGCTAGAGAGCCTGAGATTGGACTGTATCAGAAAGGACAAATGGAGAGAAATCAATAGTTATCTTGTCAAGGGACCATTTAAGAAAGACCCGACATCAGTTGTAGTCGAGCAAACCTCCTATAATGAAAAGACTCGCGAATTCACCTTAAAAATTCGTGGCATTGGCGGTAAGGTTTATTATGACATTGGTAGTGACCCTACTCCCGCGTCTAAAGAAGTAATGGACCAATCCCTGAGGACCGCAGAACCAGCAGTTCGCTTCGTCTGTATTGATCCGACAGGTGAAAGAGATACTGGGGATGTTGTTGAATTCATTGGAAGCGTTCCAATTAAATATGGACAAAGAAAGACGACGAATGGCTATGCGATGACTTTGGAAACTAATCCCAAATACGTAGTCAAATACACAACTGATGGTAGCGAACCTAAAGAAAACGGTGGCATATACAATAGTGAATTTGTGCTTCCTCAAGAAAGTAAATTTGTCAGGGTCGCTGTATATTACAAAGATAAGCTGCTTGAAGAAAAGAACATTGATTTAACCAAGGACGGAAGCTCTAAGCCGGGGAAGATAATCGATAAGGAAAAGCCACTCGCCTACCGCTATAAGAATAAAAAGCAAATGGGAGATACCGAAACTAGCTACAAAGAGCTAGCTCTACTTTCAAAGCTTGACGGAGTACTTATTAAAGGAGCTACGGCAGAGATTTACGACAGAGCAAATATGGATCAGTATATTGAGTTCAATGCGAGTGTTCCATACTGGGCAGGCGATCTTCAGTCACTCATAGATCTTGTTAGAGAAACCAGCTTCGAGGAAACTGAAGTTATTGTTGACTTCGGTTATAAAGAGCTGATGTTTGTAACTGGAGATTTGTTTACCCAATGGCTTGATATGAACAAACTCGATTTGAACAATCTTGTCGAGAATGGAGAAATCATACAGTGAGCAACACTTATTATGGATTTGGCTACGATCCAACTGAAAGCGAAAATCACTTCTATGTGGTTATTCCAAAAGAAGCGGCTGCAGAGGTTGAGGTTTACGAGCGTTTTCATTGGGATGCAGGTGAACAGAAGATTACAGGCAAGGACATCCTGAAGCTTTGTATGCCACGATACAAGTGGGCGAAGCTTTCGAATGATGTAGCAGCAGAATTCAACGCAAGGTTGAAGGTCGATAAAAAACCAACTGGCAGATTTCTTGTAGGTGAGACAGCTGTCGAAAAGATGTTTGGCAAAGAGCTTATGGTTCTTCTTTGGGGTATAGAAAATAACGATCCTGCTGGAATTCCGACTGCGATTCGCAACTGGAAAGGACTCCAGCCTGAAGAACGTTGGTGGCTTTACACAATGACGAATGCAAGCACTGGAAAGATCAATGATAAACGCGGATGGCGCATGGCGTTGCGCTATGCACTGTGCGAAAACCCAGTGAATGAGTCAAATCAAATATCACTATTCACTGATTTGATGGGAGAAGAATAGCTTTGGATAATCAGATGTCATTTATAGAAAAGCAATTTCCTGTAAGTAAGATAAGCAAAGAAAGCTACAAAGAAAGAAAAGCGGCTCAAAGCCAAACATTAACCGGCCTTGGTAAATGGTGGGGACGAAAGCCGCTAGTGCTTGTAAGAGCTGCAATATTGGGTTGTCTTATGCCCTGCAGTGATAACCCTAAGGCTGATATGGATATTTTCCTGAAAATTATGTCTATGGACAATGATGGACTTATAGACCGAAAGCAAAAAACATTGTCTGCCAAAGAACTCTATGAGATTGCTCAGGGCAGCAAGCACTTTAGACAATATCTAAACGATTGGTTTGAAGTAGATGGAGTAAAAGTCAAAATCCGCAGTGGCCAGGACAAAAATGCCATTGAAACGCGGTTATTCAGAACGTTGGGTTATGATGACAAGCTGAAGCATTGTGTTCGTCCTGAACAACTTGCGACCCTTAGCAAGGACAGCTGGAATGCAATCAATCACCATCTTGGAACAAGCGCCAAATCATTAAATGAATTGGTCGAACAACTCTCGATGAAAAGGTATGGACGACTGATCACTGTTGGTGACTGTTTTTCTGGAGGCGGAAGCATTCCTTTCGAAGCTGCCAGAATTGGTGCTATGGCTTATGGCAGCGATTTAAATCCTATTGCAGGTCTTTTATCTTGGGCAAGTATCAATATCCTTGGAGCTAGTGAACACGATAGAAAAAAGATCAGTGCTTTTCAAAAACATGTTTATGATTCTGTTGATGAGGAAGTATGTGAACTTGGTATAGAACATAATGAGAAGGGTGAGCGTGCAACAAGCTATTTGTATTGTGTTGAAACACGTTGCCCAGAATGTAGCTATATCGTTCCTCTTTTGACCTCTTTAATAGTAGGTATTAGAGCAGGGAAGGCGGTTGCCAATCTTCGGGAGATTGGTGAACGTTACGAAATTGAAATTAAGATGAATGCAACGGATCATGATATAAAAAATGCACAAAAAGGAACTGTCACTAGCAAGGGTCTTGAGTGTCCTCACTGTGGAAAAGTGACTCCTATATTTCTTCTTCGAGGCGATAGAACAGATAGTGACGGTAATACAGTATGTGGATTGCGGCACTGGGAAAAGCAAGATTTCGACTTTAGAGATGGCGATGTATATTCGGAAAGGTTATACGCTATTAGATACGAAACTAAAGAAGGAAAGAGATATTACCGCGCTCCAAATGAGCGAGATTTAGAAAATGAGATAACAGCGAAAAGAATCGTTACTGAAAACATTGTTTCCTGGCAGGAGCAAGGATTAATTCCCGGTTCACTGATTGAGAGTGGTTATAATACGGATCAAGTAATCCGTGAGCGTGGATGGACACATTGGAATCATATTTTCAACGCTAGACAATTATTACTACTCAGCAGATTGAACTATTATGTATCGAATGAAAAGTCTCATAAAAGTAAGGTGGCGGGACTTCTTAGTTTAAATAGGATAGCAGATTATAATACGCGAATATGTAGATGGGATCCTAATACGGATATCTCGAAACAAGCATTCTATAATCAAGCACTTAACACCCTGTTTGATTGGGGAATGCGTAGTTGGTACATGCTTTCTGATGTATGGGATCCTAACTTAACAAGCACAAAAATTGAAGCAGATTCTTCAATTTGTGTCAGTGACGCACGCGATGTATTCACAAATTGCGATTACTGGATAACCGACCCACCTTATGCGGATGCTGTCAATTATCATGAGCTCTCTGAGTTCTTTTTAGCATGGGACAAGAAACTTTTGCAAGAAACATTCCCTGAGTGGTATACCGATTCAAAGAGAGTACTTGCCGTACGAGGAGATGAGAATTTCTCCAAAACTATGATTGATATCTATACGAATCTCACAAATCATATGCCTGATGACGGGATGCAGGTAGTCATGTTTACGCACAGCAATCCCGCTGTATGGGCTCAACTTGCCTTAATAATGTGGAAGTCTGGGCTCAGGGTGACAGCTGCCTGGAATATTGCTACAGAAACCGATGCATCAGGTCTTAAAGATGGGAATTACGTCAAAGGAACTGTGCTTTTAGTCTTGCGCAAACAAACTGGAGATAACATGGCTTTCCTGGATGAGATCAATTCTGATATTCGGGCCGAAGTTAGAAGGCAAATTGCTAGTATGTTGGAGCTTGAAAATAAAGAAGAACCGAATTTCTCTGACCCGGACTATGTGCTCGCCGCCTATGCAGCCTCTCTCAAAGTACTGACATCATATAAAACCATCGAAGACCTGGATCTCGATTATGAGTTGAATCTGGCGATAAATATTCCCAACCGAAGTAGTATTGTAAAGATCATCGAAACCGCAAAGAAGATCGCTTATGATTGCGTCATTCCTTTGGGCTTCGAAAGCTATCTGTGGAAAGACCTTTCGAATGCTGAAAAATTCTATATTAAGGGACTTGAAAGCGAAAAACATGGCAACTACCAGATTAGCACTTACCAGGAGTTTGCGCGTGGATTCAATATTGGTGGGTATAGCCAGATGATGGCAAACGAAAGGGCCAACACTGCACGGCTTAAGACACCAGTTGAAATGGCTGGTAGAACAGTTAATGAAGTCCCTGATTTTGAAAACTCTCTACTCAGAACAGTATTTATGGGGATTTATACTGGAGTAAAAGAGGATGAAAATCCATCGAGAGCACTGGGCTTCATAAAGAATGAACTGCCAAATTATTGGGATAAACGCGACATGATTAAGCATCTGCTCAACTTTATCAAGGATACCAAGGACATTGATAATATGGCTCCTCATTGGAGGCAAAGCGCAGCAATGGCTGATTTACTGCATTCACTTGTTACCAACGACAGCATTTAGAGGGATAATAGTCTATGAACCGCTATTCTTCAAGAAGACATAAACTAGATAAACAATTTCTGATTGAAAAATTGAAAAATGCAGTATCTTACGACAGAATTGCCGGGTATTTTTGCTCCTCCATTCTTGAAGTTGCTGGAGAAAGCATCGAAAACGTAGAGGGCAAAGTCCGTGTTATATGCAATTCTGGGTTGTTACTGGAAGATATTTTAGTTGCGAATTATGCACAAAAAATGAAGCAGGAATGGTGTGAATTTTCGCCAGAAGAAAAATACACTTCTCCTGAAAGCAGAAGTCGTCTTTCTACTCTATATCGTTTACTGAGCAATGGAAAGCTTGAAATTCGAGTTATTCCTGACCAAGTCTTTGGTCTCATGCACGGAAAAGCCGGTGTGATAACGTATAAGGATGGATCGAAGACCTCTTTTCTCGGCAGCATTAATGAGACGAAAAGCGCCTATACATTAAATTATGAGATGTTGTGGGAGGATGATTCTGAGGAATCCGTTAAATGGGTTCAAGACGAGTTTGATTTTTTCTGGAATAGTCAATATGCGGTAAACCTGGCAGATTTTATAGTGAATGATTTCAACAGAATCTCTCGCCGTACCATTATCGGGCTTAAAGACTGGAGAGAGAACTCCGATGAGGTTGTACCTTCGGCTACAGTAGAAGAACCAGTATATCGAAGAGAATTCGGCCTTTGGGAACATCAGAAGTATTTTGTTGAACTTGCTTTTAGAGAGCATAAAAAAGACGGTGGTGCACGATTTCTTCTAGCCGACCAGGTCGGACTAGGAAAAACTTTGCAGTTAGCTATGTCTGCGAAATTGATGGCTCTCTATGGTGATAAGCCAGTATTGGTTATCGTGCCCAAAACACTTGTATGGCAATGGCAAGACGAAATGAAGACGCTTCTAGACATGCCAAGTGCTGTTTGGACAGGTTCGGGTTGGAAAGATGAAAATGGATTCTTTTATCAAGCTGATAGCGCTAGATCAATATTAAAATGCCCTAGACGCATAGGTATCATTTCACAAGGCTTAGTATCAAGAAAAACAGAAGCTGCGGACTTGCTTGCTCAGAAAGATTTTGAATGTGTCATTCTTGACGAGGCACATAGAGCACGGCGTCGAAACCCAACCAGAGATCCTAACAGAAATAGGGCGGACCCGAACTACTTACTGCAATTTCTAAATACAATCACTTTTAGAACCAGAAGTCTGCTCTTAGCGACTGCGACTCCAGTACAAATTCACCCCATTGAAGTCTTTGATCTCATAAATGCGCTTAGCCTTCCAACGTCAAAGGTTATGGGCGATATTTACAGCGAATGGCACAAAAAGCCTCAACTGATGCTTGATATGGTTTGCGGGAAAGAAACTTATCCGGAGAGTGAAATTACAATGTGGGATATCATTCGAAATCCTTTTCCCACCAAAACTACATCAGCTCAAGATAGGGTGAACAGGATTAGGGATAGATTGGATATCTCTGATAATACTCATGTCTTGCCTGCCGACTATTTCTCTGCTCTTTCTGAGTCTAAGAAGGATAGTATAAGGACCTTATACACTACTGATGAGTTCATAGCAAATTACAATCCATATATTCGCCACATCGTGAGACGAACAAGGGACTTTCTTGAAAATACAGTCAATCCGGCCAGTGGTGAGACTTATCTTAGAAAAATATCGGTCGAATTATTTGGCGAGGGTGACGATGGAGCAATACCGCTAGAGGGATATTTGAGACAGGCTTATTCAAAAGCACAGGAGTTCTGCTCCTTGCTTTCTTCTCGTGTCAGAGCGGGCGGTTTTATATCGACACTCATACTGAAACGTATTGGGAGCACTATTATCGCCGGTGATAACACGGCAAGAAAAATGCTAGCCTGGACAGAAGCCGGAAAAGAGATTTTGCAGGAAGAATTCGATGTAATCTTTGAGGAAGACGATGATTTTGAAGAGAGTGTCAGCGAGATAAAGAATCTTACAGATGCGGAGACTGAATGTCTTCGAGAGCTTGTGAGAATGCTATCTCTTAATCATGATAATGATCCGAAATATATCAAGGTCCTCGAAATCCTAAACAAAGGCATTGACGAAAGCGATCAGCCTTGGAAAAACAACGGCTGTATAATATTCTCTCAATACTATGATAGCGCTTACTTTGCAGCTGAAAAACTTTCAAGAGATCTATCAGATGATGTGATAGGACTATATGCTGGTGGAGATAAATCGGGATATTTTATCAGTGGTTCTTTTCACAAAGACTCAAAAGATGGGATCAAGGTCAAAGTTAAAAACCATGAAATAAGGATTCTTGTCGGGACTGATGCAGCAAGCGAAGGGTTAAATCTCCAGACACTCAGCGCGCTGATTAACCTTGACTTGCCTTGGAATCCGACAAGATTGGAGCAAAGGAAAGGTCGAATTCAACGTATAGGCCAAGTTGCTCCTAAGGTAAAAATCTTCAACATGCGCTATAGAGACTCTGTTGAAGATAAGGTACATACAGTCTTGTCTGCCAGACTAAAGAATATCAAAGATATGTTCGGGCAAATTCCGGACACACTAGAAGATGTTTGGATTGATGTTGCTCTGGACAAAATCGAAGAAGCGAAAGAGCGCATCGATAGAATACCAGTTCAGAATCCATTTACTATCAAGTATGAGACAAAAATACCTGAAACTGAAGATTGGGAAGCAAGTACATTTGTTCTTGATCATGATGAAAAGTTGAAACAGTTGTTGATTGGATGGTAGACACCCCCCAGTCTCTCGACTGGGTACTTAACTAAACTCATTTCGGGAACGAGAGCCATGTGAGAGGGCAAGAATATCACAATAGGAATTTCAATTGGAGGTATCGGCATGATTCTGTCAGATAATGAAACAAAAATTGATATGTTAAATAATCGCGCTATTGCAAAAACAGTTGCCAAACTCATTGAAGAGTGTGACGACCGTCCAATCTCTATTGGGGTTCACGGAGATTGGGGTGCCGGTAAGTCAAGTATCTTAGCGATGGTTGAAGATGAGCTTTCAGAACAAAAAGATGGAATAGAGTGCATACGGTTCAACGGGTGGAAACATCAAGGCTTCGAAGATGCCAAGATCGCATTAATGAGTGCGATTGTCTCTGAGATAAAGGAAAAGCGAAAACCTACAGAAAAAGCAAAAGATATACTAAAAAAACTCTGGAAGAACATCAATTGGCTCAGCATAGCAAAAGTAGCAGGTAGTGTATCTTTTTCTGTAGCTACTGGAATTCCCCCAATTGGACTTTTAAGAAGCTTGATGGATAATTTCAAAGGTTCAGTAACTGATAAAGAAAAGCTGGCAACAGCTATTGAAAGCGTGGGTGAATATCTCTCTGATGCTAAAGTATTTGAAGACAATTCCCTTGCAAAGGAGTTCGCCGAATTTCAAAAATCTTTTGATGATCTTTTGACAGAATCCAAAATCAAAAAACTTGTGGTACTCATTGATGATTTGGATAGATGCCTGCCAAATGTCACAATCGAAACTTTGGAAGCGGTTCGCCTGTTTATGTTTTCCAAGTCGACAGCCTTTGTTGTAGCTGCTGATGAAGCTATGATTGAGTATGCAGTTCGCAATCACTTTCCGGACCTATCTAATGATGGGAACGTTAGAACAGGATTCGAATACTCTAAACGCTACTTGGAAAAATTGATTCAAGTACCTTTTCGAATTCCTGCATTAGGTGAGATAGAATCCGGGATGTACATAACGCTTCTTCTCATAGGCTCATGTTTAAAAGAAGAAAGTAAGGAGTTTGATAATCTCTTAACCGTAGCGATTAACAAGATGAAAAAGCCGTGGGAGAATTTGGGCTTTACAGTTGAACAGCTTATACAAGCTCTGGGTGAAAAATATTCGTCTGTATCGAATGAAATAACTGTATCAAACCAGATAGCTGACATACTAGCAAAGAACACTCAGGGTAATCCGCGAAAAATAAAGCGTTTTATTAATATGTTGTTACTGCGCAACAAAATAGCTTACGCAAGAGGTCTTGCGGATTCCATTCAAATTCCCATTTTGGCTAAGATGATGCTCGCAGAATATTTCTTTGTCGACGAGTATAAGAAAATAGCTGCCTTGACAGATGATAACGGAAGATGCGATTTGCTACGCATGTTTGAAAATAAACTACAAAAACCACTCAAAGAAGATGAAACATCAGCAGAAACTTCAAAAAGGATGGAATCAGAAAAAACCAGAGACTTAGAACAATGGGAAAGCAATGTTGATTTCACTGCATGGGCATCTAATGAACCCATGCTGGGTGAAGTTGATTTACGGCCATACTTTTTCGCAAGTAAAGAAAAAGAAGACTTTTTCTTTGACCAAGTTAAATCTGATCAGCTGCGGATTCTAATCAGCAGACTCATGGGTGGCACAATGAATATTGCTAGTGCGTATGACGAGATTAGGACATTATCTCTTACTGATGCCAAGAAAGTCTTTGAGGTTCTATCATCAAAAATACTTAAGAGTGGTAATATAACATCTATGCCTAAAGGTATTGAAGGCATAAAAGCACTCGTTTCAGAACATAGAGAGCTAGAGTCATCTTTAATTGCATTGATCGAAACATTTGATTGTAAAAGAGTTGGAGTATGGATTTGCAGTGGGTGGGATAAGTGCATAACTGTTGAGAACCATAAACACCGGTTAGACAAGTATTATGAACGCCTTTCAAAAGAGGGTAATGACTTGGTGAAAGCGGCATTGAGTAATACTCGAAAGTGAGGGGATAAATATGGGAACATCAACAAGCAATCACGGACAAAGCGGTAAAACACCACTCGTACCATCTTGGTTGGACGATAATGATGCTGACCAGCAGCCAGAGCAACCTCAGCAGGGTGATCCCAAACGGTTCTCAGCGTCTCGTAGTAATTTTACGAGATATGTAAATAGTGGTGGCAGCGGGAGTGGTAGTTTGCATCGGGCTACATCGAATTATATCCGACGCTCGCTGGGGGGAGCACATAATGCAACTACTCGATTGGGGTCAGCGCGAAACAGTACAGTCCGTCTGTTTTCCGTATTCAATAGTTTCGTTAATCGAGGAGTGGTGGAAACAAGCAGATTCTATAAGCTTGGGGACATAATTGGGAAAAGCGCAACTGATGTATTGCTCCGAATAATCGACTTTGTTTGTCCTAACGGTGGGAATATTGATGAAGGAATTGCCAGAACCTCATATATTGAAGCGCTTTCCACTATGTCTGAGTGGGAGAATAAGAATATTGAGTCGCTTACCCCTTCAGAATTTCTGGCTTTTACAGAAATCTATATGACTAACATTATTGAGGAAAGGCTTTTAAATGATATCGGTAACAAACTATTTTCGTTACCCAATAATGTTGCCCAAGTTGAAAACATTCAAGTACAACTTAAAGACTACATAAAGGGAGCGGTTTCGGATTCAGTTTCCAAGCTAAATATTGATATCCGTTCGATAGAAGCATCTCAAACAAAATCCATAGTGGATTCAATTTATCGTACAGCTTATGATATTTTATCAGAACTGGAGGAATAGCTAATGAATAGGTATTTTCTTATTGGTGATTACAACCAAAACAAAGTCACATCTGTGAACAGCGCTGATAGAATAATTGTCACCATTCCTTTAAAAGGTGATGACGGCAACCTCAAATATGGTATAGGAAATGCCTTAAAAAAGCTTAACGAAAAAGATATTTATCCAACCGAAAATGGCATTGATATTCTCATCCTGGCTGGATTAGTATATCTCGCTGATACACGAATTTCACGAAGTCGCAATTCTGAAGATAGCTGGACAAGAGAAATCTCAATTGAAATTCCTGTTTATAATCTTGCAAAATGGGCGGCCCTTAGCGACCTGTTTATAGGGATGTTAGATTTCCTGACAGGCGATAAATGGTCATTATCATTTGTCAAAAGAGACGATGAACTTTCACGAAAATCTGAACGTGAGAATTCAAAACCAAAATTTGACGCCGTCACTCTTTTTTCTGGAGGAATGGATAGTCTGATTGGAACAATCAACCACTTGGAAAATCGTGGAAAAATTGCTCTTATAAGCCATGCAGGTGATACTTACACAAAAAATGTTCAACGAAAACTGTTATCGCTACTTAATGAAAAATACATTGGTCTTAATCCACAATATCTTGACCTATGGATGGTTTTTGAGAAGAGCTTAATCCCAAGTGCAGGGAGTGAAAACACAACAAGAAGCCGATCATTTCTATTTATTGCATTCGGGATCTTTGCAATTAGTGGGATGGAGGATGTATCAACTTTAGAAGTTCCGGAAAATGGCTTGATAGCACTAAATGTGCCACTAGATGAATTGCGGATTGGCTCATACAGTACACGAACAACACATCCCTTTTATTTGAAGTCGTGGGACAAGATTCTGAAAGGATTAGGATTTGAATTGACCGTTCAAAATCCATATTGGAATAAGACAAAAGGTGAAATGTCAGATCAGTGTTTGAATAAGGATTTTCTTCTGCAGGTGGTTCAAAATTCTATTTCTTGTTCTTCTCCACATAAAGCTCGATGGAGTAGTGCGACTCTACAACACTGTGGGTATTGCATTCCATGTATAATTCGAAGAGCAGCCATGAATATGGCATTCGGTAAAGGAGCGGATAATACTCCTTATACCGTAAGTAGTATTTCGGAAATAGTAGACAATCACGCAAAGGGCATAGGAGAACAACTTCGTTCTTTTCAAGTTGCTATAAACAGAATTAAGAAGCGGCCACAATTAACGAAAATTTTAATACATAAGAGTGGCCCTCTATCTAGGGATACCAATTACCTGCTAGCCCTATCCGATGTATATAAGAGAGGTCTGCTTGAAGTGGATGCGTTCATTGAAAAAGAGACTGAGGTTGAAAGTGACAGAGACAAGTAAAGGTTTATGCAAATACAGCGTGGTGATTGGCTATGGATATTTTTGATATGCACTGTCATGTTGATTTGATGGATAATATGGAAGAATTCAGTAACGAGGCTTTACAAGAGAAAATTAATCTGTTGGCGATGACAACAACGCCAAAGGCATTTGAAATTGAACAGAAAAAACTTGAAGCTTATCCTAATGTTCGAGTCTCATTGGGATTACATCCACAACTCGTTCTCGATAGATATGAAGAAGTTGCTCTCGTTGAAGAATTTATTCATACAACGAAATTCGTTGGTGAGATTGGTCTGGATTTTAACAAACAGTTTAATTCAAGTAAGGATCGTCAGATAATGGTTTTCAAACAAATCATTGAATGGTGTCAACAATCACCAAAGAAAATTTTATCAATTCATTCTGTCCGAGCATATAAAGATGTGCTGACCATACTAGAAAAATACAATTGCCCCAATGATAATGCATGTATCTTACATTGGTATTCAGGATCGCCAAAACAACTTGATCGAGCTATAGAGCTTGGGTGTTTTTTTTCGATCAATGATTATATGATTAATTCTCCCAATGGAAGGTCGATAATTCAGAAGATTCCTTGTGAACGATTATTGCTGGAGTCTGATGCTCCGTTCATATCAAATGTAACAACGGTTGGTCAGCTTAAGCGAATGCTAAATCATTGCATTAGTGAGCTAAACATAATAAAGGGGGAAGATGCTTCGTTAATGATCACTGAGACAAGTCATCGATTGCTCAAGAATTTTCGATGACATGGAGGTTGTCTCTTAAATGTATTCATAGAAAGAACTTAAATATAGTCAGACTCAGTTTTTCACTGCCACGAACACTTCAAGGAGATCATCGACAAATCGAAGGCAGCGACATAATCGAGAAGATAGAACTCAACAAAGCTCTGATAATCCTTCGCGAAAGCTACCCGAAAATGCTTGACCGCGATATGGTGAGGGCTGTGTATGGCAAAATGGAAATACATAGGACGGACAAATAAAAGATCATAAGAGTCATTGCCAGCGATCCGGGGAAATAATACCCTTTAGTTGTGACCAAACAATTAGAGGGGAGAAAAGGAGTAGATGCTAACAATGACTCAAGCACATCATATCAAATATCTGTACGAAGTAGAGAACAAATCGTTGAATTCAATATCTAAGGAAACTGGGAATAATCAGACTCCTTTTTCCCACGCTCGCAATCTTTGATAAAAAAACACATGATACAGACTGGGCAATGCAACCGCGCTGTCGCAAGTAAAGCAGGATAACTCGCAAGAGGAAACAGGCAGAAAGGAGTCGCATACTCTGCCAGGCATAGCGGGATTCAATCGACGGGCCGCTCTGGTTAGCGGGTCTGTTT
>Ga0228536_1001656_pt1 | contig 18544 bp, 7 predicted proteins | sample SJ1Smetagenome_FD_168611 | JGI IMG/M metagenome (GOLD analysis project Ga0228536, IMG submission 168611) | Enriched culture of PCE-dechlorinating microbial communities from Ithaca, New York, USA - SJ1.S | ecosystem: Engineered > Modeled > Simulated communities (microbial... > Unclassified...
CTGGTAATAAGTCTTCGAAGTCAAGAACTTATGTGTGGGATCGTAGGTATATGTAATAGTATTTTGCGTTTTCACGGTACTATTGTTCCACTGCTCATTGGTCAGGAGCCGGGTCTCTGACGCGAGTCCTCCCCAGGCGTTGTAGGTATTCCCTTTGTAAAGGGTAGTAGCGCCCTGGGAGTTGGTCTGTTCATATTTAACCTTGGCCGGCAATCTGGGGTAAGCCGTATCATATTGCTCATAGCTTGTCTTTTCAGTTTCGCCTGACGATGTATTGGTTTTGGTATTCGAATAGTCCACCCCGCCCTTGTTTACCTGACTGATTTGTAAGCCGTTGTCCTGCTGCATGTTCATGGTAAATTGGTAGGCCGGATCTTTTGATTTATCTAATTCTTTACTTGCAGTAGTATATCCCGTCTCATTGTTATAGGCAGCTCCGTTGTATAGACCTCCATAGGTATATGTCCTATGGTAATCCGTGTTGGTCGTACCGTTGGGCTGTTCAGAGCGCTCGGTTATTCGTTCAATTTGGTAGTATCCGTCCGTACCCAGATGTTTTGTAGTCGGTCCATAGGTGTATTTTACTTTCGTATTGTTATATTGAACTTCTGTGAGTTTCGTTTGCATCGCGAAGCCGTTATAACCTAAACCGTTTTTCCAATTGATATAAGAAAACGGTTGGGCATAAGTAATATATGAGTAGGTCGTTGTCTGATCCCCATTATTTACCGATGCAAGCTGGTAGAGCATCCTCCAATCTATCCATTGCCCGCCAATTGGACCCCTTTGATCTGCGAAATCGTACCGACTGCGGTTATAGGTTATACTGTAGTTCTTGCTTGCTGAAGGGTCCTTAACGTTCAAGGTGATATTTCCGGGAGATGCGCTAATGTCTACTAAATCCGCACCAATTCCCGTGTATTGAAAATCGACCTGGCGTCCGATTGTATCCGTTATTTTAGATATAACGTTAGGCATGTAGCTGAAGCGAACATTATCAAGCCTTGACTGCCCGGATATATAACCGCCTTCACTTTCTTGCACGAAACAAAGCTGAATATATCGGTCATTGGTTGAAGTATATATCGCCAGTTCCGCAGGATACCAAACATGCGCACCTTGCTGGGGGGCCCACTTGACCTGGTTATATAGTAAATTACCATTTTCATCAAATACTCGATAGGCTAAACCGGATTTTCCTGACCCAACTTGATTGCTTATAAAGCCTTTCAAGTAATACCAGGAATTAGGATGAACCGGTACTAAAATACTGTTCGATTCCGCATATGGACATCCATAAGGAGCAGTAAACTTAAGTGACGGAGGGTCATAAAGTCCGGAGGTATTGTCATATGCAAAGCAGGTTTGCCCGTTGATATCCTTTTTGGTCCACACATCAAGGTTTTCCGGATATTTAAAGTGATAATTGGGGGTTCGAATACTGGTCGGAATATGAGTGTATTTAAAATCGATCTTATTGCCAAAACGATCGGTTACCCCTAAAAGATTCCCCTCTTGATCAAAATACTGCCTGGTTTTGTCTGATTGGATCAGAACGTATTTGGAGGTATAATTCTGACTGTTGGCAAAAGTGCCTGCATCTTCCTGAAAGACGATATCGCCCAGTTCATAGTTTTCCAGATTGGTTCCATGGGTATTTCCAGAAAAGTTGATCCGGTACGTAGCGCCCTGTCCATCGTGATAATATAGTTGTTTATTCGAGCCGTCCCCTCTAACCTCCACATATGGGAACCCCCAGGTCCATCCGCTCCCAATCGCATGCCTTTCCATATAATACGTTGTGTAATCTGTATAGGGATTGTTGTTTCCGTCGGCAAGCCGGTCGCCGGCCAGGGCTTGATTGCTCTCAAATATGCGGCTTATTTTCAAGTCCAGTCCATTTCTTCCCGGTAAATTGAGATCCGTGGCTTTGAGGATGAGATCTCCGGTCTTTGGTGATATGATTTCATCGCTATCTTTAAATATTGAATATTGCTGCTGATTGAGGTTGTTATACGCGGTTGGGCCAATCAGGTTGTTGTAATCATACCAACTGGACATGGTTTGCATGGTCATTTCAGGTTCTTCAGAGTTGCCCGTATCAGTATCATTCTCCTCAAGCAATGTTTCTTGTTCTGTTGTTGTATCCGTCTCAGAAGATGTGGATGACTGAGTCTGGTCAATTTCATTTTCTTTGGATTCGTTGCTATCTTGGACTGTATCCTCGTTTATTTTAGGCGCCGGAGTCTGGTTGTCTTGTTTTTCCTGGGCTTTATTTGCGTTATCGCCTTCGTCATTGTTCGTGGAGGGCTCATCCGATTGCTGCCGGATGCTATGATTTGATGCCGGATCAGAGCTTGGGGTTTCTTCTGCGGATTCTATAGACGGATCGTCGCTTTGCTTATTATCCGTTTCCTGGTTATCATTCTTTTTATATAGCGGATCATCTTCTTGCTCCGGCACACCTGGAGGAAGCACGGCTTGCGTTTGCATCTCTTCGCCGGTATTGGTTGCCGGCTGATCATTCTCGCTCGAAGTTGACACCGGGCTGCTGCTGTCAGTAATGCCAGTTGAAGCGGACTCTTTACCGATTGAATCACCGGTTTCATCCTGCGCGTCGTCTTTGTTAGCATTATCCACGTTCGGAATACTGCCGCGATCAGAGCTTCCCTCATATTGCATTCTATCTTGTTTAGCTTGCTCCAGCTCTTCTTCGGTAAGAATTGTATTAGTTGAGTCATCTATTGCTTCGTCTGATGTTGCCCAGGACTCTTTGTCCCATTGCCGGCCGCCCTTAGCAGCAATGGCCTGCCTTTCCTTGGTGGCCGCTATAACATTAGTCTTTACCTCTTGATAATTTGCCGCCCCGCCGTAAAAAAGCGAGTCAAGATTTTCAACTTCGGACACCAATATCGGGATGTCAACCTGGCCGTCAAGGGCTAAACTTTTTTGATTTTCATCGATGCCGATAGCCCCGGCTGATTTGGGCTCAACCAGCATTTCTCCCGGCAATGGAGGCAGCGGAGATGATTCTCGAACTATTGGCTGTTCTTCAATGATCGTTGTATTATCCTGTTTCTTCTTTTCATTACTTACCGGCAATGCTGGCTTATTTGTATTGATATTGTCTGTATTTGCCATATTTACGCTGCCGTTTTCAGAAGGCAAGGCCAAAACCGGGGCAGGTATCCCCCCTAATAACAATCCTAATACCATTAATATTGAAAGTGTCTTTTTCAAAATATTGCCCTCCCCAACGGTTTACGAAAAAATAATTTTTTGACCTATGTTTTATCTACGATAGCGGCTTTGTTTTTGAAGCCGAGTGATTTATTTGAAAGATAGACTTTGATTTTTCAGTTTTTGGTTTCTCGAGATTCTTTGAATCATTATTTATGGATTGCTGTTCATTTTGTTCAGCGTTTTTCTTCTGAATCTTTTGCTTTTGTTTTACCATTTCAAAACGGGATTTTACCAGCTGTGTACTTTGCTTGAGTTTTAGGGACGCATCGATAACACTTTTAGGCTTTGATGCATTTTGATGTGCCTTATCCGTATAGGAGCTATTTGATTGCTTATTATCCGACTTGAACGCAAATACCGGAGCAGGCATTAAACAGATAAGAAATCCAATGGTCAAAATAACCGATAACATTTTTTTCAAAATAATCCCTCCGATTTCTGTATATGTGTTTCTAAGGCATCAAGCTATGGTCATCCGAACTGCCGGCTAATCAAGTTTCCATTGGCGTCATACTGATATGTCACAGTTTGAGAGCCGGTCTGAATGTTTTGCAATTTGTTATTCGCATCGTATTGATAGGTCCCCGAGGTCAGATTGCCAATTGATACGGCGCATGTGGCGGTTTTTTGGCCGTCTTCGGTGGTTACGGTAATTACCGCGCTTCCAGCAGCAACCGCCGTTACCAATCCATTGGCGTCTACAGCAGCTATCGATGTGTCGCTCGAAGACCAGCTTACATTCTGGTTGGATGCATTATCGGGAGTAATTGTGGCTATAAGTGCGTAAACAGCGCCTACTCCAAGGTTTAAACTGGTCTGGTTCAGAGATACGCCAGATACCGGAATCCCGTTTACACTAACGCTGACTTGTTTGTCGCTGTAATTGGCGGTTATTATGGCCGCTCCCTCTGCCAATATTGAAATCAGCCCGCTTTGATCCACACTGGCTATCTCTGGATGGTTGGACGCGTAGGAGACTATTTCTGTAATATCCATAGTACTCTCATCTGACATGAGGGCCATAATGGTTAGTTGTTGACTTTGCCCGGTTTCCAGGTCGATCTCTTCAGGGCTGGCTGAAATACTAACAAGGTTTGGAAGAATGGGAGCCGTTACTTCCGCTGGTTTAGGCAGGTTCTTCAGATACGGGTAGGTCAAGTTTTCGTCAATCTGCCAGATATCCGTAAAGTTCCAACCATCAAAGGCAGCCTGCTTTACCATATCCTGATTCATCTTCCCTGAACTCGCTTCTGAGTGAGTTGTCCCGGAAGTCTGAACATTCCAGTAACAATTATTATTATTTGTCACGGATGCAAAACCGTTGTACGAAGCTCCGATTCCATATAAATGACCGGTAGAATAACTGTTTACTACTTCGGGATTGGTCTCTACAGAGCCATTATCATACCACCCGCCTATGAAGCCGCCGCCAAGTTGCCCGTTGCAATAAACACTACTGGTAGAAAAACAGTTGGAGATCGTACAAGGTCCATTCAAAACGCCAGCCAGCCCTCCGGCGCAATCGCCTTCGATGCCTAGTGAGCTAACCGTTCCACTAGAATAGCATTCCGATATTGTCGAGCCGTTGGGATTATCCCAAACATATCCTATCAAACCTCCGGAAAACATCCCTCGTACGACTGCATTTGCATAAGATTTTGACATTGAACAATTTTTACACTCCCCTACCAGACCTCCGGCTTGTTCAAAACCTTCAACATTTGTACCGACTACGGAGCAACCGGTAATATTACACTCCGACAGGGTTCCAGCCAACCCGCCTCCCAAACTTGGGCAATTGACCGTTCCTCCGATAATTTGGCAATTGACAATATCAGTTTCTTTAGCTGCGCCAATCAATGCTCCCGCATTGCCATATTTAAAGATGGTTATGTTCGGAGCTTCTATGACCAGGTTTTTAATTTCCGCCCCGGAACAAATCCCGAATAAACCCATAATCGGGTATTCTATTTGACTTTCGGAGGATATGTTTATTTTTAAACCGGTGATTTTATGTCCGTCTCCATCAAGGGAACCCGTAAATGCCACGCTATATATATCATCTATATCCTCGATACCATCAAGACTATAGAGAAACCCGATCGGCACCCAGGCTTCTCCTGCCTGATAGGAGGATAAATCTATGTCATTGGCCAACTTGTAACACGAACTCATATTATTACGAATTTCATCCAACTGCTGTGGTGTGGTAATCATATAGGGATTCTCTGGTGTTCCAAGTTCGCTTACCGTTACAGTTGCTATGCATTGGAGGCTATTGTAAGCTATTGTAATCACTGATGTGCCTATGGCAACCGCTGATACTAAGCCGTTAGAGTTCACAGTAGCGATACTCTCATTTTCAGATGTATAGCTTGCCTCATCGGTAATATCCACTGAACTTCCATCCGACAGATCAGCCATTACCTGGAGTTGTTTGTCATTACCCGGCTGTATGCTTACTGATTCCGGTATAACGCTAATTGCAGTTATAGTCGGTGGAGTTGTTGATGGTTGGGGAAGACTCTTCAGGTAAGGATAAGTTACTCCTTCTTCTATTTGCCACATATTACTAAAATCCCATCCGCTAAATGTGGCCTGCTGTAACATTTCTGCAGTGACTTTACCCGTTCCAGCCTGGGATTGAGTAGTATTGGAAGTCACAGTGTCCCAGTAACAATTGTTTCCTACCTCGCCAAATCCATTATAGGAAGGGCCTGAACCGGGGACCTGACCGATAGAGTAACATTTTTCAACCGTGATAGCAGGTTGATTATCAGTAAATCCCGCAAATCCGCCGGCTTGCTGATATGCGGCTGGAGAAATATTACTGGTTGAGAAGCAATTGCTGACTGATATTGCATCGTTCAGCAGCCAGGCAACGAACCCGCCTGAAATACCGGGGCTGGTCATACTAATCGTTCCGGCCGAATAGCATTCCGATACATTGGTCGGGTGTCCTGCAGCGCCGGAAAGGGCACATGCCAATCCTCCCAGGCTCACGCCGCTTATGCTTGCATTGGCATAGCATTGCAGCAGGGTTAAATCTTGGCCAAATCCGACTAATCCGCCCACATAGAACCCTTCGATGGTCGTGGATTCAACCGAACAGCCGTTGACAATGCATCCATCAAGAAGTTGTCCCGCCAACCCTCCTGCAAAGCATTCAATAGAGCCGATGCTATTCGTTACACTACAGTTCACTATTTGACAATCAGTAATCGTCGTTTCCCGTACAAATCCCAGGAGTGCTCCTACCGTATAAAAGGATGTAGAAATATTAAATTCGATATCCGTAGATTCAACCGAACATTCACTGACATCGCATCTATACAGATTCCCTGCCATCCCGCCCAGCATGCACTCCTCAGATTGGGCATTGCCAATCAGATGGCAATCGGTAATATGACAATCACTTATCGTTGCATTTTCTGCCATTCCAGTTAATAATCCGGCATAAGCATATGTAGAAATGTAAGATGATTCAATGGTTAAATTACTTAAAGCGGCACCGTAACAATACCCAAATAGTCCCGATAATTGCCTTGAGCTATCTATTGTAAGACCCGTAACCTTATGACCCGCCCCGTCGAGCGAGCCAGTAAAGCTATTATCCCAGTCGCCGATCGGCACCCAGCCTTCTCCCGATTGGTAAGCGGATAAATCAATGTCATTAGCCAATTGATAAGATGCGCCCAGATCGTTGCGAATCTCATCTAACTGCTGCGCCGTTGTTATATGATAGGGATCCGTAACCGTACCACTGCCGCTCCCAGAAAATGCATAAGCCTTTGAGCAATCAAAGGCGTTGATACCAATGCCCATGATTAATGTCAGCAATGCGATTTGAAAACATTTGTAAATGTGCACCCAAATAACCCTCCTGTGTCATTAAAATTGATAGCTCTAGTTTATGGCCCTTGAGATTAATACTGGTTATTTGTCCAACCATTAACATTTATGTAGTTTCATTTAATTCTTTCTGGCGGATGTATAATCCTGCCGTTAAATTACGACAAATATGACACGTATTTACCCAAACTTAGACTTATTTCTAATCATAAAAAGAGTAAATTGTAGTGTCGTTCTATTTGGGTTCGATTTTCCTTTTAATTGGAAAAAGCCCGGATTTAAACCCCGAGCTTAACCAAATCTGTATCTACATAATAAGAGACGGTTTAAGTAAGCATAAGCTTATTTGAATAGTCTTTGTTATTGATTGCTTTTATTTCCAGCAGAGTTTATTTTTACCCATTAGGCATGAGAATTAAAACGTATATCAATCTCTCAACCAGCACCTGTAAATATAAATGACAGCCTGTTGCATCAGCAGATATATATCATATTGGGGATGTAGGGCAGAAAGAAGCTTGCACCTAAAGCTGATGCAAGCTTCAATGATTTTAATTGTTCAATTGGGGTTTGGCCTCTGCCGCGTTGAGGCTGAATATGTCCTCTACAACAATTTGGCGATAATCGTCGCGGCCTCGGCGCGGCTGGTGTAGTCCCGGGGCCGGAAGCTGTTGTCGGGGTAGCCGCTCAGGTAGGCGTTGTTTATCGTGGCGGCCACGCTGGACAGGGCCCAGGGGGAAACCTGCCGGGCGTCGCTAAAGTTCAGGGGTTCTTCTCCTGCTTGCAGACCGGCGGCCCAGGCGACGATACTTGCGGCCTGCTCCCGGGTGATCCTGTCGTCGGGGCCGAAAGTATTTTGGTCATAGCCGCTGACCAGACCGTGGGCGGCGGCGGTGCCGACGCTCTCCTTGGCCCAGTGGGCGGTGGTATCTGTAAAGGCCGGTCCGTCCTTGGGGTCGAGCTTCAAGGCTTTGACCAGCATGGCGGTGAATTCGGCCCGGGTAACGGTTTTATCGGGCTGGAAACTGCCGTCCGGATAACCGCCCATGACTCCGGCATCGATCAATTTTACAATGCTGTCTTTAGCCCAGTGACCGGATATATCAGCGGGCGGGGTGGATGACGGCTGGGGTTCCGGTTGAGTGTCGGTCGCTTTAGGGATGGCGATGACCGCAAATTTGGTGAAGTGTTCGACCTGACCGCTGATGGTGCCGTTATTCAGGTCTATCTCGATGTTGTCCAGTTCCACCCACTGACCGCTCTCCTCGTCGAAATAGCAGATCGCGATATCGTATTTTGACGGGTCGATTTGCGATTGATTAAAAGACATGGTGATGGTAACCGGCACTGCGAAGTTGCCGGACTGGTCTTTGATGATGTCCACCACCTGGCTGACGAGCTGACTGCCGGCGGGCAGGCTCATCCCGGAAGTCAGGGCGGCTTGGCTTACCTGCACGTGAACATCGTTTTGTACTGCCCCGGCGGGGATGGACAGGGTAACGCCGCTGCCCGACACATTACCGCCCGAGGAGGTGACAGAGCTCCCCGTGGAAGGAGTGTTCCCGTTTTCACTACTGCCTCCTCCCCCGCCTCCGCCGCCGGAGGAAGTCGTGGCGGCGCTCAATTCGTTCGACCAGCCGGATTCGTTGCCGGCCGCATCCACTGCTTTGACCCGGAAAAGGTAAGTCGTGGATGAGGACAGGCCGTTTTGAGTGAATTGGTTGACCGCCGGGGTGCCGATCTGGGTCCACGCTCCATTCCCCGATTTCATTTCCACCTTATAGCGATCCACTCCCCCATCATCGGTGGAAGCATCCCAGGCCAGGCTGATGCTGGACGATGTCTGGCCGGTCGTGCGCAGGTTGGCGGGAACAGTGGGAGAAGCGGCATCCTTTACCCAGACGGTGCTGGTGTTGTCGGTGTAGGTGTAGTAGCCCGGCCTGGTGCTTGGAAGCGTCTTATCCCCTGCACCCTTAACGATACCTTCGATCCGTATATAAGGGTTGGCATTGATAAAGCCATCTATGCTGATCTTTCCGCCACTGTCAGCCTGTGCGCCAATGCCGGCTGCAGTTATCTCTTCGTCTATGAATACTTCCGCATTGACTCCTGTGGCAAACGCCCCGGCTCCGCTGTTACCGGTCACGGTAACATTACCGCCTACGGTGATTACCGTATTGCTGCCATTGGACGAAGCGTAAGCGCCATATTTCACACCCACTACATTACCGCCTATGGTAATCTCTGCTCCGTCTATGGCCCTGGCCCCACTACTTTGCTGCGTATTGTCCGTGGCTATCGCATCCCCCGTGACCATAGCTTCTGCGCCCGTATCAGAGGCCAAAACTCCGTAAAACTCACCGATAGCATCGCCGCCGATTTCAGCGAAACTGGATGACCCAACCGAAACAGCGCAATAACCAATGGCATCTCCGATTACCCTAACCTGCCCGCCACTCGCAACATCTACGCCGTAATTGCCGACGCCCGTAGTACCCGTGGCGGTGGTGACGGTAGCCGCACTGTTGTTTCCTGTTACTTTTACTCCACGGTGCCTGCCGGCAGCATGAATTTGGGCGCTGCCGCCAAGATCTATGGTGCCGCCGTTTTCTACCAAAATTCCGTACTCATCATTGCCGACGACATTCAGCGTGCCATTTGCGACCTCTACACGAGTGTTGTTGTCCTTTACCCAAAGAGCTGATCCTATAGCTCCAGAATGGATATTTAACGTATTTCCGTCCAAATTCAAAGCAATATTTTTACCGCTGTCAACGGTGATAGTGCCGTCGTGCGTGAAGCTGCCCAGCATCCTGATGGTCTTAGTATCGTTGGCAGCCACCGCGTTCACCGCCGCTTGTACGGTGGGATACGGTGCTCCGCCGACAATTTCGCAGACATTGGCGACGGCGGCGGCCGGGGTTGTTACGTCAATCTTGACCGGATCTGCGGCATTATTGGCGGCGTCTTTGATGACCACGTAAGCGTCGTAATCAGTGGCGTCCGCCGGCAATGCGCCCGTGGTTAAACTGGTTTCGCCGGCCGGAGCTGCCGCACCATTGCCGGCGGCCAGGGCCGCCTGGTCCGCGCTGTCTTTTCCGGCCATGACCTGGGCGGCGCTGGGAGCGCCGGCATTATTCGCCACGATCACATAATAGGCGGTCACGCTTTCATTCAGCGGCTTGACTACCAACTGCACCTGTTTGCTGCCGGCTGCCTGGGCGGCTCCTGCCTGGGGATAACCGGCTGCAAATACCGGTTTTATTCTATCTGGCAATGTAGTCGTTAATGTTTGCGTAGTTTCCATAGCCTCTCCACCGGCGTTATAAACTGAATTGGCAACCGGTCTGAGCGTAATGGTCTCCACACCGCTGGGCGCAACCTGGGTTCCTCCATCGTCGGTCAAGCGCACATGGAAGAAAAAGTGCCTATCTCCTGGGTCGACGGGACCGCTGCCAGTGTCCTGCATAGCATTTATAGCAGCCTTGGTTACGGTTCCCCCGTTAGGGCTTATTACAAACTCAAAATCATTTTGGTCAACAGCAGTAGTCGCTGCCACATTACCATATACGGCTTCGCTAATCGAGACATTCACGCGAATATAGGTATCAGAATGATACGCATCAATATTCAACGCCCCGCCCATAAAGGTAGGACCCGCCCCATAGGCAACTCCCGGCCATAGCATGAGCAGCAGGGCCATGGTCAATAATATTGACATGGTTTTGGATTTTCTTTTAAAAGCCATTTTGCTTATTCGCTCCTCTCCAATTTTTCTTTTCCCAAACGGGCGGTATTCTTTTACAGACCCCGGGCTTCCCGGGAGCACTCGGCAACAGGAAACGCAGCAGTACGGACCAATAGGCCGGTTTTTTATAAAATCAGCTTTGCTTAACCCTCCTTTGAAGCTAGAGATAGAAGGATCTCCCTATTTAATTTCCTTTCGATTTTACAGTACCGACATCAAAAAAATATAAAATGGAAAGTGAATTGATATAGGCAGGAGTTCCCTAAAAATAGGCATAAGAACATTTTGCACTTCGTTTTTTTACGGTACAATAGAGAGTAAATATTCAACTTAAAAATATTTTCCAAATCTATATGCCAAATGTGCACGCGGAGTCGAAGATATGGATAAAGTTTCCGTTTTAAAGAGCAAGCTGATTATGCCGAAGCTTTCCGAAAGCTTTTTGCTGACGGACCGGTTGAAAAGGCTTCATAAAAATATGAATTCGTGCCAAGCGCTTACCGTAAGCGCCCCCGCCGGATACGGAAAAACAACTCTGGCGGTTTCCTATTTTAACCGTCAGGCAGCCAGGCCTTTCCGGGTATGCTGGTATCGCCTGGACCCGGAGGATAAAAACCTGCCGGTGTTCATCGCTCACCTAGCCGAAGCGATATTCCCGCTGGAAGCCGCTGGGTTCGCAGAATCCAGGAAAGCCCTCGAGGAGCCGGCGGATATGCGTTCACAGCCGCATCATGCCATTTCCGTAATCTGCCAGGAAATATGGGCGCATCACAGCCGCGCCAGCGATACCCGGACTTATATTGTCCTGGATGATTTTCAAAACGTGGCTCAAGTCCAGGATATATGCGATATGACCAGGTACCTGCTCGATAACCTTCCGCCCTCCTGGGCGATTTTTGTATTAAACCGGGCCCATCTTCATGTTTTTACCGAAAAACAAAAACTGGAAAAAAAAGTTTTGGAAATCAGTGCAGCAGACCTGGCTTTCAGCAATGTTGAAATAAAGGATTTAATGCTGAGCATGGGCCAGGCCGTCCCGGATAGGAAATTGACGGAGATCATTGCCGAAAACACCGAAGGCTGGGTAGCCGGCATCATCATCTTATGGCAGGCTTTCCGGAGCCAAGGTCTTGACACCGCAGCAATCGAATCCGGTAAGCTGGGCCATGAAGACGCCCTGTTTCGCTATATGTCCCTGGAAGTGCTCAAATCCGTGCCCAGCGACACGCAGGATGCTCTGGCCCAACTGGCCCTGCTGCAGGACTTTTCTGAGGCCGAGGCCGCGGAAATACTGGAAATCGACGGTATAAAATCACTGATCGGGCAGTGCATGGGTTTCGGCATGTTCATTCAGAAGATTCCCGGGGATCCGGTTGTCTACCGTTTTCATGCTTTATTCCGAGAATTTCTGTTATCCATTCTAAAAGACCGTTATCTCGAGGAACAGCTTGCCAGGCTGCACCTGAAAGCCGCCGGATACTACATGAGACATGCCATCTATGGCCGCGCCGCGGAGCATCTGATCAAATGCGGCAATTCCGCTTCTGCTGTGGATATAGTAACCGAAGCGGGCTTTAATAAGTTCATGATCGGAGAGACCGGGCAATTAAAGAGGTGGCTGGATTTGCTGCCCGGGGATATGGTCAATGAAAACCCGGTCCTCTTGCTGTTTAAAGCCCAGCTGATGCCCAACAACCGACAGTTGGAAATAGTAGACGATCTGAAAAAGGTTCTGCGTCTGTCGCTGCAGGATAACAATCTACAGACCTATTATGACGCGGCTACCGTCCTGATCTATATTTTAATGTGCAGCAACGATATGAAGGGGCTGGTCGAAATGACAGCGGCCCTTCCCCAACCGCTGCCCGATGTTTCAGCGGAGCTTCGAAACACTCTGGTCATACTTGACATAGTGCGCTCCATCGGGGAAGACCGTTTTTCCCTGGCCGAAGCACAAAGCGAAAGCGTCCTGTACGCCCTTCTTCCCGAAGACAGCCAATGGCTATACCTGATCCTTTCCTGCATCGTTTATTACTGCCTGGGCAAGCTTGACCAGGGGGAGCGCTGTATGGAAACAGCGCTAATATTGAATAAATTCAAAAATATGGAGCCTTCCCGGGGGTTTATCCTGCTTTTTCTCAGCATCGTCTTGATTCTGAAGAACGAGAAAGAGTCCTTGCCGTCATACATCGCTGAAATCATCGCTATCGGCGAGAAATACGATTATGAATATCTGTCGGCCCACGGAAGGCGCCTGGCTGCCTTGGAGCGCTATCTGTCTTTTGATGGGGAAGCTGCGGATGCAATGCTGGATCACGCGGTTTTCCACTTCCGCCAGATAAACAATAAGGCCATGGCCGCAGCATGCCGACTGCTCCGGTGTCTTTGGAGCATACGGCCCAACCGTCCCGGGCCGGATCTTGACGAAGCCCGCAGGGATATTGAGTTGATCCGCAAGGCGCGGCCCGGCATGATGGTCTATGAAAGCTCACTGTCCATACTCGGAGCGATTGCCAGGGAGGCGGGAGATTTTCAACTGGCGGAACGCTGCCTGCTGGCATCGATAAAGGCGGCCCGGGCCAAAAAGGGCTATCAGGTGCTGTGCGGTTCCTGCTTCCACTTGGCCAGGCTGTATTACGCCAGCGGCGATACGGAGCGGGGATACCGCTATCTGAGGCAGGCTATGGATTTGGCGGCCGGCAATAAATACTGCATGTTCTGGGACATTCATATCCCCACAGTGCTTGAAATAGCGCTGCGCAGCATACGCTGCGGCTATGGAACCGAGTATGCGGAAGATCTGCTGGGCAAATTTTACAGCGACAAAACGGTAAGGTACTTGAGCGCCAGGGTAAAAACCATAGACGAAAGCCGCCTAACAGATTTCGTCGACGATTTTGTCTTCACATACCAGGGAGATGGCTCGGAACAGCTTTATTTTGTCAAGGCAACTCTATTTGGAAAACCGGAAATTTCGGTAAACGGGATAAAAATTCCCGACACCGGGTGGAAAACCAAAAAGGTCAAGGGCTTGCTTGACTATCTTCTGCTGGCCAGCGGCAATGCCGTATCCAAAGAGATTCTGGCCGAGATTTTCTGGTCCGGCTCAGACCGCAAATCCGCCATCGCTTCACAGCGGACCGCCCTGTATTATCTTAGAAAAACCCTCTCCCAATATAATGCGGAAGTTGCGGGAGACAACGCCTTTATCTATGAAACCCCGGAAGGCCTGCAAATAAGAAAGAATGAGGCCTTGGAGCTTGACATACACGAGTTTTTACACCTCTATGACGAATTGTCCCTGCCGGCCGGCCCACCTTCGGAAATAGAAAAAAAGCAGGCAGATATACTGGCAAGAATGATATCTGCTTATAAAGGGGATTTGATGGAAGGCAGCGATTACGGCGACCTGGTATTCCAGGAGCGGGAAAGGCTCAGATCCATCTTTATAGAGGCATGCCAGAAACTAAGCGCCATCTATATAAAGCGTGGAGAATGGCGACAGGCCGAAGAAATCCTGAGACGCACTTTAGCGACGGAACCATACAACGAAAACGTATGTCTGGAACTGCTTCATCTGTATATGGCTCAAGGGAGGAGAAGTAAGGCAGTCAAGCTTTATTACAGCTTTAAAAAACGCTTGGAGCAAGAGCTTGATATAAAGATTGACCAGAGATTGACCGAGGCCGTCCAAGACTAGGCTTAAGTTATAATCCATTCTAACGGGATTTCGTCAATGAACGAGTTGGGCTTGAGTTACCCGGCTGCCCCTGGGCCTGATAAAAACAGCTGCCGGTAGAGCATGCCGTAGGTATTGATGAGATCACGAGCGAAATTGATCTGGCAAGACAGGATTTGAGAGATATCTTTCAATATATAGCCGATCAGTTAAAAGCACCCCAAGCGGCCTTGGATTTGCTAGAGGCCTTTGACCACTCGATTTCTTTACTGCAAGACTCTCCTTATGCACACAAAACTTATCGTACGCTTAAGCCTTTGCAAGAGGAGCACCGACTGCTGCCTGTAAAAAACTATGCTGTTTTTTATATTGTACGGGAACAGGAGAAAATTGTAGAGATTCAACGTGTGCTATATGCCAAGGCGGACTTAATGAAAATTATTAAATAAGCCAAACTTCTCAGGACGATTATTTATAACGCCAATTCCTGTTGCAGCGGTATAGGAAACCTTACATAAAAAGTAGTCCCTTCAGACTTTTTTACCCATTATTTTTGATAATCATCTCTTTCCTTCAATGTAACTTTGACGATATCTCCGATCTGCTTACCGATTCTGGCCCGGATATCCTTGCGAATACCGATGATGTGGCAGGTATGGAAAAGGGCAGAAACCGCCATCATAAAACTGACATCCTTATGGCGCTGGCCGGCCGGGCGGAAAAGCGGGGAAGGGGCTCAGCCTCTGCGCCCCTTCCCCGGCAGCGTAATTTATTTCACTTCATCGAGCGGGATGCCCAGAGCGTCCGCCACGCCCTTGCCATAAGCGGGATCGGCTTTTAAGCAATTTCCAATATGCCTGATTTTAATTTCCGAGGGAGCGTCCCCCAGGGCGGCAGCTGTATTGTCAAATAAGGCCTGCTGCTGTTCAGAGTTCATCAGTCTGAACAAGAGTCCCGGCTGGGTGTAATAATCATCGTCGTCTTCCCGGAAACTCCAATGGTCGGCGGCGCCGCGCAAAGCCAGGGGAGGCTCCCTGAACGCCGGCTGCTCCTGCCATTCTCCGTAACTGTTGGGCTCATAGCCCAAAGTGCTGCCGGCATTGCTGTTGACTCGCATCTGCCCGTCCCGGTGATAGCTGTTGACCGGGCAGCGGGGGGCGTTGACGGGAATCTGGTGATGGTTGACTCCCAGCCTGTAGCGCTGAGCGTCTCCGTAGGAGAAAAGTCTTCCCTGCAGCATTTTATCCGGGGAGAAGCCGATGCCCGGAACCACATTGACCGGGTTGAAAGCCGCCTGCTCAACATCGGCGAAATAGTTGTCGGGATTCCGGTTCAGTTCAAAATAGCCCACTTCGATCAGCGGGAACTCTTTTTTAAACCATACCTTGGTCAAATCAAAGGGATTGTAGGGCATATTAGCCGCCTGCTCCTCGCTCATAACCTGGATGAACATCTTCCAGCGCGGGAAATCCCCGCGATCGATGCTTTCCAGCAGATCGCGCTGGTGGCTTTCGCGATCTTTGGCAATCAGCGCTTCCGCTTCGGCATCGGTCAGGTTCTTGATGCCTTGCTGGCAGACCAGGTGAAATTTCACCCACACCCGTTCATTATCGGCGTTGAGCATGCTATAGGTATGACTGCCAAAGCCGTGCATATGCCGATAGGATAAGGGAATGCCCCGATCGCTCATGGTGATGGTAACCTGGTGGAGGGCTTCCGGCAGCGACGTCCAAAAGTCCCAGTTGTTTTTGGCGCTTCTCAGGTTGCTGCGGGGATCGCGCTTGATAGCATGGTTCAAATCCGGAAATTTAAGGGGATCGCGAAGGAAAAACACGGGAGTATTGTTCCCCACCAGATCCCAGTTGCCTTCTTCGGTATAAAACTTCATGGCAAAACCGCGGATGTCACGCTCGGCATCCGCCGCGCCCCGCTCCCCGGCCACCGTGGAAAAGCGGGCAAACATCTCGGTTTGTTTCCCTATTTCCGAGAAAATCCTGGCTTTCGTATAGCGGGTGATGTCATGGGTTACCGTAAAGGTTCCATAAGCGCCAGAACCTTTGGCATGCATCCTCCTCTCCGGGATGACTTCCCGGTCAAAATGAGCCAGCTTTTCTAAAAACCATACGTCCTGCAGCAACATAGGCCCTCTGGGGCCGGCAGTCATGGCGTTTTGATTGTCAACCACCGGAGCCCCGGCAACTGTCGTCAGCTTTTTCTCTTCACCTTTGCTCATAGCAAACCTCCTTTGAATGATTTTTATTTTATTTATAAAGGCACTTCGGGCAAATACCTTTAAAATAAACATTCTTGTCGTAGATTTGGAAACCGCTCAATTCACCCGCCGTAAAATCGTCGATGTTGATTTTAAAATCATAGATGGCTCCGCAAGAATCGCATTTAAAATGTCCATGGTTGTGGGTGATAATGTCGTACCGGGTTTCATTTTCTTCGATGGTGATGACCCTTACCAGCTGGGCCTCCATAAAGGAAGTTAAGGTATTGTAGACCGTTGATTTTGACAATGTCGGGATCTCCTTTTGCAGATCATTGAATATCTGATCCACGGTAGGGTGACAGGGATGCTCCATCAGGTATTCCAGTATCTTGATCCTCTGATGCGAAGGGCGTATTTTCCGAATGACTAACTCATGCATAAGATCTTCAAATGACGGTTTCATACGAACCCTTCTCTCCATATTTATAATAATTTTATATTTGTAATGATTATAATTTTGAAATAATTATAATAAGAAAGACACGATTTGTAAATGATTGCTTTTGCGAATGGCCGAGGCGCGGGAGAGGCGCAGTCATCATTTTATAAACTTTTACTCACCGTAAGAAGGCTGCGGCATCGCATCCCTGAACTCCAAAAAGAACCGCCTCTGCGGCTCGCCTGTGCACCCTGTAACGACATATGAAAATTATCCATAAAATAACCAAAACCCGTTTTTTTATAAAGTGAAGGGGCGGGACGAGGGACATGATAGGCCAATCTAATATTCGATGATGACAGGTTAAGTATGAATAAATTCCACGGAGCTTTTTCAGACGCATCAAGTAAGGAGGGCGCGATGTGAATACAATAGGACTCCAACTACAAAAAAGTATTGGCGGCGTAATCAATACAGATGACAATGTTCTATTTGAAACGGTCTTGAGCAACTTCGGAGACGTAAGCTATGATTCAGGAACTGGGGTCATCACTATCGGCCAACCGGGAAGGTATTTTATCAACTGGTGGGTGGCGACTCAGACATCGCTGGGACCGAATGCCGTAATTTTTTCTATCATAACATCGCAGGATGATGATATACCAGGGAATACACCTTTAAAAACAGGTGAAGTCGCCGGATTCGCACTTATCCAGGTCGATACCGCGCCGGTAACATTGAGCTTGGTTAATAAAACGGCCAGCAGTGTAGCGTATATTACTTTAATAGCGGAAAAAGCCCATTTGGTTTTGGGCCAACTGGAAGAAATCGTAGGAGGAGCAACCGGAGCGACAGGTATAACCGGGACTACCGGCACAACTGGGGTGACTGGAATAACCGGGGCTACCGGAGACGTTGGCCCTACCGGAGCCACGGGTGAGACCGGGGCTACCGGGGACGTTGGCACAACTGGAGCCACAGGCGAGACCGGGGCTACTGGGGACGTTGGCACAACTGGAGCGACGGGCGCGACCGGGGCTACCGGGGACGTTGGCACAACTGGAGCCACAGGCGAGACCGGGGCTACCGGGGACGTTGGCACAACTGGAGCGACGGGCGCGACCGGGGCTACCGGGGACGTTGGCACAACTGGAGCCACAGGCGAGACCGGGGCTACCGGGGACATTGGCACAACTGGAGCCACGGGTGAGACCGGGGCTACCGGGGCAACTGGAGCGACGGGGGCTACCGGCGCCATAGGTAAAACTGGAGCTACGGGAACCGGAACCACTGGCTCCACCGGAGCGACTGGAGCTATGGGTGAGACCGGGACAACGGGAACCACCGGATCAACCGGGGCAACAATGC
>Ga0228536_1001657_pt1 | contig 18523 bp, 18 predicted proteins | sample SJ1Smetagenome_FD_168611 | JGI IMG/M metagenome (GOLD analysis project Ga0228536, IMG submission 168611) | Enriched culture of PCE-dechlorinating microbial communities from Ithaca, New York, USA - SJ1.S | ecosystem: Engineered > Modeled > Simulated communities (microbial... > Unclassified...
TGTATAATATTATTCATAGAGAATATTCTCCTTTCTTTATTGTGGTTTTCCAATTACATTATATCAAAAGGAGAATTATTCTCTATATTTTTATGTTCTTTGTCCAACAATTATTTTACACTAAGATAAGTATACTACAATTTTTTTTATTAATCAATAATTTATTTTTTTGGAGGAATGAGTCTATGACTAGCTTTGGTATAAAGGAAATAATGAGCATCCTGCCTCACAGGTTCCCTTTTTTATTTGTGGATAGGGTTGATGTAGATGATGAAGGTTTGAGTGGAAAGGGATATAAAAACGTGACTATCAATGAACCGTATTTTGAAGGTCATTTCCCAAATAATCCTGTGATGCCTGGAGTTATATTGATTGAAACCATGGCTCAAGTTGGAGCTGTGATAATCCTTTCTAAAGATGAATACAAGGGAAAGACAGCGTACTTTGCAGGTGTTAATAATTTTAGATTTAAAGAAAAAGTTCTGCCTGGAGATACTTTAGAGATTGAAGTAAATATCACTAGAGTGAGAGGTAGCATAGGTGTTGGCGAAGGGGTTGCTTATGTGAGAGGAAAGAAAGCTGCGAGTGGAGAATTTATGTTTGCAATAGGAGAGTAGGGAATAACCCTACTCTTTTTTACATTATAAAATTCATAAACGTCAACACATTTGGTATATTTACCACATCTACAAGGAATGAACCTACTAATGGTACTATCAGAAACGCTTTTGCAGAATAGCCGTAGTTGCTCGTTACAGAGTTCATATTTGCCATGGCGTTTGGTGTTGCTCCAAGGCCATGCCCGCACATGCCTGAAACCATGACAGCTGCATCATAGTCTTTGCCGCAAAGTCTAAACACAATAAATATAGTGTAGAAGCTGATAAATATCACTTGTGCAAATAATATGATAAACATTGGCCCAGCTACTCCTACTAGTTCCCATAGTTTTAGTGTCATTAGTGCCATTGATAAGAATATTCCTAAGGATACATCTCCCATTATGTCTATTATCTTATAGTCTAAATCAAACCAATGAAATTTATCATTTACATTTCTAAATATTATAGCTACAAACATAGCTCCTACATATGCTGGCAGAACAATATCTCCCAGCCCAATGCTTTTTATAAATGAGGTGAATGCATCGCTTACTACTGAACCTATCACCATTATAGTGACTATCACTGTTAGATTGAACATGATCCCAGCATAGTCCATTGGATATTTGCTTTCTTCTTCTTGGGAATGTTCTTCTGTAACGCTGGTTTCCTCTGGCTTTAGTTTGTATCTTTCTATCAAAAATCTAGCTATTGGCCCTCCTATGAGGCTACCTGATATAAGTCCAAATGTTGCTGCCGCCATGGCTACTGCAGTTGATCCTGACACACCCATGATCTTTTCTGCTGTTTCGCCAAATGCTGCCGCTCCGCCATGTCCGCCTATCATAGACACTGAACCCGCCATTATCCCGAACATGGGATTGATATCTGTAAGCTTTGCAATGCTTAGTCCTATGAAATTCTGAGTAACTGCAAGCAATGATGTCAGCACCCAGTAGATGATTAAGATCTTTCCACCCTTTTTGATTACTTTAAAACTTCCTGTAATCCCCACAGTAGTAAAAAACATAATCATAAGTGGTGTCTGAAGTACTGTGTCCATTTGAATATATGCCACTTTGTTTTGCCTTAATGCAAAGACAAGTATAGAAAACAGCAAACCTCCTATGACAGGCGCAGGTATGCAAAATTTCTGCAAAAACTTCACTTTTCCCCTAATAGAGTATCCAATCATCAGAAGCAGAACCGAAAGCGCCAGTGTTGCTATTAGATCAAGCGAGAATGTGTTTATGCCTTCAATAATGTCAAATTTCATCAATATGCCCCCTCATTATAGATTAAAAAAAGAAGAAGGGAAAACCCTCCCCCTCTCCTGTTAAGCATTTACTTTTATTTGTTCTCTAACTAGCTTAGCTCCTCTTTCCATGGCTTCTTTGTTTATTGGAAGAAGGTGTAGTTTTGATTCTCCGAATACTTTTCCATATGCTTCATATATTGATTCCAATGATACTACTTTTGTCACTTCTAGATATGCCCCAAGCATGACCATGTTGGTTACTTTAGGGTTGCCTAGTTCAGTTGCGATGTCATTTGCTGGAATATAATACACATTTATGTCATCTCTAGTTGATTTTCTATCAATTAGCGATGTGTTTATAAAGAGATTCCCTCCCTTTACTACATTGCCTTCAAATTTGTCTAGCGATGGTTTGTTTAATATGATTACTGAAGTTGCTTCTTCTACTAGTGGCGAGCCGACTGGTTTGTCTGAAATTATGACATTGCAGTTTGCAGTGCCTCCTCTCATTTCAGGTCCATATGATGGCAGCCAAGATACTTTTCTGCCTTCAATCATTCCTGCATAAGTTAGCATTTGACCTATTGCCATGACTCCTTGTCCACCGAAGCCAGCGATTATTATTCTCTCTTCCATAACTATTTTACCTCCTCTGGTCTTCTGAAATTCCCTAAAGGATAATATGGTATCATGTTCTTTTCAAGCCATTTTAGTGCTTCTGGTGGCGTCAAGCCCCAGTTTGTTGGACAAGTTGAAAGCACTTCTACTATTCCAAAGCCTTTTCTATCTATTTGTACTTGGAAACATTCTTTTATTGCTTTTTTAGCTTTTCTTATGTTGGCTGGAGTGTCAACCGCTACTCTTTCAACAAACGCTGCTCCTTCTATTGTTGCAAGTAGTTCGGACATTCTTATAGGGCTGCCTTGAGTTTCCTTATCTCTCCCATATGGAGATGTTGTTGTCTTTTGGCCAACTAGTGTAGTTGGTGCCATTTGTCCGCCTGTCATGCCATATATTGCATTATTTACAAATATAGTTGATATTTTTTCTCCCCTGTGTGCAGCATGTACAATTTCAGCGGTTCCAATGGAAGCTAAGTCTCCATCGCCTTGATATGTGAATACAAAATTATCTGGTCTTACTCTTTTTATCCCTGTAGCTACAGCTGGTGCTCTTCCATGTGCTGCTTCGTGCATATCGCAGTTGAAATATTTGTATGCCATTACTGAACAGCCTACTGGCGCTACTCCTATTGCATCGTCCAATACTCCTAGTTCTTCAAGACATTCTGCTACAAGTCTGTGTATTATTCCATGTGTACAGCCTGGGCAGTAGTGAGTTGGAACATCAGTTAAACCTCTTGTTTTTTGAAATATAACTGCCATTATCTGCCACCTCCTAAAATCTCTCTTGCTTTGTCAGCAATTTCAGCAGGTCCTGGTACCATTCCGCCTGTTCTTCCATAAAAGTGAGTTGGAATTTTGCCTTCTACTGCTATCTTTACATCGTCTAACATTTGTCCTGCATTCATTTCAACTGTCAATACACCTTTGCAGTTTGGATTGATGTTTTTAAATGCGTCATATGGATATGGGAAAAGTGTAATTGGTCTTATAAGGCCTACTTTATGCCCTTCTTCTTCTAGTTTTGCAATCGCTGTTTTTACAATGCGTGCGGTTGTGCCATATGCAGCAAACACTAGGTCTGCATCTTCGATGTTGTATGTTTCTACTCTCACTTCTTTTTGTCTCATCTTTTCATATTTTGCTTGAAGATGGTGATTGTGTTCTTCAAGTAATTCTGCTTCTAGGTATAGAGAATTTATGATATTAGGTTTCCTTGCTCCTTTTGTGCCTGTTGTTGCCCATGGTTTTTCTGGGGCTTCTCTTTTTAAATCTTCTTTAAACTCAACTGGCTCCATCATTTGACCAATCATGCCATCTCCCAATATCATGACTGGATTTCTATATTCATCAGCAAGGTCAAAGCCGAGCATTATAAGGTCAACTAGTTCTTGCACATCTGAAGGAGCAAGTACAAGGAGCCTATAGTCTCCATTTCCGCCTCCTCTAGTTGCTAAAAAATAATCTGTCTGTGAAGGTTGAATACTTCCAAGTCCTGGGCCACCTCTCATCATATCAACGATGACACATGGTAGTTCAGCTCCTGCTAGATATGATATGCCCTCTTGTTTAAGTGCAATTCCCGGACTTGATGATGAGGTCAAAACCCTCCCACCTGCTCCAGCTGCTCCATATACCATATTGATAGCTGCTACTTCTGATTCGGCTTGTACAAATACTCCTCCTACTTTAGGTAACTCTCTGGATAAGTACTCGGGAACTTCACTTTGTGGCGTTATTGGGTAGCCGAAGAAATATCTACACCCAGCAGCAATTGCAGCTGCTCCTACTGCTTCATTCCCTTTCATGAGAACTTTAGACATATGTGACCCTCCTTATAATCTTTCTACTGTGATAACGACATCTGGACATATCATTGCGCAGTTCGCACATGAAATGCATTTCTCCATGTTTTCATCTTTTACACTCGCTGGGTAATAGCCTTTTTTATTTAATTTCCCAGTGTCAAGCTCAATGATGTTTACTGGACAAACTGTTACGCAAAGCCCACAGCCTTTGCACATGTCTTCATCAAATGTGACTCTGCCACTTGCTTTCGCCATTTTTAATCCTCCTTTTAAATCATCCATTCTTCCCTCATATATAGTTTTATGGGAAAAATTTCTCCTTTTAAATTTGTTGGTAACTTTTCTTTAAGTGCTTCCAAGCACACATTGTACTTTATATCAAGGCCAGTGGCCAAAGATACCTCGTTTACTAATTCATATCCTTTTAGTATATCTTCGAGCTTTGTTTGTTTTAGCATGTGGGTGTTGTTTATAAGTCCTGTCACTTTAAGTCTAGATGTATCTTCTATTTTTACTATATATTCTATTACTTTCTCTTTGGTCATGGTCTCTGGGCGATTAGCATTTACTACTATGAACATATCGTAGTCGCCTTCTTTTAAGTAGGGATTATATCTACCTAATGTCCTAGCTCCTGCTGGATCTCCTCCCACATCAAACACCGCGTCGTAAGATTTATCTTCAATCGGTGCTAATACTTCACTTGAGATCGCAGGTATGTCAACTGCATTTCCCCTCATAGAGCTAGCTATTACTCTTATACCTTTTTCTTTTAAAATATCTTCTTTTTCTCTGCTTCTAAAGTAGAGGTTTACTACATCGAGATCGCAAAGTGCTACTTTTTTATTTAATTCGCTTAATTTTATTGCATAGTTTATGCTAAATTCTGTCTTGCCACTGCCATAGTGGCCAGTTATGATTCTTATTCTTCTATCGTTTAACATTTATTCACCTAACCAATGTATTCTTTTGCTTTTTCTTCATCATTTAACACCCTAAGCCCGCCTAGCGCAAGTGCTTTTAATTCATCTTCTCCGGGATAAATTGTGATTGGTGCAATAAATCCAACCATCTCTTTTATCCATGTTGTAAATGTTTCATTGTATGCAATTCCACCCGTAAGTATTATTTGGTCAACTTCGCCTTTTAACACTGCAGCACACGCGCCAATTTCTTTGCTGATTTGATATGCCATGGCATAAAAAATTAGTTCTGCGTATTTATCTCCATTTTGAATCTTCTTGACAACTTCTCTAGCATCATTAGTTCCTAAATATGAAACTAATCCGCCTTTTCCAACTAACATTTTCTTTATTTCTTCTTTAGTGTATTTGCCTGAAAAGCAAAGACTTATCAAGTCCCCTACAGGTAGTCCTCCTGTTCTTTCAGGTGAAAAAGGCCCATCTCCGTCTAGAGCATTTGCCACTTCTACTACTCTTCCTTTTTTATGAGCTCCAACTGATACTCCCCCACCTAAGTGAGTTACAATCAGATTTAAATCTTCATATTTTCTATGAGTTTCTTTTGCAAATCTTCTCGCTACAGCTTTTTGATTTAGTGCATGTAGTACACTTTTTCTTTCAATTAAGTTTAATCCTGAGATACGAGCTACATCATCTAATTCGTCGACAACTACCGGATCAACTATATATGCTTTTTTACCAATGGATTTTGCTATTTCATACGCTAAAAGAGCCCCTAGGTTTGAAGCATGCTCTCCATATTTAGCTTGTTTTAAATCATTTAACATAGCTTCATTGACTTCGTAAGTGCCGCTTTCAATCGGCTTTAGCATGCCGCCTCTGCCGACTACTGCATCTAGTTCTTCTAATTTTATGTTATTTTTTTCTAGAGCACTTATTATGATGTCTTTTCTGAATTCGTATTGATCAACGACAAAATTGTATTTGCCAATCACATCTACATCATGTCTTAGAGTTTCTTCAAATATTTGATTTTCATCTTCAAATACTGCAATTTTAGTTGATGTTGAACCTGGGTTTATAGTTAATATCTTGTAATTTGTCATAGTTCCCTCCTAATTTGCCATCAATGTAGCTAATACAATGGAATTTAGTTTTGCTTCTTCGCTGTCTGCTCTAGATGTAAGTACTATTGGGTTTCTCGCACCCACTATTAAACCTGCTGATTTTGCATTTGCTAAAAATGTAAGAGCTTTGTATAATACATTTCCCGCTTCTATATCTGGGACTAGCAATATGTCAGCATCTCCTGCAACTTCGCTTTTTATGCCCTTTATACGTGCCGATTCTTTGCTTACTGCATTGTCTAAAGCAAATGGGCCATCAACTATGCATCCCTTTATTTCTCCTCTTTCATTCATCTCTTTTAAGAATTTTGCGTGAACTGTTGCTTCCATTTTTTCAGATACTTTCTCTTTTGCTGCTAGTACTGCAACTTTAGGCATTTCAACTCCAAGTTTGTGTGCAATGCTGACAGCGTTTTCTATGATGCCCTTTTTCTGATTTAAATCAGGTGCTATCAGCATGGCTGCGTCTGTGACGATAAACATTTTATGATATGTGGGCACTTCAAATAGTGCGATGTGGCTTATTACATTGCCTGTCCTTAAGCCTATTTCATGGTCTAGGACCTGTTTCATGATGATTGATGTATCTATCAGGCCTTTCATGAGAACACAAGCTTTGCCCGAACTTACTAGTTCAGTAGCTTTTCTTGCTGCAAGTGTTCCGTCTTTTTCATCGATTACCTCGATATCTGATAAATCAAAACCAAGCTCTTTTGCTATTTCTCTTATTTTTTCTTCATCGCCTACTAAAATAGGGTCTACTATCTTATTTTCATAAGCCAATTTCACAGCACCTAACACATCTTCGTCTTGTGCAACTGCTACGGCAATTTTCTTAGGGCCGTTTTTCTTAGCTTTTTCAAATAAGCTCTCAAATGTCTCTACCATTTTTCCACCTCTTCTTCATAGATTTTTGCTTGTTCTTCATTATTTAATACTCTCAAAACACCTTCATTTAATGCTTTCATTTCATCCTCTCCGGGATAGACATAAATGGGTGCTATAAAACTTACCATTTCTTTAACTTTTTCTATTAAATAGTCAGAGTAAGCTAGTCCTCCAGTGATTAGGATTGCCTCTACATTTCCCTTGAGTACTGTCGCCATAGAAGCTATTTCTTTACCTATTTGATAGCACATTGCATCATAGATCAATTTAGCGTAAGTGTCTCCATTTTCTATTCTTTTTAAAACTTCTCTGCCATCGAAAGTACCTAGGTAAGATACAAGCCCGCCTTTTCCATGTGTCATTTTCCTTAATTCTTTTTCTTGATATTTGTTAGAAAAGCACAGTTCTACTAAATCTCCAACTGGGAGTGTGCCTGATCTTTCGGGGGAAAATGGTCCCATTTGGTTTGCATTGTTTGCGTCAACTATCCTGCCGTTTTTGATTGGAGATATTGATATCCCACCGCCTAGATGAGCTATGACTAAATTTAATTCTTCTATTTTCTTCCCTTTTTCATCTGCATATCTATGACAAACCGCTTTGATGTTTAAAGCATGGACAAGAGACCTTCGGGGAATCTCTTTAAGCCCTGATATACGTGCAACATCTTCAAACTCATCTACTGCTACAGGGTCGACTATATATGCCTTGATGTTTACTCTGTCGGCTATGTCTCTAGCAAGTATTCCTCCTAAATTTGATGCATGTTCGCCTTGGATGCCGATTTTAAGATCAAGTATCATAGCATCTGTTACAAGGTAAGTTCCACTTGGCATTGGCCTTAAAAGTCCGCCTCTGCCGACTACTGCTCTAAGGGATTCAAGGTTTATGTTTTCTTCATTGAGCCAGTCTTCGATAGCTTTTAATCTGTATGAAAACTGGTCAATTATTTTGTCAAAATTCTCCAAGTCCTTTTTGTCGTGATCAAGTTTTTTAGATTTTACTTCTTTTTCTCCTTCAAACAAAGAGACTTTTGTCGATGTTGAACCAGGGTTTATCGCTAATACATATCTTTTTTCCATAAATTTCCCCCTTATTTTTGAATTAAATTTATATATAATGTTTCAGGGTCTACTTTTGAAATAACAATATCATCTACAGTTGGCCAAGTTAGTGTCACTTGATGTGTGCCTTCAGTTAAATTGTCAAGGTCTATAGTTGGCGTTAAATCATCTTTATTTATTTCATCTATGATATTTTTTAATCCTTTTACTGTCACTTTTACGCTTTTTTCTAAACTTTCATCATCAAGCTTCAAATCTTGAGATAAATTTAATATTTTCATTTCGCTCACCTTTATCTCAAATGTCTTTTCAATCATTTCTTCCAAGGTATATGTCGCAGATACTTTGATAGTTGGATCGACTAGTTCTATGCCTTCAGGTAAATCTAGTTCTACTTCTATCATGTTTGTATCTAGCAGTAGATTTATGTCCACAGGTTTCGTCTTGATGTTCTCTAATAAATTTAAATCTTGTTCATACCCTTTTACTTTAACTGTGCTTGGGTTTAGCAAAATATTTGTTATTGAAGTATTTTCAGGAGCATCGCCTTCGATGACTAGTTCTACTGGAAGTTCTTTAGTTTGAAGTATAGGCACTGTAAGTTTTGCAAAGCTTGGTTCTTTTTCAACTCCAACTACTTCTTCGCCTTCACTATTTAGTAGTTTTATCGGCACTGTATCTGTGAAATCTTTAGTCTTATTTGTCACATCTACTGTCGCTACAGCTTTATCTACTTCATTTACCCAGCTTCTTGGTCCCCTTATGATTATGGTTTCTGGTTCAGATACAATATCTCCTACAACGTATTTCTCATCCAGCTCGCCTATTGTCTCAGGTGTTATGGTTATTTCCTTCGGGATTGTTTTTTCTAGGGTGAATAAGATTTCTTGAGGTGATATATTGCTTACTATGACATCTGCAGTGTTATTTAATAGTTTAACTGTGATGGGTACTCTAACCTGACCTTCTCCATAGCCTGTTAAATCCACCTCTGCATATATGTTTGAAGCTAGTACTTCATCTACTTCTTTTTTCTTACCAGTAATCTCTACATTTACTTTTGCACTTTGAGGGCTCATTATTACGAGGCCCTGCCTCTCTAGGGATTGAACGTTTAAGTAATTGACTGTTACATTTTTAAACTCTTTCCTAATGATAGGGTTGACCTCACTCATAACGTAGCTCCATAGAAGAATAGCTACGACTAGAGTAGCTAGTTTTAAGGACAAATTGTTATTCCTCTTTTCCATATTTGGACCTCCATTTCAAGAATGAATCCTTTCCATTCTTGGGTTTATACATGTTGAGTAAGATTTCTTTTAGAGTCTCAGGATCAATATATCTTGAAATATTGCCATTTTCAGCAACTGATATCGCACCTGTTTCTTCGGATACTATCACTGCAAGACTGTCAGATCTTTCGGTTATGCCAATAGCTGCTCTATGTCTTGTCCCTAATTCTCTAGATATTGCGCTGCTCTCTGAAAGAGGCAAAAAACAAGCTGCTGCTTTTATTATATTGTCTTTTATGATAACTGCTCCGTCATGAAGTGGTGTGTTTGGTATGAATATATTTATCAATAAATCGGCACTTACATTGCCATTTATCTTAGTTCCGGTCTCCACTATCTCATTTAATCCAGTTTGTCTTTCAAATACCATGAGGGCTCCAATCTTTTGTCTGGATAGCGATGCACAAGCCTCAACTATCTCATCTACTACATTTGCCATGTTTTCTGTCCTTATGTCAACAAATGACTTTGTGAAAAATCTGCTCCTCCCAAGAGATTCAAGTCCTCTTCTTAGTTCTGGTTGAAATACTATCAAAAGTGCCAATGTACCTACGGTCATGGCATTGCTTAATATCCAATTGATTGTATATAACTCTGCCCATTCACTCAGCTTAGTTAGGACTAATAGTATGCCTATTCCTTTCATCAGCTGTTCAGCACGAGTTTCTTTTATCAATAGCAATATCCTATATAATACAAAAGCGACTATTAATATGTCTATGATATCTCTTATTCTTATGTTTATGAAAGAATTTATTATACTTTGCATGAGTTACCCATCCTTTGCATTGGTCTATTCTTATATTATACATTAATAAGAGCTATTTGTGTCAATTTATATATAAATTAAGCTGTGTAGAGGTATCTTCATAACTTTTCTTTAGCCTCGTTAAAACACCTTCGGGTAAGTCTATGTCTAGATTTCCGTCAAGGGCATCTTTTACAGGCAAAATAAAGTATTCATTTTTTTCATTTGTTTTTCTCTTGTAAACCCATGTTGGTATTGGCGTAACTCTTTCTAATTTAACTTCATTTGAAAGATTATCTTTAACTATATGTAAATTTAGCATAGCGCCATCTTCTGTCAGCGAGTTGCCCATGGTTTCTTTTCTCTGATTAGAATAAAAATTTCCGAGCGAATAAAAAACATTTACTTTTTTATTTCCTACATCTATAGTTTCACTGTCTTGTATCACATGGGGATGAGAGCCTATGATTATATCAGCTCCATTTTCTGCAAGTGTTTTCGCAGTTTGCCTTTGATAGTCGCTTGCAGTTGTTTGATACTCATTCCCCCAATGCAAAAAGAGTATTATAAATTCTGCTCCGTCTGCTTTTGCGTTTTCAATGTCTTTTATAGCTCTTTTTTCTTCAAATATATTTATCATTCTACCTCTTTCATCGTCAGTTAATCGGCTGTTTAAACCATTTAAGTAAAAAGCATAAGTCATTATTCCAATCTTTATGCCCTCTACATCAACAATCCTGTAAGGCGTGTAAATGTCTTTACTTGTGCCGACATAGAGCAATTCTCTTTTATCTATTTCATCAATCATCTTGATAATTCCATCTTTGCCTTGATCAAGTACATGATTATTAGCTGTTGAAAGTAAATCAAAACCAGTGAGTTTTATTGCATCTAAAATTTCTACAGGTGAATTGAATAGAGGAAATCCGCTAAAGGGTTTATCCTTATCTGAAAAGGATGTTTCTATGTTTGCAATCGCAAAGTCTGCTTTTTCTACATATGGCTTTACATATTGAAAGGGCGGAGTAAAATCATATCCAAAAGAAACTTTTGCACTATTTATTTGCGGCATATGAAGCATGATATCTCCGGCAAAAAGGATATCTATTTCTGTATTTTTTTCAACTGTTTCAGGTGGTTGTTCTAATGTAGGAGTTAACTCTTCTCTGGTAACGTTTTCATCAATATCGGTTTGCGATGCTTCAGGTTGAGTATATATGCTGCTGCATCCAGATAATATCGACAATATCAATACTGCAATTATATATCTCATACCTCTTTTCATCTAATCCACTCCCATTTAACTATAGTACAATTGTACATCTTATGAAAATTTACTGCAACACATCTTTAGAAGTCATAAATTTCTGAATCATTAGAAATATGCCTATGGATAATGCTATATCCCCTATGCTTATTACTTTAGGCAAGAAGTATTTAACTGGTATTATATCCGAAAGGAATTTAAATTTAGTTGAATTTGTCATGAGAGTGTGGGTAATTACGATGTCTTCTTCTAGGACTTTTAATTGATCAATCATGTTTAATTTTTCAAGTGCATTTTTTGACACAGGCATTCGCCCGCCATTTGCGACAGTTGGAAGCAGGTTTAGAATTATTCCAATCATAGATGTTTTTATTCCAGATATATTTTTATTTTTATTTAAGCCAAATAATATTAATCCGAATGTGATTATATTTATGATTGATAAATTTGAAAATAGAATTTTTGAGATTTCATTGTTTGTATTTGCAATATATCTTATTGAGATAGAGTAGATGACAAGTCCAAGTATCATAAATCCAATCCCTTTGATGCGAACATATGTAAGATTATTAAGTTTTCCTCCTCTTAAAAAGGCTATGAGTATAGATATTATAATGACTTCTATAAACAAGTGATCACCCCTTACAGATTAAAGAGCGCTTTTAAAAGCGCTCAATGATTAATACTCTATGAATTTGTCGATTGATGCACCACAAAGTGGGCATTTGTCTTCTTCTCCGGTTATTGTTATATAACCACAGACTGGGCAAAGTTTTACTACTTTTGCGTCTAAATCTTTCCCTTGGTCTACATATTCTTTAGCTTTTGTATAAAGCTCTGCATGTACTTTTTCAGCTGCTACTGCGTATTTCATAGCATTTTCAGCTTCTTTTTCTCCCTGCAATTGTGCTACTGCTATGTAAGCAGGGTACATTTGAGTTACTTCGTGCATTTCTCCATCGATTGCACCTTGAAGATTTTGAGATGTTGAACCTAAACCAAATCCTCCACCTGATGCTACTAAAAATGATCCAACAATATCTCTTAGAGCGTTAAAGTGAAATGTAGCATGAATTTGCTCAGCATCTGATGTTGCTCTAAATAGTCTTGCTACTGTTGGAAAACCATCTTTGTCAGCCTTATCTGCCCAAATTCTATATCTCATATGTGCTTGGCTCTCTCCTGCAAATGCAGATCTTAAATTGTCTTGTGTCATTGCGTTCATAAAATATAACCCCCTTATGTTTTATTAATCATGTAAATCAAAATTGTAATGATTACAATTTTGATTTACATTTATAGTATACACTATAATTTATTTTAAGTCTAGGGTAAAAATATATTTTCTATACAAACAAATTTACATTTGATTCATCTGCAGCATTTAAATAGGTTGCAACTCCGCCTATTTCTACTCCATCAAAGAGTTCTTCTTTCTTTATGCCCATTACATCCATGCTCATCTGACAAGCAATGATCCTTATCCCTGAATTTATAGCTAATTCCATGAGTTCTTCGACAGATTGAATATTTTTATCTTTCATGACTTTTCTAATCATCTTTGCACCCATGCCAGCCATATTCATTCGAGATAATCCTAATTCTTTTGTACCCCTTGGCATCATGATTCCAAACATTTTTTCTATGAAATTTTTCTTTACTTCAACTTTTTCTGGTTTTCTGAGTATATTTAGTCCCCAGAATGTGAAAAACATGGTTACTTCATTGCCCATTGCCCTCGCTCCATTTGCGATGATAAATGAAGCTATTGTCTTATCTAAATCGCCACTGAAAACTATCAATGTCTTTGATTTTTTGCCTGCGTTTACTTCTACAAAACCTTTTTCATCTTTAACTAAATCTGACAGTGCTAAACCTTTCTTGATTTTAACTACCCATCTATCTTTCAATTTTTCTTCAGATATAAATGTGTTTTTAGTGTTTTGGCACCATGCTTTTATATCACTGATAAAACCGGGATCAGTTGCTTGTACTTCTAAGATATCTCCGTCTTTTAATGATTTCATCTTTTCTGCTACTTGAATGATAGGCCCAGGGCAGGAGAGTCCGCAAGCATTTAATTTAACTGTTTCTCCAATGTGTTCTTCTTTTTTTGGAGTTTCAATTACACCTGAATCAGAGAATGCTATTGGTTCTGAGTCTTTTTTGTCTTGCATGTACATGGTCTTGTATGTGTTGAATCCACCTGCTAAATTTAGTGATTTAAATCCATTTTGTCTTAAAATTCTGTCTGCAATGTAACCTCTTAAGCCTACAGCGCAATATACTATATAGGTCTTTGATTTATCTAGTTCATTCAATCTATTTCTGAGTTGCCCTAGAGGAATGTGAATTGAATTTTCAATAAACCCTAGTTCTCTTTCAACATCTTCACGGACATCCAAAAGCACATGAGTGTTTTTATCGACGCTGTCTAATTCTCGCCAAAGTATTTGCTCTGTTAAGCCTTTTAATATATTGTCTGCAGCAAATCCAATCATGTTTACAGGATCTTTAGCTGAAGAATATGGAGGTGCGTATGCAAGTTCAAGCTCCATTAAATCACTAACAGTGGCATTGAATCTAATTGCAGTTGCTATTACATCAATTCTCTTGTCAACCCCATCATATCCGACTATCTGTGACCCTAAGACTTTGCCTTCATTGTCAAATATCAGCTTGATTGTCATTGGCAATGCTCCTGGGTAATATCCAGCATGTGAGTTTACATGAATGAGAGCAATTTGATAGTCTTTTTTGTATTCTTTGCCTGATTTGTTTAAATTTTTCTCATTTATCCCTGTATTTGCTACTGTCAAATCAAATACTTTAGCAATGCTAGTGCCTTGAGTACCTTTATAATTTTCATCATAGCTAGCTAAAATGTTGTTTGCTGCAATTCTGCCTTGTTTGTTGGCAGGTCCAGCGAGCGGCACCATTGTCTTATTTTTAGTTATATAGTCTACTACTTCGATTACATCTCCTATTGCATAAATTGATTCATCGGAGGTCTTTAAAAACTCATCTACTACAATTCCGCCTCTTTGGTTGATTTCAAGTCCAGCTTCTTTAGCTAATTCGCCGTTTGGTCTAACTCCTATTGACAATATTACCATGTCTCCTACTACTTTTTCTCCAGATTGCAGAGTGACAGTAGTTTTGCCATTGTCATATGAGAAAGATGACACGCCATCTTTGAGATGAAGTTTTACACCTTTGGATTTTAAATGTTCATGTACTATTTGTGCCATTTCAAAGTCTATCGGCGCCATAACTTGATCTAGCATTTCTACGATTGAGACCTCTAGGCCCTGTGCGTGTAAGTTTTCAGCCATCTCAAGCCCTATAAATCCACCGCCTACTACTATCGCTGATTTTGGTTTGTTAGTGTCGATATATCCTTTTATCTTGTCTGTGTCAGGTATAGTCCAAAGGCTAAAGATGTTAGGCGCATCTATTCCGGGGATAGGTGGCTTTAATGGACTTGAACCAGTTGAAAGAATTAAATAATCATATGGTTCTTTGTATATTTCACCTGTTTTGTGGTTTTTTACTTCAACTGTTTTTTCTTCTCTATTTATTTTTAAAACTTCATTTGATGTTCTTATGTCTGCATTAAATTTAGATTTCAAACTCTCTGGTGTGCTTACTAGAAGTTGTTCTCTTTCTTCGATTTCTCCGCCAATGTAATATGGAAGACCGCAGTTCGCAAAAGATACGTATTCGCCTCTTTCAAATAAAATAATTTCTGCGCTTTCATCCAATCTTCTTAGCCTTGCTAGAGCAGTTGCTCCACCTGCTACTCCACCTACAATCAATACTTTTTTACCCATTTTCTTGCCTCCTAATTTTCATTGAATAACAATTTTATTATGTTTATTACTTCATCGTCTTTTATTTTGTAATACACTTCGTTGCCCCGTCTGTTGTCTTCTATTATCCCAGCAGTCCTGAGTTTTGCCAAATGCTGTGAAACTGTCGACTGTGGAACATCTAAGCAGCTTTGCATAAATGAAACATTGTTCTCGCCATTTTCAATCAGACCTTTCAGTATGCAAAGTCTGATAGGATGAGCTATAAGCTTTAGCAAATCCGCTTTTTCGTTAAATAATTTTCTATCAATCTCCATCAGCTACCCCCTATATCTTTATATTCTAATATTAGAATATATAAATGTATATGTCAATAAAAAAGTGGCAATAGCCACTTAATTATTTACAATAATCTAATATATTGTCTGTTAATTCACTATATATTGGTTCAAGTATTTCTATGTCATTTTTGCATCTATCCATAAATGTCCTGTATTCTTTTATCAACTTCTCATTTTTCTTCCTAGCATTTTTCTCTTCGGCCAATATATTTATCTCTTCTGATAGAAGTTGATGATAGAGTCGATTCATCTGTAGAATAAATGTATTGAAATATGGATTTTCCTCTATTTTGTCGATTGTTGAATTCAATAAATTGTACATGTTCTGGAGTTCCTTTAAGTTGTTGTTTTTTAATAGAGTTTCCATTTTGTCCAATAATGAATAATATTCTTTCATTATATCATTTGCTTCTTCTTTGAATACGTTCATATTGTCAACTTTTTCTTTTAACTTTTGGGGATCGTAGTGCATGTTCCAATTATCCAAAAAATCTTTTTCTACTACTCTATTGTTTAAATAATCATTAATTACTTTATCTAGCTCTGCAAAAGGAGCACCTTCTATTGCTGCCCCACCTTTTGTGGTATTAATTACTGTTAAATGATTAAGTTGCCTTATATAGCTCTCCATTTGTTGCCTCATTGAATTGTATCCATTATTTGTCTTTATTGTATTCCCGTAAACATCTTTGACATCAAGTGCGTTTTTTAATTCTTCGTCAGATAAGTCGTTGCTGTAAAACACTCCTTCTGAGTGCTGCTTTGTACCTACATAAGCCAAATTTTGTCCTGCAAGTATTATTGGATTAAATCCTAGATAATTTAACAGTTGAAGCGTAACCACAGCAATACTCGGAGCATCAAGCACTATATCTATCGGCTCTGTATTTTCATTATCCAAATAATAGTTTGAGATTTTGTCTTGAGATGTAATCATGTGATAAAGTTTCCCAGGATAATTTTCAATTGTTTCATATCCAACCGATGAGCCGAATATAAGCGGAATATCCTTTATATTTTGTTCTTTGACCTTCAAAAATACTTTTTGGTTGTGCTCAGTTGGATCATAAGTTGTCGCTGCGTCTGGATGAATGTTGTTTGCAATCAATGTGTTGATGGCTGAGCCTACACTAAATATGTATGCAAGTCCTTCATCTTTGATTTTTCTAATATTTTCTATTTCCTCATTTAATGATGGCCCTGCAGCCACCAAAATTGCCGGAATATCTTTAAACTTTCCTTTGTTTTCTACTATTGCATTTGGTGTATTCAACACGTGTTTAAAGTTTTTCATCGAGTTTATTATCCAACGCTTCTGAAATGAGTATTCTGTTAAAATACTGCTCCTTCTATCTCTGACTATGGTCTTTATTGCATTGATAAAAAACTCATACTCATCAGGGTATATAGTCATATATGCAGGCAACTCGACTATAGTAAATGAATCCCTGTTTAGTTTGATTATTTGACCTATTTCCGATAAAAAAGAATCTCTATCGGCGAAAACATTTTTAAATCGTTTGAGTTGGGCCTCTGAAAATGATCGCTCTTTGAAAAAATAATACAGCACTTCGCTATTTGGCTCATAGATATATGCCTTGATGTCAGGATATGTTCTTAAAATCAGCTCAATATGATAGCCTAGCCCTGTGCCAAAAAATATTGCCATTCCGCTTTTTTCTAGTTCTTTTTCATATTTTTTCACAATGCTTTGCGCTTCTTTTAAAGGGTCATACTTGCTGTGTACGTATTTAAAAGCATTTTCTTCTCTAAACTTAAGAGTGTTCAATCCTGCTTTGGATTCTTCAATAACTATATCTATTATTGAATCTTCGTCAATGTCTTTAATATTTTCCCAAGCGGATTTGAAATTAGCCTTTAAATAATTTATATTGCTTAAACTTCGCATATTAATTCTCCTCTATGTTGTACAAACTGATTAATTGTTCTCTCATGTCATTGTATATTGGAAGTATTTCATAAATCATTAAATCTGCGAGCAATGTGTTGTCTTTTATGTTTAATGCATCGCTCATTTGTGGAATTAGCTCATTTAACGTGAGCACATCTTTTGCGTATAGATTCCATATTTCATAGCTTGGCAATGCTTCTATTAGTGTTTTATCGTTGTCAATTAAGTTGAATACACTTATTATCCAATTTATGCCTTCTATCAAGTCTGAAAATCTTTCCCAAGATTCTTTTGTTGGTTCAGCATAAAATTCTTCGCTTAAAGGTTCTAATTCATTAGAAGCGCCTTCCAAATAATCTACTGTGCCAATTAGAGTTTCGTTGACCAATTCTTTGTATGTAGCTAGTTTTACATCTATTTCTTCTATATTGTCTAAATTGTCAAGTATGTATTCAAAATAGTCTTGATACAGTTCTAATCCGTCTACGATTATTGATCTTATAACTTTATTTGCATTTTCTACCTCTTGACTCAAAATATCTGCTATTTTTTCTATAACTTCTCCATCTTTTTCTAGAAAATAGATATTCCCTTCAACTATTAATTTCAAAATAATGCCCCCTTTATTTCAACTAAATAGCTCGTTGCAGAACTCTGCAACTCGCATAATCACTATATTTTATATATTGAAATGGCTGGATTCCCCCCATTTTGGGTATATATTCATTAATTAGATGTGTATAACTCAAAATAAATAAAGAAAGGAGAATCCTATGCCAGTTTCAGCTAAACAATTAAATCTTTGTGACGTTTCTACTGACTTTGATAAATTTTATAATCAAAATCAAAACAATCTGC
>Ga0228536_1001658_pt1 | contig 18505 bp, 20 predicted proteins | sample SJ1Smetagenome_FD_168611 | JGI IMG/M metagenome (GOLD analysis project Ga0228536, IMG submission 168611) | Enriched culture of PCE-dechlorinating microbial communities from Ithaca, New York, USA - SJ1.S | ecosystem: Engineered > Modeled > Simulated communities (microbial... > Unclassified...
TATTACCCGCGGAAACGGGATTTCCTGGAGGAATCATGAGAAAACTCGATCAGACCATCGCAAAAATACAGCCCCTCTGCACCCGTTCCATGGAGGAGGCACGACGCAGGCAGAATTCGCTGACGAAGCCGAAGGGAAGTCTCGGCCGGCTGGAAGAGCTTTCGGTGATCCTCGCGGGAATACAGCGGACCCCCAGCCCGGTTATCAGGGACAAGGTCATCCTCACCATGGCGGGAGACCACGGAGTGGTGGACGAAGGAGTCACCCTGTATCCCCGGGAGGTGACGGTGCAGCAGGTGCTCAATTTCCTCCGCGGCGGAGGAGGCGTGAATGTCCTCGCAAGGCACGTGGGAGCCAGGGTGGTCCTCGTGGACATGGGAGTCGCCCATGACTTCGAGCCTGCGGAAGGGCTGCAGATCCGGAAAGTCGCGAAAGGAACGGCGAACATGCTCCGGGGTCCCGCTATGACGAGGGAGCAGGCGGTGCGGTCCCTTGAGGAGGGGATCGCGGCGGTTGAGGAAGAGGCCGCGAAGGGGATGGATATCCTCGGAACGGGAGAGATGGGCATCGGGAACACGACCCCGTCGACGGCCATCGCATGCGCGGTCACCGGCGTTCCCGTTCCCCTGGCCACGGGGCGGGGGGCCGGGCTCACCGACGAAGGGATGAAACGGAAAATTGCCGTGATCGAGCAGGCCCTGGAGTTCCACAAGCCTGACCCGAAGGATGGGCTGGACCTGTTGTCCAGGGTCGGCGGCTTCGAGATCGGGGGAATCGCCGGCGCGATACTCGGCGCAGCCTCCCTTGGGATCCCGGTGGCGGTGGACGGCTATATTTCCACGGCGGGGGCGGTCATCGCCTACCTGCTCTGCCCCGAGGCGAAAAAATACATGATCTGTTCCCACAAGTCAGTGGAAGTGGGGCATGAACATATGCTTCGCTTCCTGGACGCCGACCCCCTTCTGGACCTCGACATGCGGCTCGGCGAGGGGACAGGTGCGGCGCTGGCCATTTCCATCGCGGAGGCATCGGCAAAAATCCTGGCCGAGATGGCGACCTTCGAGAGCGCCGGAGTGTCGGGACCCCTCGAACCCGGGGGACGAACGGACGGCGAGTGACGTGGATTTCTTCCGGGCACTCGGCTTTCTGACCATACTGCCATGTCCCCGGCAGGAGAGTTCCCCGGAGGACCTGGGCCGGTCATCGGGGTGGTTCCCTGCCGTCGGGGCGGTTCTCGGCGTCATCCTCGCCGCTGCTGATGCCGGGCTGTCCCGGGTGCTTTCTCCCCTTGCGGCCTCTTCTGCCGTCGTGGTTCTCTGGGCGTTCCTGACCCGCGGCTTCCACCTGGACGGCCTGGCGGATACCTTCGACGGCATTGGGGGAGGATACAGCAGGGAATCGCGGCTCGCCATCATGAAGGACAGCCGGCTTGGAACATTCGGCGGGATCGCTGTCGCGGCGGCTCTCCTTCTGAAGACTGCCGTGCTTGCTGATATTACGGGGATATCCGGGTCTGCGGCGCTGTGTGCTGCCCCTGTTGCCGGAAGGTGGGCGATCCTCTTCGCCATGAGATTTTTTCCTTCAGCACGCCCCGGAGGGATGGGTGACACCTTCCGCAAAGAATGCACAAGCTTCGGGCTGGTCACAGGAACCGCAATTGCAGTACCGGTCGCGCTCTTTGCCGCCGGGGCTGCAGGGGCGGTGTTGCTTGTGGTCATACCCTGCGCGGCCATGCTTCTCTCGCTCATGATGAAAGCCCTCCTCGGAGGGCTGACGGGAGACTCCTACGGCGCGATTTGCGAAATCTCCGAGATCCTGTCCCTTTTCCTTTTTGCTCTCATGCTATAGAAAAGACAGCAGGGGGAGATGATTTTCTCTCCTCGCCCTTCCTTTTCTTCATCTTTCCGCACGTGTTCCCCTTTTCTCATTGAAAAACTTTCTTTGTTGCACAATATCAGTTGCAAAATTGCGGCAAAAATACTAAAATATGAGTGTGAATATTTTGCCTATTTAAAACGGCGGACCGGAGAATGAAGATTCGCTCCGGCGACGGTGGTTTCTGTCGAAGGAGATGATGGAGGAACCGGGTTTTGGGTGCATTCAGAAGCGGATACTGTGGAGAGACGAGAGATGTTCCGTTTCGATTCGCCGGGAAACTCACGGCAAATGTTCCGGAAGGCGGTGGTAATGATGAGAAACAGGTGGGTCGTCCTTGCGGTGATTATGTTTATGGCGGCATCCATGCCGGGAGCGACTGCTTTGGAGGCCGCGCCGGTGATAACTGCGAGCCTGCGGGCCGCACCGGTGAATTATTCCGGCAATTGTCCGGCGACCATACGATTCAACGGCGAGATCACTGTCCAGGGCATTACAAGCCCCCTGAGAGTGCAGTACAAGTTTATCCGGAGCGACGGGGCTCTGGCTCCGATAGAGACGCTTGTTTTCGAGAGGAACGGTTCGAAGCCGGTACATAATACGTGGACGCTCGGCGGGGCGGCCCTGCCGTCCTATTCCGGTTGGCAGGCTATCAAGATCCTGTACCCGCAGGAACTCGAATCCAACAGGGCGTCGTTCAGCGTGAGGTGCGAGGCCGGGCAGCCGAGTAAGCCGGATCTTGTCATCCGGTCCTTTGGACTGAAGGAATGGGGGAAGTGTGAACCGAACCATGTGATTTTTACTTTCCAGGTGACCGTGGCCAACATCGGGACGGCCGCATCGCCGAAAATTGTCGACAGGGCCCTTGTTCAGGCGATGGACCAGCACGGGAACGGCTGGGGAAACGGAGTCATGCTGAACGCCATACCGCCCGGCGGAAGCCAGACGGTGCTGATCCCGGTCTATTATCTGAAAGGTGACCCCGGCCACATCACCGGAGCTGCCCCCCACCCCTTCAAGGCGATCGCAGATCCCCTGAAGCTCGTGGACGAGCTCCGGGAGGACAATAATCTGTCCGGCGTGATCAATGTCGACCCGAGGGGCATCTGCAGACAGGCCCAGGTTCCCCTTGGAGAAGACTGCCTTGCTTTCAACCCCGTATCTGCGGAAGTGAAGCGGATCAGCGGAGACTGGAAGATAGTGGACGGCTCACACTGGATGTTCAGCTTCGGAAGCCTGAAAGCTGAAGCGGAGCAGTCATTGAAGATCATCAAGCATTACAGGATGAACCAGATGTGCTTCGTCGGCAGGCCTGACCCGTCTTTCCAGTACATGCTCAGGTCAGGAACGGCTCCCGCAGGGGCAATGGCCGGGGAAGACTGCGTGTCTTTCAACCCCTCCACGACTGAGGCGAAGTTTGTCGGCGGCGAATGGAAGATCGTGGACGGGTCCCACTGGATGTTCAGTTTCGGCACCAAGGAAGATGAAGCCCGGCAGGCCCTTGCCATCATCAAGAAGTACGGCTTCACAAAGTCATGCTTCGTCGGCAGGCCCGACCCGAGTTTCAAGTATTTGCGGAAGTAGCCTCCGAAACGAATAATGCGTTATGCAGAAAAGGAGTATCCGCCCTGAAACGAATAGGGCGGATGCTCCTTTTTACACTATGGTTTTGATGATCCGGGCACGGGATGAAAAAGATTGCATCCGTTCCCTATGAAGAGATTCTGAGAGTGGGTGAAAGTGTAAAAGAAAAACAGGGGAGGAACTGAAAATGCATAAAAAGTATTACGGGTGTATTGTTCTGATCATCGCTGTTCTTGTTTTTTTCAGCCCTGCACCCTCGGCTGCAGGGTCTAAAACCTACTGGCATTTTACCATCAAGGCATTTGTCGACCTGCCTGATACCAATGGCGTGGAATGGGCCTGGATAACGATGGTGGAATACGATGCGTCCAAAGCCTATCCTGCCGAGGCCGAAACCGCCGCTGAATTCGGCGGGGAGCTGAAGGGAACAGTTTTCGCATTTGTCCGGGGTGCGGCGTGGCGCTCCGCGCACAGGTATTTTCGGGATGCTACCTGCAGCGGCCTCCCGTCAAAAAGCGGGACCTTCTGGGAAACGAGCGAGAGCGACAGTGTTTATGCAATGGGACAGCTCATCTCGTCCCGGCCATTTAGAGGTTTGCCGGGGACGGTTCCCCCGGAACCTGATTCCTTCAGGTTCGGTTTCACGACGAGAAGGATCCTCCGCCCCGATGGGACCTGGTTCGATCCGAAAGGCCAGGTGAACGTTTTTACCGGCGCTATCAATGTAGAGGGCAGCCTGCGGGAAGAAACCAGGGGAGATTTTTACCTCCAGGTTGTAAATTACCCTGACAACCTGGAACATCACCGCCGCTGCGGGAAGGCCTGGGCGGAGCAGTATCTCACCGCTTTCAGAACGTTTCACATCGTGGACTCCATACCTGCTTTCGGTGATTACGTGTTCGGTCAAAAATCCCTGCACGCCGGCAGCAGAAAACGTTTTGTGTATCATGTGGAACGTTCTTCATCTCCGGAGCATCCCCTTTGGAAACAGCAGACAATGTAGCTGCATCATGAGGAATGCCGAAATGATACGGTGATTTAGGATTTTAAGGGAAAGAGATGTTTTCCAGGACAGATACAAATTGACCATCGATTTCACACCATCTATACTGTGAACTGTGAAAAAACAGAAAAATAAGTCTATGGAATGTTGTCTGGATCAGTCCTGAATGGAGGAGGAAGAGCGTCCCATGGCAAACAGCAGAACCGAAGCAGCATGCAGCAGGGTATTACTGACATTAATATTTCTCCTCGCCTTCCCTTCGGAAGGTGTTCCGTGGGGTGCCATTAAAGAGTACGCGGAAACGCACCAGTATATTCTCAGGGAAGCGATGTCCCTCGCAGCTTCTGATTCTGCCTTCGTCCAGAAATTTCCTTCGGCTGAGGAGCTCGTGAACAACGATTATGTCATCGTGACGGTACTCGGAAAATCAGGCCCCGGGCCTGACGTGGACGGAGCTTCACCCTATTCCTGGCATTATTTCAATCCTGTGACCGGCGAAGGCCTGGCACCGAGGAAGGTGTCGGATTTTTTCAGCGGAATGATGCACAAACGGGTCAGGGGAGAATCGCAGGCGAGAGAAGCTGCCTGGGCCGCTCATTTCCTCGCCGATATGTTTGTTCCCTATCATGTGGTGGGTATGCCGGAGGAGGCCGCCTGGCAGGTGTTCATGGCGGGAACGCCTGTGGGGGAAAGGGAGACAGGCCCGGCGGAACTGTATTCCAGGCAGTCTCCCGCCCCGGCAGGATGGGGTGGGGGAGGAGACTTTTCTTCGGCCCTGGAGCTGCTTTTTAAGGAATATCCGCCGGCGAACGAAGAGGGAGTGGACTGGTTCGATCCGTGGTATTTCAACGGATGGGGCGGAACATCTGCTCCCGGCATCGCCACCGGCAGCCATGGATTCTGGGAATACCAGGCATGGGAGTGGTTTCGGTTTTGCCATATAGCTCAAAAAAGCCTGCCTCCCCAGGGGTACGACCCGCTGTGGAAAAACCGGAAATCCGAAATGGGGACCGTTTTCTGGAGGGCCCAGGCCGCCGCTGCGGCAGAGTACGCTGCCGCATGCGCGGCACGAACACGGCAAAACATACCAGCCATTCTGGCTGGTCCGGACCAGGGAATACTGAATGCCGTCCGTGCCGTGTATACCCTGTACAGGGCTTCCATGACCTCCCTCCGGGCATCCTGGCGGCAGGAAGATCTCACCGGGGGAGGATACAGGGTTTTCTGCACGGTGCGCAATACGGATCCCCGGGAAGAATGTGTGGGTGCCGGCGCCCGGCTGCTGTATAGAAAAGACGGACGATGGCTTGTGAGAGAGACGGTTACGCTTCACCGTCCTGTACCGCCTCAGGGAGCCGGGGAATTTTTCTGGGATTTTCGTACATCGGATTCTTTTCAGTGCATTGCGGAGATTACGGGTATGTTCCGGCAGACTCCCGATTTGGGATATGTGAATATTTCCTTCACGACCGGCGGCGTTGCTCCGGAAATGGAGCATGGAAGGACCTTCGCCGGAAAGATGAATTTATCCATGGCGAATTATCCCGAAGGATCCAGGATCAATGAACTATCCCTGTCAATTTCCCCGTTTGGAGGAAATGTTCGGGGAATCGCCAGGCTCAGGTTTATTCCTGCAGTTCCCGGAGGAATGAAGCCGATGGGCCTGGAACTTTCCCTTGAAGGGGCATCCGACGGGACGCGCCTGTCGGGAACATGCAGGGGAACACAGGAGAATGTTTTCTGGACGGGCAGCGGCAGTGCAGCCGGAAGGTGGAGCTGCATTCTCTCGGGAGGACAGGTGAAAGGAACGATAGTCCTTGAGAGAGACGGGAAAACATTCAGTCTCGCGTTCTACGGGAATGAGCTGGCACGGTAAACAGGGAGGGGGAGAAGATGAGAAAATTTTTCCTTTTGCTTCTTCTGTTTATGCCCAACGGGCGTGAAGCTTTCTCAGGAGGTCTGCCGTGGCCGGCGGTTGACCTGGACAGACTATACCTGCCACTGGATTGGTGCACCGAGGGAAATCACTCCGGAAGCAGCGTTGAGGGGTACATATCCAGTTGCTGAAAGAGAAAAAGGAGGGCTACCGTGGAACATTCGGCCGGGAAAAAACTGGTTATCCTGTGGACGAGCGGAGAGAAGGAAACGGCGATGAACATGGTCATGCTGTACAGCCTGAACTCGAAGCTCAAGGGATGGTGGGACGAGGTAACGCTGCTGGTGTGGGGTGCTTCGACAAGGCTGCTGGCTGAGGACAGGGAAGTGCAGGATTATCTGCGCACCCTGCAGGAAGCGGGCGTGAAGGCAATAGCCTGCAAAAAGTGCGCGGAAAACCTGGGCGCGGCGGAGAAGCTTGAAAGCCTGGGAGTGGAGGTTTTCTACACCGGGCAGTACCTTACCGAAAAAATTCAGGCGGGTGAAAAAATCCTTTCGGTGTGATCAGCGAACGTCCCGGGCAGCCGGCCCGGAGCAGGCCGGCCGAAAATGATTTTTTCTTCCGGAGTTACGGAATCATACCGCCGATGCGCGGGGTCCAGTTGAGCTGCCTGACTGCGAGGTGTCCGTCCCAAAGTGACAGGACATGGACGCCGCAGTAGTCCTGGCGCATCGAGAAGAGTTTCTTCCAGGGGATTTCGAGAATGGTAAAAATCAAGGCCTTGAAGACACCAGCATGGGCGACGACGAGAATGTCCCCCTCCTGCCCGCCGAGGATGGACTGAAATGCGGGCCAGACCCTTTTCTGCACGTCGAGGAAGTTCTCTCCCCCCGGAGGGCGGAACCCGGCAAAGTCGTTCCCCCGTGCCTCGAAATTTTCAGGATCCCGCTCCATCATCTCCTGCATGGAGCACATTTCCCACTCGCCGAAGGCGATCTCCTTCAGCTCCGGAATGACGGCGGACGGGAGCCCCCTGTCCCCTGTGATTATGGACGCGGTCTCTTCGGCACGCTTCATGCCGCTGTGGAAGACCCGGGCAACGGGCAATGACGCAAAAACTTTTTTCAGGCCGGCAGCCTGTTCTTTCCCTTCCGCGGAAAGGGGCAGGTCGGTCCTTCCGAGAAAACGCATCTCCCTATCGGGCAGTTCCGGCCGTCCGTGGCGGACGAGGTACACGGTCGATTCCATGGGTCCCTCCCTGGCTATTCTCTTTCCTGTTTGTTCCTGACGGTTCATAGGGTACAATAAAGCCACAGAGAATACCAGCGAAAGGAGACTACATACCGTGGAAAAAACACTTTTGGTCACATGCCATGCACCTGAAGCCGTCAGGGCCGCCATAGAGGACGGCCTGGCAGGGGCGGCGCGCATTCTGTTCCTTGAAGATGCCGAACCTGAAAGCCGTGCGGCAGTGCTTTCATCTGCCAATGCCCTCCTCTCGTTTTTCTTCAACAGGGAAGTGAAAGAGGAGGAGTACCCTCTTCTGGAGGAAACGGAGCTTTTCCAGTCCATTTCCACCGGGCTCGACTTCCTTCCCTTTGAGCGGATGCCGAAGAAGATGACCCTCGCATGCAACGCGGGCGGGTGGGCTCCCCAGATAGCCGAGCATACCATCGCCCTGCTCCTTGCCCTTTCCAGAAGGCTGATCCCCCTCCACAACGACCTCGTGAAGGGGGTGTTCAACCGGCAGGGATACGCTCCCATGAGCCTTCGGGGGAAGATAATGACCGTGGCAGGGTACGGCGGAATAGGGCGCATGACCGCAGACCTGGCCAGGGGATTCGGCATGAAGATCCGGGCCCTGAACACCAGCGGAAAGACGGATGGAAACGTGGACTTTGCGGGAACGCTCAATGACCTTCATTCCGTCCTTCCAGATACGGACGTGCTGCTGCTCTCCCTGCCGCTGAACAGGCATACGAAGGGCGTGATCGGGAAGACCGAGCTCGACCTCATGAAGAAGAACGCCATCCTGCTGAACGTCGCGAGGGCGCCGCTGGTGGTGGAGGAGGACCTTTACAACCACCTGAAGGAGCACCCGGACTTCCAGGCAGGGCTTGACGTCTGGTGGAAGGAGCCCACCTGGGGCGGCGGGAATTTTGCCCTCGACCATCCCTTCCTTGAGCTTCCAAACGTCGCCGGGTCGCCCCATAACTCGAACCGGTGCGAGAACGACATGGTGACTGCATCCCGGGCCGCGGCGGCAAACGCGGCGGCGTACTTCAGAGGAGAAAAAATAAGCGGTCTCATACGCCGCGAAGACTATATCGAATGAGAGGGAAAATGCCATGGCTCGCTTCACCATCGCAACATTCAACGTGAATTCTGTCCGGAGCCGGATGCCGATCCTGCAGAAGTGGCTTTCGGAGCACCGGGTGGACGCACTCTGCCTCCAGGAAACAAAGGTCGTGGACGGGGATTTTCCGGAGGCTGACTTCAGGGATATGGGATACCGCTGCCTCTACCGGGGCGAGAAGTCGTACAACGGGGTGGCGATCCTGACGAAGGAACCGCTGGACGGCTTCGCCGTGGGATTCGGAGACGGAGAAAAGCCGGAGGGGGAGACGAGGCTCCTGAGAGGACGAATCGGCGATTTCTGCATGGTGAACACCTATATTCCCCAGGGGAAGGCCATCGACCATGCGGACTACGTGTACAAGCACCGGTTCCTGGACAGGATGAAATCCCTTTTCGACAGGGAATACCTGAAATCCGAGAAGATCGTCTGGGTGGGCGACATGAACGTGGCCCCCACGGATATTGACGTCACGAGCCCCGAGAAGAAACGGGAGCATCCCTGCTTCGCCCCGGACATCCAGGAACACTTCGAGGACGTGAAGGGCTGGGGGTTCATTGACCTTTTCCGGAAATACAGGCCGGATCCGGGTGAGTTCTCCTTCTTCGACTACAGGGTGAAAAACTCGCTGGAGAAGAACATCGGCTGGAGAATCGACCACGTTCTGGTGACCCCTTCACTGGAGAAACACGCGGTGGACTGCTGGATCGACAGGGATCCGAGGGGCTGGGAGAAGCCCTCGGATCATACTCCGGTCCTTGCGTCTTTCGACCTGTAGGCCGCCATGTTCAGGGACTGCATTTTCTCAGATCCTCCAGTGAAGGGGACGACGGTTTTTCCTTCGTGGAGCGCTCTCACCCTGAAATCGGCAGGCTGCGACCTGTACGGAGTGATGTATCACCCGGGAGGCGGGGGGCCTCACCCGACAATGGTGCTGTTTCACGGGTTCCCCGGTACTGAGAAGAATCTCGACCTGGCGCAGGTATTCCGGAGGGCCGGTTTTAACACCATCGTTTTTTCCTACCGGGGGGCGTGGGGGAGTCATGGGAGTTTCTCCTTCAGCAACGTGGTTGAGGACGGCAGGAACGTGACGAACTGGCTCAGAAGCGCGGAAGCCCGAAGCAGTTATGCCGTGGACGGAGAAAAGATCGTTCTGGCCGGACACAGCATGGGCGGGTTCGCCGCAGTCAAGACGGCCGAGGCATGCTCCTTCGTGCAGGACACGATTTTTCTCTCGGGATGGAATATCGGCCTCGACGGGCAACGGTCGTCCTCCGATCCCAAAACGGCGGAAAAGCTGCGGGGCCTTCTTGATCTGAGCTCGCAGCCTCTTGCCGGGACTACTTCCGATGCGCTCCGGGATGAGGTGATGGAGCACCGGGAAGCGTTCGACCTGAGGAACTCGGTTCCGTCCTTCGCAGGAAGAAACGTGCTGCTTGTCGGGGCTTCACGGGATGCCATAACGCCCCCGGAGCTGCACCACGACCCCCTGGCCGAAGCTTTCCGGAAGGCGGGAAACGTGAAAGTCGCAGAGGCGATGATCGATGACGACCATGGGTACTCGGCCTCACGGATCCGCCTGGCCGAGACTATCCTGGCGTACCTGGAGAAGCGGGGCTACTGACCTGAATACCTGAAAAGGCCCTCCGTTTGCTGCGGAGGGCCTTTTTGCGTGCCGCTATTTTTTCTGATTCAGCAGTTCCTTCACTGCGGTTCGGATGTCCGAGGGTTCCCTTCCGAGAGGCGTTCCCGCCTCCTTCAGGGAGATGTTCTTCGGGGTGTCAGCAGGCCATCCGGCTTTCTCGAGTATTTCCGCGGCGTCGAGTCCGTAGCCTGCCGCCACGTCTTCGAGAGTGGCGCTTCCCTTCAGTTCGTCGGGATTCGCGGGAACCTCCCTGACAGGGGCGGGGGCCTGTGAAGGATTCGCTGCGAAGTATACCTTGATATCCTCCTTGAGCACCTCGTCGTTCACACCTTCGATCTTTTTGATGGAGACGTCTCTCGGCGTATCCGCCGGAAGCTTGGCAATCTCGAGGATTTTCTCCGGGGTCAGATTCACCTGCCGGGCCACTTCATCGATGTTCATCCATCCGAAAACGCCCTCTACCGGATCCTTGAGTGACTCAACCGAAGTCGAGGCGAAGGTCTGCCAGTACCCTGCAACCTTTGCGGTTCCGTATGCGCCGAAGAACAGCGCCACGCCCAGCACCCCCACGAGAAGGGCGGAGAGGGTTTTTTCCCCGGCGAAGGAGAAGAAAAGGGTTTTTTCAACGGGGCAGCTTTCAGTGCACCGGCCGCATGAGATGCAGTCGGCATCGGTGACCTTGTCCACCTCCATGGGTGCGATCCCCATGGGGCATGAACGGGTACACTTGCTGCACTTGATGCAGGTTTCCACGTCTCTGGAGATCTTCGTCAGGCTGAACTTCTGAAGAATTCCGAGTGTTGCGCCCAGGGGGCAGAGATACCGGCACCAGAACCGTTCGATGAACAGTCCCGCGCCGATGACAAGGCCGAAGAGGACGGCAAAGGCCCACGGGGTTGCGACGATCTCATCCCATCCTGCAGTCAGGTGCATCCAGGCGGCCCAGGGGTCGTAATCACGCCATGCCAGCGTTCCAAGAGTCCACGTGTAGTACAGTATGACGGCAAGGATACCGTATTTCAGCATCTTGAGCGCGCTGTCAAGCCCGCGGGGAAGCTCTTTTTGCTGTATCCCCAGCTTTCGGGCGATTCCCGCCGAGATTTCCCCGATGGTGCCGAGGGGGCAGATCCAGCCGCAGAACACGCGGCCAAAGAGCAGCGTCATGGCAATTACGGTGCCGAATAAGACGAGCGCGCTCGGAGCCACCCTGCGGAGCCATGTCCCGGAACCGAGCCAGCTGTAGATGCTCTCCAGTCCTCCGAACGGACAGAGGGCATCCACCGTTGGAACGCCGCCCGGACCTCCTCCCAGTACCTGGTGCTGGTATCCCAACCACGTTATAAACGCCAGAAAACCGAGCATGACCGCATAGCGAACCTGTTTCCACCCGAACATTCCGTATCTCCTCCTTCTCAATGGTGTGAAAAGACCAGCACATAAAAGGCCGGAACTTCATTGTAATAAATTACCCCTGGTGAGTACGTATTTTTACTGAGCGACCTCCTTGTTCCCGGTTCACTCGGGGCTTGACCTTCTTCTCTCTCTTGAATAGTATTATAACTCAGTAGAGAGTAAAAGAAGGGAGCTAAAAAAATGGAGAATATAAGAAAGCCCGTGAAGACGGTCTCCGGACGGAGAACCACCGACGGTGCGGGGGTACGTCTTGTGCGGGTCTTCGGACACCGGAACGTGGAGGACTTCGACCCCTTCCTGATGCTTGATGCCTTCGATTTCACCGATCCCGCGGATTACGTAAAGGGGTTCCCCTGGCATCCGCACAGGGGGATCGAGACGATCACCTATCTTATCAGCGGAAGGATCGATCACGGCGACAGCCTGGGGAACAGGGGCGCCATAGGGGACGGCGACTGCCAGTGGATGACCGCCGGCTCAGGGATCATCCACCAGGAGATGCCGAAACAGTCCGCAAGGCTTCTCGGTGCGCAGCTCTGGCTGAACCTTCCCGCAAAGGACAAGATGTGCCCCCCGAAGTACAATGATCTTGCAAGCAGCCGTATTCCCCGCCATAATGGGGACGTACAGGGGAATCGACGGGGCAATGAAGGGGGAGTACGTGGAGCCGCGGTATCTTGACGTCTCCGTTGCGGGGGGCGGAAGGTGGACTGCGGAGACGGACGCCGAAGCGACGGTTTTCGTCTACATCGTGGAGGGCGAAGGTGTTTTCGGTCCGGCCGGCGGCAGCCCGATACGGGAGAAGAACGCCGTTCTTTTCTCGAAAGGGGATACCTTTTCGGTCCAGGCGGCAGCAGGGGGGATCCGGTTTCTGTACCTTGAGGGAATGCCCCTGAATGAGCCCGTGGCGTGGGGCGGCCCCATCGTTATGAACACAAAGGAAGAGCTGGACCAGGCCTTTCGGGACCTGGACAGCGGAACCTTCATCAAAAAGTGATCCGGGAAGCGTTCCTGAGCGGGGATGAAGAAATAGGGAGGAAGGGGGATTTACCATGATACAGGCAGGAATTCTCGTGTATCCTGATGTGGAGGAGCTGGATTTCGTCGGTCCCTTTGAAGCGCTCTATGCGGCTAACGCGGTGGAGCCCGGAAGCATCTCGGTGATGACCATCGCCTTTCAGGACGGGCCCATCAAGGCAGCCAACGGCCTCAGGTTTCTGCCCGACGGGCCTGCGGACTCGTGTCCTCCCCTTGATGTGCTCGTTCTTCCCGGCGGGCCCGGGAGGCGTATCGCCGTGAAGGACAAACGGGTGACTTCGTTTGTCAGGGAGAGGTACGAGCAGGTTCGTTTTATCGGAACAGTCTGTACAGGGGCGTTTCTTGCGGCTGAGGCCGGCATTCTGAAAGGGAAGGCTGCCACGACCCATCACAAGTTTTTCGACGAGCTGGACTCTCATGAAGGGGTGAAGGTGACGGCGAAAAAAGTGGTACAGGACGGCAGAGTTCTTACTGCGGGCGGGGTCAGCTCGGGGATCGATCTTTCCCTGTGTCTTCTCTCGCTGCTCTTCAGCCCCGATTTCGCACGGGAAGCGGCGGAGTACATCGAATTCCCCTTCCGTCCGGACACGTTTTTCGAGGTCTAGGAGGCTCATGATGGATATTTCTGATCTGGCTGGAAAACGGCCTCCCCATACCATGCTTGCGAACATTCCCCGGCTCGTGTCCGCTTATTACACCAATGCGCCCGACCCGTCCAATCCCCTGCAGCTCGTGTCCTTCGGAACGTCGGGGCACAGGGGATCGTCGCTGAAGGGATCGTTCAACGAACCCCACATACTGGCTGTCTCCCAGGCGATCGCCGAGTTCCGCGCGTCCCGGGGAATAACAGGCCCGCTGTTCCTCGGCATGGATACCCATGCCCTGTCCGAACCGGCTTTCCGTTCAGCAATCGAGGTCTTTGCGGCAAACGGCGTGGAGACGGTTGTCCAGCAGGGAGGAGGGTATACCCCGACGCCGGTCATTTCCCACGCCATACTGGGCTGGAACCGGGGCAGGGAGACAGGGTCAGCAGACGGGGTGGTGATAACCCCTTCCCACAATCCTCCCGAGGACGGGGGATTCAAGTACAACCCGCCGTCAGGGGGGCCCGCCGACCCGGAGATGACCGACGCCATCCAGGCACGGGCAAACGAGATCCTGAAGGAGGGGGGTGCGGGAGTGAAGCGCATGCCCTTCGAAAGGGCCTTTGCGTCGGCATCGGTGAGAAAGCACGATTATATCCATCCCTACGTGGAGGATCTCGGGAACATCCTTGACCTTGAGGCAGTCGCCGGATCGGGGATATCCATCGGGGCAGACCCCATGGGCGGTTCCGGGGTTGCCTACTGGGACGTGATCGCGTCCCGGTACGGCCTGAAGCTGGAGGTGGTGAACCCTGCGGTCGATCCGACGTTCTCGTTCATGTCGGTGGACTGGGACGGGAAAATCCGCATGGACTGCTCGTCGCCCTGGGCCATGGCTGGACTGGTGGGACTCAAGGACAGGTTCGACGTCGCCTTCGGAAACGATACGGACTTCGACCGGCACGGAATCGTCGTTCCCGACCGCGGACTCCTGCCTCCAAACGGGTACCTTGCAGTGGCGGTGGACTATCTGTTCACCCACCGGCCCGGGTGGAGCCCGGACGCCGCGGTGGGCAAAACACTTGTCTCCAGCTCCCTTATCGACAGGGTGGCTTCGGCTGTCGGCAGGAAATGCTTCGAGGTCCCGGTGGGGTTCAAGTGGTTTGTGGAAGGACTGCTGGACGGCACCCTGGGATTCGGGGGAGAGGAGAGCGCCGGCGCATCGTTCCTCCGCAGGGACGGGACTGCCTGGAGCACTGACAAGGATGGAATCATCCTCACGCTCCTCGCGGCGGAGATCCTTGCGGTCACGGGGGAACATCCCGGAAAACGGCTTGACGGCATAACCTCGAGACTGGGGGCTCCATTTTACGCCAGGATCGATGCAGCGGCCTCACCGGAGCGGAAAAAATTGCTCAAGAAACTTTCACCGGAAGCCGTAAAAGCGGATACCCTGGCGGGAGAGCCTATAATCGCCAAGCTCACGGCTGCACCGGGAAACGGGGCCCCCATCGGAGGCCTGAAGGTGACGTCGGAAAACGGCTGGTTCGCCGCCCGCCCCTCGGGAACGGAGGATGTGTATAAAATCTACGCTGAAAGCTTCCTGGGGGAAGATCATCTGAAGCGGATACAGGAAGAGGCAAGGGAAATGGTGGACGGGGTCTTTTCGGCGGCAGGCGTCTGATGCCCGGAGAGGGGACTCGTTCCGTAATTGACTTTGAAAGGCTCAGCAGCAGGGGAACATCAATGGGGAAGGATCACCCCGCAGCTTCCCGAAAAGACGAAAGCCGTACCTCCCGGGAGGTACGGCTTTCGTTCAAACTGGTGTCATCCTTCGTCCTTTGCGTTTGATCTTTTCTTCATGACGATCATGACAATACCGATAACTGCCATAATTCCAAGCCAAATGATGGTGGCGTTATTCACAACATCACCTCCTTCGTTCTTGGGCAGGCTGATACGAAACGGGGCGTCCAACTGCACGATCCAAAATTCATGGAAAGACGCAAAACGATCTGGATCGAGGAAAATATTGAAAAGCCCTGAATTGTTAAGCCGGATTCAAATTACCATAATTGACGTATCAAAACAACCCAAAATCGAAAAAATCACGCAATTTACTATTCCCTAAATTCAGAACTATATCATATGGTAATTATTTGCCGCAGTCATCCGAAATGCTGTTTGAATACCGCAGCCTTATTCCATCGAGAATGACCCGGGCTCCAAGCACAATATCCTCCAGGTCAGCTTCTTCCTTCTGGTTATGACTGATACCTTCTTTGCATGGAATGAAAACCATGCCGGCAGGAACGAGAGGAGCGATCTTCATCGCATCGTGACCGGCACCGCTCGCCATTTGCCGAAAGGAAACGGAAAGCTCTTCCGCAGCCCTGGAAAGTGAGCGGATAACTGACGGATCAAGGGAAACCGGATCCATGGACGAGATGGTCTCAACGTCGCAGAGAATCCCTCTGGTGTCTGCCGCCGCCTGGACGGAATCCTTCACGGCTTTTACCGCCCTCGAAATGCTGTCTTTCAGGATGCCGCGAATATCGATCCGCAGTTCGACCAGTCCCGGAATGACGTTCAGGGCGTTCGGTCGCACGTTTGCGACGCCGACGGTAGCCACGGTGGCATGGTGTTTTTCAGCATTCCCTGCGGCCTCCACCGCGAGGATGATCTCCGCTGCAGCGCAGAGACCGTCTTTTCTCAGGTCCATGGGAGTTGCCCCGGAATGGTCCTGCCGTCCGTGAATGGTCACCTTCAGCCTCGTGGGGGCGGCTATAGCCGTCACTATACCGATCGACTGGCCAGATTCCCAGAGGACCCGTCCCTGCTCAATGTGAAGTTCTGTGAAGTCGAGCATTTTTTCCAGACCGCAGACGCCGGGGGAATATCCTTTCCTGGACATGGCATCGTAGAGGCTGTCTCCCGAGATCGACCGTGCGTTTTTCAGCTGGGCGATATCCACGCTTCCCGCCGCGACTCCGCTTCCGGCAGTGGAAAGTCCGTAAAGGCTGGACTCCTCGGCCCTGAAGACAGCTGTCATAACGGGAAGGTCAAGCCCGGACGACAGGATCTCCTCCATAACGAGGAGTCCCGCGAGGACACCTGCCGGTCCGTCATAAAGCCCGCCCTGGGGAACTGAATCGAGGTGGGATCCGATTCCGTGGCATGGGGTGCCTTCTCTGCCGGGGAAGGAGATAAACATGTTGCCGATGCAGTCTTCACGTACGTTCAGCCCCATTTGACCTGCAAAACCCGCTACCTTGAGGAACATGGCATCCTCTTCCGGGGAGTAGGCCAGCCGTGTGACTCCGCCCTCAGGGTCGGCACCCACGGTTTCCAGTTCCCGGAACCACTTTTTCAGCAGTGCAAAATTCATGGAATTACCTCCTGATGATTGAGGCCCCTGCGGGGATCCTCCTGTTTCGAGAGATGAACGGTTATACGTCATTTATGATATTCTGATACAGAAAACCAAGCTTCAATGGAGAAAAAGAAGAGTGAGTAGAATGAAAAAAATGGTTCTTCTGCTTCTTGTACTGGCGCTCATGTGTACGGCAGGGGCGGCCGCCGCCCACCCGCCCCCGGAGGTAACCCTTTCCTGCAGCAGGGATGAGGGGATACTCAAAGTGGATGCACCGCATTCGGTTTCCGATGGTAAAAAACATTATATCAATTTATTCACTGTTTCAGTGAACGGTGAGATCATGTACACGCTGGAGCCGGCCTGGCAGGTCGATGGAAAAAACTCACTGGCCATGTTCCAGGTTGGGGATCTGGCCGCAGGGACTGTCGTGGAGGTCGAAGCGGTCTGCAGCAGGGTCGGGAAGAAGAAGAGCACGCTCACAGTGGAATAGGACGGGTTCACAGACGAGTATCCCCGGCGCTCCCTTGAGGGGCGCTTTTTTGTTTCCCTGCAGGAAGGGGGTAATGAAAAAAACAATGATTCCGGGAAGAAGTTGTACAATAAATAAAGAAGCTTTGTAAATCTTATTCTTTAAGGGGGAATTTGGAATGAAGTGGATGAAACGCTTTGCCGGAGCAATGCTTTTGCTTGTTCTGCTCTCGGGTTGTGCGCCGGCTGCCGATGTGGAGTCCATGGCGGCTCAGGTGTACCAGGCAGCTGTGGAAAAACGTCCTTTCCCCGTGCTGACCGTTGAAAATCCAGGGATGACGGAGGCGGATTCCTACGCCGTCCAGAAACTCTACTCTGAAAAGCTGCTGGCTGGAAAGCGCCCTGCAGGATTCAAGGCGGGACTGACTACCGAGGCCACAATGAAGCGTTTCGGTTCGGACGTGCCCTTTGCGGCGGTCCTTTTCCCCGACGGGTACATGGATGGCTCGTCCGCGGCACCCGTGGTGAAAAGAAGCGGTTTCGGCACCCTCATGATAGAGTCGGAGATAGGATTTGTCCTCGGGGAAGGGGTTTCGGCACCCCTGAAGGATATCGATGAACTTAAGGGGAAGATAGCTTTCCTGGCACCTGCGATCGAACTACCCGACCTCTCGTTCACGGATATGAAGGCCCTCAGGGGGATCGACATCAATGCGGCGGCGATCTCGTCAAGGGCATTCATTCTGGGGAAGCCCGTTCCGAAAGAAGAAGCTCCCGACATTAACGGGCTTGTGCCGGTACTCGCCCTGGACGGGACGGAAGTGAACCGGGGCACCGGATCCGATGCGCTCGAAGACCAGTGGAAGGCCGCTCTCTGGCTGGTGAACAAAATGGTTGAAGAGGGGTGGACCATGGAGAAGGGGGACGTTCTGCTCACGGGTGCCCTTGGAAACATGATCCCCGGGAAACCGGGAAAGTACGAGTACGACGCGGGAGCGCTCGGCAGGATCAGTTTTACGGTGGAGTAAAAGGGGGGCTGTCCCGGGAGGGATATCCTTCTGAAGCAGGAGCCCTCCTGGATTCGACTGGAACGTAAAAAGCCGGTTTTTCCCGGAAAGGAAAGACCGGCTTTTTTGATGCCTGAATCCGGCGGGACCTTTTTATTTCAGTTTCTCTCCAAGGTCTTCCAGGCTGCAGTCGACCCAGCTCAGCCTGTGAGCGGCAAATGCGGCGGTGTACTTGAGGCCGCTGCCTGTCATGACCAGCACTGCGGTCTGCCCCTCGGCC
>Ga0228536_1001661_pt1 | contig 18466 bp, 12 predicted proteins | sample SJ1Smetagenome_FD_168611 | JGI IMG/M metagenome (GOLD analysis project Ga0228536, IMG submission 168611) | Enriched culture of PCE-dechlorinating microbial communities from Ithaca, New York, USA - SJ1.S | ecosystem: Engineered > Modeled > Simulated communities (microbial... > Unclassified...
GCATCCGCAGGGCGTATATTTTTCGGTCTTTTCGCGCCATGCGACGGGCATGGTTCTGTGTCTCTACGAAAGTCCCCATGACGACAGGCCGGCAGTATCCCTGCATCTGGATCCCCTGGCCAACCGCACCGGCGACACGTGGCACTGCCATGTCCCCGGACTGAGAGCAGGAACCCTGTATCTCTGGCGGGCCGAAGGGCCCTTTGAGCCCCGGGAGGGCCACCGCTTCAATCCCAATAAAGTCCTCATCGATCCTTACGCCAAGGCGCTCACCGACGGCACTCTGGATCTCTGTTCCGCCCTCGCCTACGACGACGGGGCGCCCGAAAAAGACCTATCGTTTTCAGACAGACCCAACGATCGATGCATGCCCAAATGCGTGGTTGTCGAGGACGATTTCGACTGGGAGGGCGATACTCCACTCGACTATCCGCTCAAAGACTGCATCATCTACGAAACCCACGTGCGCGGTCTTACTCAGTCCCCCTCGTCAAAGGCGAAGCACCGCGGCACATACCGCGGCGTGGTCGAGATGATCCCCTATTTCAAGGACCTCGGCATCACAAGCCTCGAACTGCTGCCGGTCCAGGAATTCGATTCATCAGAGCGCTTCAGACGCAATCCCGTCACCGGCGAAAAACTCTCCAACTATTGGGGATACGCACCCATCGCATTCTTCGCCCCAAAGACCTCCTACGCTTTTCCCGAAGGCGCCGATCATGACAGCTTCGACCCGGCCCATCCCGTCAAAGAATTCAAGTACATGGTCAGAGAGCTGCACAAGTCGGGCATCGAAGTCATTCTCGACGTGGTCTTCAACCATACCGCGGAGGGCAATGAACTGGGTCCGACCCTGAGTTTCCGCGGACTCGACAACTCGATCTACTACATGCTCGCAGACGACAGGCGCTTCTACCGCAACTATTCAGGCTGCGGCAACACGCTCAACTGCAACCATCCGGTCATGCGCAACTTCATCATGGAATGCCTGCAGTATTGGGTCGTCACCATGCATGTGGACGGCTTCAGATTCGACCTCGGATCGATTCTGGGCCGCGACGAGCGCGGCAATCTGCTGCAGAATCCTCCCGTCATTGAAGCGATCGCCGAAGCTCCCCTTCTGCGGAACACAAAGATCATCGCCGAAGCCTGGGATGCGGGCGGCGCATACCAGGTAGGAGCCTTCCCCGGAGGCCGCTGGGCAGAATGGAACGACCGCTACCGCGATGAAGTGCGGAGGTTTTGGCGTGGCGACGACGGTTTTGCGCCGCACCTGGCGACCCGCATCACCGGCTCAAGCGATCTGTACCTGAAAAACGGCAAGCGCCCTTTCCATTCGATCAACTTTGTCACTTCGCACGACGGCTTCACCATGAACGATCTCGTCTCCTTCCACCAGAAGCACAACGAGGCCAACGGCGAACAGAACTACGACGGGCTCAACGAAAATTATTCGTCGAATTACGGCATGGAGGGCGCCTCCGACGCACCTTTTATCGAAGAGACGCGAAACCGGCAGGTAAAGAATTTCTTTGCCACACTCCTGCTCTCCATCGGCACGCCGATGATTCTCGGCGGCGACGAATTCCGCCGCACGCAACAGGGCAACAATAACGCCTACTGCCACGACAGCGAGCTTACATGGTACGACTGGAGTCTGTTAAAACAGCACGGGGACATATATCGCTGCGTCAAAACTCTCATCGCCTTCCGGAAAAATCACGCCGCATTCCGGCGCGAGGACTTTTTCAGGGGTCTCCCGGACGAAAGCCATCAGCCGAAGCGGCCGGCCGTCGGAGTACCCTCCGCCCAGAGCCCGGAAGAGACGTCCCCCGATATCCTCTGGTACGATGAGCAGGGCAGGTCCCCCCAATGGGAAAAGCTCGGCAAAGTCCTCATTGCGCGCATCAACGAGCATACAGTGGTCCAGAATCTCCGCCACTCCTATATCCTTGCCTTCAACGCTTCGCCCGAAGCCATTCAAATCCGCCTGCCCCACGACCACGAGCCGGATACATGGCAACGCGTCGCCGACACATCCCTTCCGCCGCCCCACGATGTCGAAGAAGGCGGCTACCCCGTGCTGACCGATCAAAAAGACTATGTGATGGCGCCGCGCTCGTTTGTCCTGCTTATTTCAAGCCTTGAGTTCACAGGGGACGGGGGCTCCGGCTGAACTGCAGTGTTATTTTTCAGACCGTATTACCTTGCCATTATGAAATTTCATGAATATTTTATAATGTATGAAAATAAGTCCGGGTGCGGGCAAGGCGTCGATCCTGCTTAGAAAAGGCCTTCATGAGCTTGCGCACCACAGACCAGCCCAGGCGCTCGCATTCCTGCGAAAATCGGTAGAATTGATTCCGCCCTCATGCGAAAGCGAGCTCTCCAAGGCGCTGTATTGGCTCTCTATCGCGCTTCTCCGGCTGGACCAGCGCGACCTTGCGGTCAAAAGCCTCGCCAACGCGCAGAAGCTGCGTCGCCAGAGCTATGCCCGCAAGTTCTACGTCCGGAATGTCAACGAGTACGGCATGATCAGGCGTCCCACAAAGGAGCTCGATGATCTCTATGCCTTTGTCAGCATCCAACTTTCATCGTATCTGCTCAAGCGTCAGAATCACCGCTTCGGTTCGGAAGCCGAGCATTCGGCCGTGCTCAAGCTGATCCTCGAGGCCTGGAAACGGCTTAAAGAGAATGATGAGTTTCGAAATCTCGAGTGTGGAGAAAAATTGTATCTCTTCAGGAAACTGAAAATCGATTTTCCCAGCTTTAATGCCTATTCTGCTGGCCTCCGGTACGGCGCGCCCCGGGCCCTGCAGGCAACTCTCGATAATATAAAGACCTGCTCCTGTGGTTCCGGCCTGCCCCGCATGCAGTGCTGCGGGCGAGTCCAGGGGCTTTCTGAACTCTAGGGTGGCCCGCGCTTCGGTTGTCAACTCCATATCCATTCACGCTTGTGTTTCATTTTTACACAATACTGGCCTCTTTTTCACGCAGTATTTCAAAATGACACACTGAGGGCGCCGGATACACGGTCAGCGGGCTCCCGTCACGATCCCGGCATTATTGGGAATACAATAAGATGTTCCAATATAGTGAATTAAAAAATTAATTCTGTTTTGGCACGTTTTTTGCTTTACTAAGTGGTAAGGAGATCCAGATGACAGAGAAGAAACGGGTCAGGGAAACACGATCCAGTGCGGATTTTGACGACGAGAACGTGTTGTCCATGTATCTCCGCGAGATTAACCGGATTCCCCTACTTTCTCGCGAAGAAGAGAATGACTACGCAACGCACGCTGCTGCAGGTGATGAGCAGGCCAAAGCGATTCTTGCCAAAAGCAACCTTCGTTTTGTCGTCAATGTCGCCAAGAAGTACCAAAACCAGGGTTTGCCTCTGGCAGACCTCATCGCTGAAGGCAATCTCGGCCTCTTGAATGCGATTGACCATTACGATGTCACCAAAGGCTACCACTTCATCTCGTATGCGGTGTGGTGGATTCGCCAGGCGATACTCAAGTCAATCTGCGAAAAGAGCCGCATGATTCGCCTGCCCCTCAACAGGGCGAACGAGCTTGTGCAGATCGAAAAGGCCCGTGCCTTATTCGAAGGCGAGCTCTCCGAGGATGCAGAGATCCGCGAAGTAGCGGAATTCCTCGAAATGGAACCAGAGCACGTAAAGGACATCATTTCGATTTCCCGCGATTTGATTTCTCTCGACGCGCCGGTATATGACGAAAAGAATTCGACCACTGTGGGCGAGCTCATCGAAAACGAGCATCATGAAAGCCCTGAACAGACCGCAATTCAGTCAAGCCTGCGCGACGATATCAATAAGGTCCTCGCAACGCTCACCGCGAAAGAGCGTGAGATTGTCGAGTACCGATTCGGGCTGAACGGTAAACGCCCAATGAGCCTCAAGGAGATTGGCGATCGGATGCATTTGACAAAAGAAAGAATTCGTCAGATCGAGAAAGCGGCCTTGAAAAAGGTATCCGTACCTGAAACCATGGAAATTCTTCAGGCATACGTTGCCTGAAGTCTTTCCAACTTTTGAACACTACAGCCTCGGCTTTGCGCCGAGGCTTTTTTATTGTATAGCATGAGATATAATTTTCTCCATGAATTCAAGCTCCTGCGCATCTTTCCCCGAGTTCGCCACGCTGACAAAAAAATCCATCTCCGGGAGAATCGCGGCCATCTTTCAGGAAAACAGAGCGATGTTCGCCAATCTTCCGGACATGGGCGACTGGCTCGCCACAGAGATGGAGGATTTCGCGGGTTCAGGGAAAATGCTCCGCGGCGCCCTCGCCTTTGTCGGCTCCCGGCTTTTCGGCGGAGCGGGAAAAGAGACCGAGACAATTTCGCTGGCAGCCGGCCTCGAGCTTCTTCAGGCAGGGCTTCTGGTGCACGACGACATCATGGACCACGACGAGAGACGGCGCGGCAAGCCAACGTGCCACCTCAGAATCAAAAACAAAATCTTAGAAAAGAATCCCAATTTCGGGGAAGCGCCCGCGCTCGGGATGGCCGAAGCCCAGGGCATCTGCGTCGGCGATCTCTTCTTTTTTGTTGCATGGCAAGAAATTACTAAACTTTCTGCGCAGGTCTCTTCCCTCATTGCAAGAGAACACGCGATAGTCACGCTCGCCCAAATGCGCGATGTCGCCATGGGATATGACAGACAATTTCCCACGATCGACGAGGTCATCGACATGTACCGCCATAAAACAGCGCGGTACACCGTGGTTTTGCCGCTCCTTGCAGGCGCTTCGATGTCCCGGAGAGCGGATGCAGATTCGCTGAGCCAGCTCGAAACCTTCGGGGAGGCGCTCGGCATTGTATTTCAGCTGCAGGACGACCGGCTCGGGCTCTTCGGCAATGAACAGTGCATAGGCAAGGCTCTGGGCTCCGACATGAAAGAGGGAAAAAAGACGCCCTACATCCTCGCCCTCCAGAACAGAATGAACCACGAAGAGCGCACGCATTTTTATTCGATCTATAAATCGCCCGACATCGACGCCGACGACATCGAATGGCTGCGCAATCTCATTCTGACAAAGGGAGTAGATGCATCCATCGAAGCGATAATACAGGAGCACCTGTCGAAGGCGCGCTCCACTCTTGAAGTAATTTCGAAGCTGCGAGGGGTGCAGGCAGATTCCATCCACCTGCTTGAAAGCTTTATCGGCTATTCCGGACAGAGAAAATACTAAACGGCACGGAAAGCGCGAGCGGGACAGGCCGCTCCGCCTCGTCGCCCGAAATAGGATCACGGTCGGAAACGTGGAAGCAGCGCATCCCATCCAGGCAAATCTGCGCGGAACCGCCTCCGTCAAGATTCACTGCGTCATCGAATCCTAAGTCCTCACAGATTTCCGCGAATTCAGCGAGCGAAGCGCCGGCGCTGTCGCGCTCCCAGAGATCGCTGTTTTTGTCAGGCCCAGCCACCCAGACGACAGAGGGCTTCCTGTTCCGCACGCCTATCGCCATACGCGCCGCGCGCCCATGGTCCCAGTCGAGCGGATAGACTGTCGGTGGGAAAGGTACTCCCGAGTTCATATACATCGGGGCATGGAATCCCTTTGATTTTTCTCCGCCAATGATCATCGCCGGGCCCACCTGGACCGCGAAGCGCTCACCCCGCCAGTTAGGATAAGAGAGCGTGAAGTCGTCTGGAGGCGATGAGCCTGGGATGTGGATGACAAAACCACCTTCGGGGATATCGGTATTGCCGCCGGCAACACAGCCGAGGAGCCTTTTACCGACGATGACGAGGTCGATACCGGGTTGGGCGGGAGTCTTCGCCATATCGGGCCGAGCGTAGAATTCGCAGTTCTGGCCGGGGCGGTACACTTCGGTGCCGATCATGACCGGCTGGTCTTTGATGGATCGCGTCTGAATCGAGACCTGGCCATCCGCGTCTACAAGGAGGGCCTCTCGGCCGAACATCGGAGGGAGTCGAATTTCGCCGCCAAGAATAAGGAGGCCAAAAGGATTGCCGACAGAATCCCAGCAGGTTTCGCAGTCGCTGAACTCCATCTGGAAGAAATGTGAGTTGAAGACAATCCGTCCCTCGCTGCCATCCCGGATCAGTCCCATATGAGGGTAGACGGAGAGGAATCGCGGCGGATTGTCGTTCTGGCGGATTATTTGGATCATGCCGCGGGAACGTAAGGTCTCGAAGTAATCACGGTACTCCGGCCGCTTACAAAAGAGCCCTTCCGGGCTCAGCTCAAGGTCTCCCTCGAGGTAGAGCCGCTCAATCCAGTAGCGCGCCCTGCAGGCCGGATCGATCAGATATCCCCTCTCCGTGTTCGCCGGGAAGGGAGGGAGCCCCACGTTACGGAAAAGTAGGAGCGTGCCAATTTCGGTGTGAGCGGGCAAGATGTTCATGCGGAAAAGGCGAGCGAGGGAGTACAATGTGGCTTCGTCGCTATGTCGCTGGAAGCACGACAATTCCTCCAGCGATCGGAACTCTACGGCCTGATATCTGATTTTCAGCCCGTTTTCGACGGACAACTCTCTGAACTGAATCCTTGCCGAGGTCTGCGAGATCAACGAAGGAATTGCGGCCCGGCTCATCCTTTCACTCCCGAAGAGGTCGAGCTCTCGATGATGTAGTTCTGCATGAAAATGTAGATTATGAGAATCGGCAGCACAGAGAGCACGCTTCCCGTCAAAATGAGGTTCCATTTCGCCGAGTACTGGGACTGGAATTGCGTGAGCGCCTGTGTGACGGTCTGCCACTTGTCGGACGATACGTAGAGGATTGGCCTGAGAAGATCATTCCAGCTGTTCATAAAGCTGACGATCAAAAGCGTCGCGAGTTGGCTGCTGCTCATAGGCAGATAGACCTTGCTGTAGATCGTAAAAGGCCCCGCGCCGTCGATCGACGAGGCATCGATAAACGCAGGGGGGACATTCTCGTAGTATTCCTTGAATAAAAAGGTGCCAAAAGAGCCGACCAGCGCCGAGGGCACAATCATGGGCAGGTAGGAGTCGAGCCAGCCGAGTCGCATCATGATAAGAAACTCTGGAATAATCGTGGACTGGACTGGCACCATCATGGTGCCCAAGAGGAGGGCAAATATCAAGTTCTTGCCCCGGAAGCGCATCGTTGCAAAGGCAAAGCCCGCCAGCGAGCAGGTGAGGACCTGGCCTAGGGCCGAGAGGCCCGCGACGATGAAGCTATTCAGCGTGTAGCGGCCCCAATGGAATTCCTTGAAAATGGTGAGGTAATTGTCGAACATGTGTTCCGTGCCCAGAAGGTCGGGTATGAACTTGGGCGGGACCGAGAAGATATTGCCTTCCGAATTGAATGAGTTGAGCAGCATCCAGAGGAAAGGGAATAAGGTAATGATGCCAGCCACAGCGAGGACGGCATAAAAAATGATAGTACGAATCCGTTTCATTGGCATGCCATCCTTTTAGTACTGGTACTTTACCCATCGTTTCTTGACGATGAAATTGATGATCGTGATGACCGCCACGCAGGCTAACAGGAAATATGAAACAGCGGAGGCGTAGCCCAGACGGAAGTGGACGAAACCATTGATGTAAATGTCGTACACGAGTGTGTTGGTGGCATTCTGCGGGCCGCCCCTCGTCATGGCGTAGATAATCTCGAAATTTTTGAAGGAATCGATGATCGCGACGTTGAGGACGAAGAAAGTCGTGGGGGAGAGGAGAGGCAGTGTCACCTTGAAGAAACGCTGTCGCCCGTTGGCACCATCAACGATGGCTGCCTCTTCAATTGTGTCGGGTATGTCCTGCAGTCCGGCGAGGAAGAGGATCATATAATAGCCTGTCATTTTCCAGACTTGGATCATAGCCACGACAAACAAAGCGAGCTTCGGATTTCCGAGCCAGTACACTTCGTTCAGCCCAAGCGCCGACAGGAGCTGGTTGAGAATGCCGAGACGTGGGCTTAAGATCCAGGACCAGACGATGCCAACAGCCACCGCCGAAGTGACGACGGGCGAATAGAATGCCGCACGGAAAAAGCCTATGCCCTTCGCTTTCCGGTTGAGGAATAGGGCGAGGACGAGACCGAGGACCATGACGCCCACGACATAGACCAGCGAGAATAGAAAGGTATTTTCGGCAGTCTGCATGAACGAAGGATTCTGGAACATTTCCTCATAGTTCGCGAGACCGACAAAGGTTGCGGGAGTCAGCATATTCCAGTCCGTAAAGCTTATGGCGAGAGAGCCAAGGAGCGGTCCGAGACGGAATATGAGGAGGCCTATCACGGTCGGGATCAGCATCACATAGGGCACCCAGCCCCGATACCAGGACAGTTTACGTTTCCGCATTCGAGTTTCCTAAAATTCGAGTTTCCCTAAATATGATAGCGCCGATCGCTTTCGCGGTCGGCGACTGTTACAAAGTAAAGATATCCATCGTCAAGTTGTAATTACTTGTAGTAGCGTTTCAGGATCGCGTTGATGTTGACGTCCGCTTTCTTCATGCCTTCGTCGAAGGTCATGCCTCCGTCAATGATGGCATCGATGATGCCGTTGAGGCCGAGATTCTCGGCGGGACCGTAGCCTCGCCACTCGGACCAGCCTTGCGTATAGGAGGTCTTGAGTGTCTTTTGCTGCACCTGCGTGATGAGGAGCCCTTTATTTGCCGGCTGCTTATCCTTCTCCAGGAAGGCAGGAGATTCGGTGAGCGGTCTGTAGGTAGGGATCTTTCCGGCCATGTACATATCGAGGGATACGCCCTGTCCGGCGACGAATTTTGCAAATTTCCAGGCCATGGCGGCGTTGGGCGAGTTGGGCGACAAGGCAACGAAATCAGGCCATCCGTAGGCGGTCTTGCCGTCTCCGTGTGGCCCTGTCGGCACTTCGGCGATACCCCACTTGAACTTGTCGCCGGTTATGAGGCGGTTGTTGTCGATAAACCAGGATCCGTCGACCCACATGGCCGCAACACCCTGGGGGAACACGTCTTGGTAGCGATACGCGCCCATCTCTTTCTTGGCTGGGGCGACCTTGTCCTTCGTGACGAGGTCGCAGAGGAACTTTATCGCCTCGATCGCGTTGGCGTCAGGCTTGTAGGTGTGCGTAGCCTGGTCGACCAGATTGCCGTTGTTCGCGAAGATCCAGGACTCGACGTTGGTGTAGCGGCCGAAAAACCAGAATCCATACTGCTGTACCTTGCCGTCTTTCACGATGGTAAGTTTTTTTGCAGCTTTACGGAAGTCGTCCCAGGTCCAATTCTTGTCTGGGTAGGCGATGCCGGCCTTGTCGAACATGTCTTTGTTGTAGAACAGGACGGTGGTGACAAGGGCGTAGGGAAGGGCACAGTATTTGCCGGTGCCCGCGATGTCCCTGCCGACATCGAGCGTATTCATATAGAAAGTTTTCTTGTCGAGATCCTCTTGGATATCCTTGGTAAGGTCCTTAACGAGGCCCGCCTTGGCCCACTCCTCGAGGTAGCCCGAGCTCATATTGAAGACGTCGGGCAGCTTGCCCTGGTTGCCGAGAAGGCGGAGCTTAACCCAATATTCAGTGGTCTCAAGTGTCGTGAGCTCGACTTTGACGCCAGGGTTTTCGGCTTCGAATTTTGCGATGATCTCCTCGTTCTGCTTTTTGACCGAGGAATCCCAGGACCAGTACTGAAGAGTAATATTCTTTGCATCAGCGCCGGCGGAGAAAAGCGATGCGCAGAGCCCCAACAGTAAGAGTGCAGAGAGTCTGCAGGATCGATGTTTCATAATGCCTCCTTTTCCTTAAATGGAAAATTCTAGCTTATGCTAACACTGGAAAAGGGATTCGTCAAGAAATATATAAATATTTAAACATTTAGACATTTTGATGGTTCTACAGTATGTGATTGGCGCTTGACATTGCTCCAACGGCGGTGCTCTGTCCTTCGACAAGCTCCCCGACAGGAAGCGTATAGACGCCGACCTCGACGCCATCGAGCTTCTTTCGGATTGATTCCACGGCAAATCGACCAGGATAGGTCCAGTCAAAACGGCAGGTGGTGAGCGTGATACCTTCCTTTTGGCGCCGAGGGCCATCGAACCCATAGACGGCGACTTCATCAGGTATAGCGATGCCCCGCTCGCTTAGACACTGCAGGACGCCATGAGCGCGGATGTCGGTGGAACAGACGATGCAGTCGAAATGAAGGCCCCGGTCGAACAGTTCGACGCAGGTGCGGTAGGCTTCCTCGGCACTACCTCCACATTCGATGATCGCTTGTGGCTGGATGGGCGCGTGGCCTGCCTTTTCGAATACTGCGTTCATTGCCTCTATGCGGCCGCGAGAGTCGAAGCCAATATATCCGATAGTCTTGAAGCCTTTCCGCACGATGTCGGCTGCTATCTTTTCGAAGCCAGTGATGAGATCAATCGTATAGATCATTTTGACATAAGGCTTCGTGCAACGCCTTTCAAGCGAGGCATGTACGTAAGGCCAGAGGATGAACCCATCGTATTCTTTATTGCAGGTCTCGTCGAAGAATTCCTCTGAGATGAGCTCGGTCGAAAGGTTGTAGAGAAGGTTGCTCTGCATGATACCGTTGATGACTTCGAGGTGGCTCGCCCAGGAGTATTCCCAGATGGCGTCAGTAAAGAAGTCGACTTTGGAGAGAATGACGCCGATGCGATATTTCCGAAGCTTAATGAGGTAGTCCGGTTTGAGCATTGAACCACGGCCGGCATCGCGAACGATGATTCCCTCGCTGACGAGGCGGTCGAGGGCTATCCGCACGGTTCCGCGTGATAACCCGAATTTCTTGGCTATCTCTGCCTCGGGAGGCAGAAACCCGGAGGGAAAAGGCTCTGTCGTAAACCACTCCTTCAGCACATCATAGAGCTGGTGTTGAAGAGAAACAGGACTTTCGCGGTCGATTCCTTTCATTTTCTCATACGTTATTCCCCGGCAACAGGACTGTCAAGCGTAAAACATGTTTTCGAGATGGCTTTGATCCGTAAGCGCAGTACCATTCTTTTCCTCTTTTTGCCTACATCATGTCAAGCAATAATCAATGTGCAAGCAGACACAGAGATGACTTGTTCTATTTTGCTGGCTCTTACAGCACAGCAGCTGGCAACCTGTGCGCCATACTCGCGCCCAGCAGTGCCGTTAATTTGTGTTGACAATAGGCACACATAATACTATCTTTCTTTTATGAGCTTCCTATGGAATGAAGAGAAAAATGAACTTCTGAAAAAGGAGAGCCATCTCTCTTTTGAGAGAATTGTCATTGCCATAGAAGAAGGACACTTATTGGATGTATTGGAGCACCCTAATAAGGATAAATATGAAAACCAAATTGTCTTGGTGGTTGAGGTAGAAGATTATGCGATTTGTGTTCCCTGTGTGGTACAGAAAGATGGCAATTTTTTCTTAAAAACGCTCTATCCAAGCAGGAAATATACAAGAGCATACAAATTGGGAGGAAAAATATGAATACCATGGATGATAAAGAGATCATTAAATCCGTCGAAAATGGCGAGTGGAAGACTGCCGCCAATGTCGAGGAAATGAAAAAGAAACTGAGAAAAGCGGCCACAGAAACTGCTTTGAAAGATTACAGGATCAATGTGAGGATCTCAAAGAAAGACGTCGAAGCATTGAAAACCAAAGCTTTGGAAGAAGGCATACCCTACCAGACCTTGGTAACAAGCATCCTCCACAAATATGTGACGGGAAGACTAAAAGAAACGAATCAAACATCGTACGCGTAACACTTCGCCTTGAACCGACCCGGCGGCTGGCATAAGGTTGCTTGCTGAAGTGGCCCGCCGCCCCTCTATGCAAAGGGCGGCTCCGGAGCATAGAACACGCGCCCGCCGGATTCGTTCTTCGGGCGGCCTGCCGCCTGTCAGACTGCACACCACGCTCGCGCCCAGCAATGCGGCCGTTAGCCAGGCGCTTGCGGCGCTCTTAAAGAGTTTTCCATCTTGTTGATAGTATCATTTGATGCTATAATAATAGCATGAAACCTCTCTATGAAATTACTCAGACTATTCTCAATCTCTACGGGCAGATCAACGAAGCGCTCGGCTTCTGCAAAAGTTTTGTCCTCGTAAAGCCAGACACCCGCTTGAGAAAAGAAAATAGAATTAAGACTATTCATTCTTCATTGGCCATTGAAGGCAACACGCTCGATATCGAATATGTCACTGCTCTCATGAATAATGTACATGTCGTTGGGCCTCAGAAAGATATTCTGGAGGTCCAGAATGCCATTGTTGCCTATGATAATCTTCCCGCTTATGATCCCTATTCGATACAGGACTTCTTGAACGCTCATAGCATCTTCATGAAAGGCTTGATAGAGAATCCAGGACATTTTCGAACTTCACAGGTTGGAATCCTGAAAGGCCGCGAGGTCGCCCACATTGCACCAAGTCATACCATGGTGCCCGGTCTGATGCAGGATCTTTTTTACTATATTCAGCATGATGCGGATTTGGGCATCATAAAAAGCTGTGTCTTTCATTATGAGATGGAATTCATTCATCCCTTTGAAGACGGAAATGGTCGGATGGGGAGATATTGGCAAACACGACTCCTTATGACAAGCAACCCCATCTTTGAATTTGTCCCTATTGAAAAAATGATGAAGGACCACCAGGAAGAGTATTACGATGCATTGGCCCGATCCGATACATCAGGATCATCAACAGCCTGCATTGAATTCATGCTTCGGGCCATCAATGCATCCTTAAGGGAAATGATAGAAGAAACAAAAGCGCTCAACATCGATTTCAGAAAAAGGACAGCCAATGCCCTTTCGGTGCTCGAGGGATGGTTTGATAGAAAAGCCTACATGAAAGTCTGCAAAGACATCTCATCTGCGACGGCAAGTCGAGATTTAAAACGATTGCTGGGCGAACACCGGATAGAAGCTTCCGGGACAGGAAGAATGACACAATATAAAAAAGTACATAACTGACTGACAGAGCCAATAAAAATTAGCCGCCGGGGCGGTCTGCCGAGATTCGTTTTACAAGCGGCGCGCCGCATGGCAAACTGCACACCACACTGATGTCAAGCGGTCCATGCAGAAGACAGCACCAGAGCATATAAAAAGGCGCCCGCCGGATTCATCCCACAGGGAGGCCCGTCACCCTCTCCACAAAGGGCAGTACCAGGGTATAGAACAAGTGCCCGTCAGTATCCGGCCTACTGGCGCCTCGCAGGAACTTGTCTGGCGGGCCTTCCACTTCTTTGCTTTTCCAGTCAGAGCATTGTTTCACGTGGAACTTTCCTCCTGCAGGTCCTGCGTGCGCCACCATGTTCCACGTGAAACATTTTTGGGCGCCTGCGCCAGCTGCCGGCATCGACAACCCGCAACGACGCGCTGCTTCTATTCCTGCTGTTGAATGATCTTGTCCATGCCGATCACGGAATCGGGCGGCTCAATATTGACGATCCGCACGCCGTGGGCGGCCTTCCCCATCTCGCGGACAGAGGAAACGCTCAGCTTGATCGTCTTGCCCGTCGAGGTAATGACCATGACCTCATCTTCCTCACGTACGGAGACCGCCTTGATCACTTCGCCCGAAGCGTCGTCGGGGGCGTAGATGATCTGCCCATGTGTTCCGCGGGTGTGCGGCGTAAACAGCTCATATTTGACCCGCTTGCCGGAACCGTTCTGCGTGATGATGAGCATCGATTCCTCGCTGTCGACCCTGAGCATCGCGGCGAGTTCGTCATTTTCCTGCAGCGAGATTCCCCGGACGCCCCGCGCGGTGCGCCCCATCTGTCTGACCTGCGATTCTCCCATGCGCAGCGCGAGTCCCTTGCGGGAGAGGAGTACGACCTCGTCGGAGCCTCCGGTGAGGATGGCCGAGACCAGTCTGTCGTCTTCATCGAGCGAAATGCCGATGATGCCGCGCGTCTTGGCGTTGGTAAATTCCTTGGTCGCGACTTTCTTCACAACGCCGTTGAGGGTGCCCATCAAGATGAACTCATTTTCGGAAAAATCGCTGAAATCGACCACCGCCGTAATCTCTTCGTCCTCGGAGATCGCAAGCAGGGAGCGGATATGGCTGCCCCTCGCCTGCCGGCTCGCTTCCGGAATCTCAAGCGCCTTGAGCCAGTAGGCCTTGCCCCAGCTCGAAATGAAGAGCAGATAGTCGTGCGTGTTCGCAATGAAGAGTTGCTGGATAAAATCATCGTCGAGCAGCGAAGCGGAGTTCGATCCCTTGCCGCCCCTGCCCTGCGATCTGTACTGACTCACCGGAATGCGCTTGATAAAGCCCTTGTTTGAAATGAGAATGGCCACTTCCTCGGGTTTTATGAGGTCTTCAAGGTTAATCTGTTCGACCTGGTTCGGCACGATCTCGGTCCGCCGCTCATCGCCGTATTTTTCGGCCAACTCGTGAATTTCCTGCTTGATGACATGGTAGATTGCGCCCGGGTTTGCGAGCAGAGACTTCAGATACTCGATTCGCGCCTCAATCTCTTTCAATTCGGCGAGGATTTTCTCCGTTTCGAGGCTGGTGAGGCGACCGAGGCGCATATCGACGATGGCCTGGGCCTGGGCCTCGCTCAAATCAAAGCGGCCGCGCAGGCGTTCCTTCGCCGTATCGATATTCTTGCTCGATTTAATGATGGCGACCACTTCGTCGATATTCTTCAGGGCAATCACCAGTCCGCGCAGTATATGGGCGCGCTCTTCGGCCTTCTTCAACTCGAACTGTGAGCGACGAGTAATCACCTCGAAGCGGTGCTGCACAAAATAGACAATGAGCTCTTTCAGATTGAGACACTTCGGAGCGCCGTCCACCAGCGCGAGATTGATGACGCCAAAGGTGCTCTGCAGCGGAGTATGCGTGAAGAGCTGATTGAGCACTATCTTTGTGATGGCGCCCTTCTTGAGTTCGAGCACGATGCGGATGCCTTCCCTGTCGCTCTCGTCGCGCAGATCCGAGATGCCGTCGATCTCTTTCTCGCGCACCAGCTCGGCAATGCGCGTCACGAGCGTGGTTTTATTCAGCGCGTAGGGAATTTCGGTGAAGACGAGCTGTTCGCGCCCGCTCTTCATGGTCTCGACAACAAAGCGCCCCCGCACCGTCAGCCGGCCGCGCCCCGTCTCGTAGGCCTCGCGAATCCCCTGCATTCCGTAGATGATGCCGCCGGTCGGGAAATCGGGGCCCTTTATGTAACTCATCAGTCCGTCAATAGTGATATCGGGATTATCGATGTAGGCTTCGATCGCCCGGCCGACCTCGCGGAGGTTGTGCGGCGCCATATTGGTCGCCATACCGACGGCGATGCCGCTCGAGCCGTTGACGAGCAGGTTGGGTATCGCGGAGGGAAGGACGGCCGGCTCCTTGAGGCTCTCGTCGTAATTGGGCACAAAATCGACGGTCTCTTTGTCGAGGTCCGTGAGCATCTCTTCGCCGATTTTGGAGAGCTTGGCCTCGGTGTAACGGCTCGCCGCGGGCGGGTCTCCGTCGATGGAACCGAAATTCCCCTGTCCCTGCACAAGCGGATAGCGCAGCGAGAAATCCTGGGCCATGCGCACAAGCGCATCGTACAGCGAGAAATCTCCATGCGGGTGATATTTGCCCATCGCGTCGCCCGTGATGCGCGCGCTTTTCTTGGTCGGCGCATTGTTGCGCAGGCCAAGCTCCTCCATGGCATACAGAAGACGCCTGTGCACCGGCTTGAGCCCGTCCCGCACATCAGGAAGGGCGCGAGAGACGATGACCGACATCGCGTAGTTGAGGTACGAGGTCTTGACCTCTTCTTCTATCGGAACAGGAATGATATTGCTGGTTTCCGCCATTTAATCTGCCTTTATATATCGAGATTCGACACCGCAAGCGCGTTCTCTTCGATGAACTGCCGCCTCGGCTCCACCTGTTCGCCCATCAGGGTCACGAACATCTCTTCCGCGAGAATCGCGTCTTCCATGGTGATCCGCTTGATGAGCCTCCGCTCGGGATCCATGGTGGTCTCCCAAAGCTGTTCCGGGTTCATTTCGCCCAGGCCTTTATAGCGCTGCACGGAAATCTTTGCGGGGTCCTTTGTCGCTTCGGAGAGAATCTGATCCTTTTCCTCGTCGCTGTACGCGTAGCGCACTTCCTTGTCGTACGCAATGCGATACAGGGGCGGCATTGCCAGATAGATGTAGCCATCTTCTATAAGCTCGATCATATAGCGATAGAAAAAAGTGAGAAGGAGGGTCCGGATGTGCGAGCCGTCGACATCGGCATCCGCCATGATGATGATCTTGTGGTAGCGAAGCTTCGAGACATCGAAATCCTCTCCGATGCCCGTACCGAGGCTCGCGATAATCGGCTGAAGCTTGTCGTTGCCGATCACTTTGTCGAGGCGGGCCTTCTCCACATTGAGCATCTTGCCCCAGAGCGGCAGGATCGCCTGATGCGCCCTGTTGCGGCCCATCTTCGCGGAACCGCCTGCCGAATCGCCCTCGACGATGAAGAGTTCGCACTTGGCGGGATCCTTCTCCTGACAGTCGGCGAGCTTGCCCGGCAGGCTCGAGGCCTCGAGGAGGCTCTTGCGGCGCGTGAGCTCCCGGGCCTGTCGCGCCGCGATGCGCGCGCGGGCCGCGGTCGTACATTTTTCGAGGATGATGTTGATGACGTCGGGATTTTTCTGGAAATAGAGATCGAGCTGATCCGAGAGGAAGCCCTCCACGATGCCCTTGACCTCGCTGTTGCCGAGTTTGCCCTTGGTCTGCCCCTCGAATTGGGGCTCCATGACTTTCACCGAGAGGACGGCCGTCAGGCCTTCACGAACATCGTCGCCCGAGAGATTCTCTTCTATTTTCTTATTATACTTAGACTTCTTGAAGAAATCGTTGACGACCTTGGTGAGCCCGTTTCTGAAGCCTATGAGGTGCGTGCCGCCTTCGCGCGTGTTGATACCGTTGACGAAGGAGAACATGGTTTCGTTGTAGCCATCGTTGTACTGAATGCCGATTTCGATCTCGACCTCGTCCCGAAGGCCTGAAAAATAGATGACATCCTTGTGGATAACGCTCTTGTTTTTATTGAGGTACTCGACAAATTCCCTGAGGCCACCCTCAAACTTGAATTCAATGCGTTTGGGCTGCGCAAGCCGCTCGTCGATGAGCGAAATCTTGACGCCCTTGTTGAGGAAGGCCAGCTCGCGGAGGCGGTTGCTGAGCACGTCGAACGAATAGACCATCTCTTCGAAGATCTCGGGGTCGGCCTGAAAGCGCACGATGGTGCCGCGCTTGTCTGTTTCGCCGATCAGCGCGACCGGTTTTTCGGGAACGCCGCGGAGGTATTTTTGATAATACACCTTTCCGCCGGTGTGCACATACACTTCGAGCCAGACCGAAAGAGCATTGACAACCGACACGCCGACGCCGTGCAGGCCGCCCGAGACTTTGTAGTTCTTCTTGTCGAATTTGCCGCCGGCATGGAGGCGGGTCATGACGAGCTCGAGGGCGGAAATGCCCTCGGTAGGATGAATGTCGACAGGAATGCCGCGCCCGTCGTCCTCGACCCGAACGATATCCTGCCGCTCCAGCGCAACGACAATCTTGTCGCAAAAGCCAGCGAGCGCTTCGTCGATAGAGTTGTCGACCACCTCGTACACAAGGTGATGCAGACCTTCGAGGCCTGTCGAGCCAATGTACATGCCGGGCCGCCTGCGAACGGCTTCCAGCCCTTTAAGCACTTGAATAGTACTTGCGGAATAATTATTCGTCGTAGATTCCATAATAATCCTGAACGGAACAACCGGGGATGGATTCAAGATTTGGGAAAAAATCTCTTCATCATCATATCAGATTGGAGCTTTTGAGTAAAGTGAAGCGAAGAAGAGTGGAAATTCTGCAGTTCTTTTACCGTCTGTGGAAAACTTGTGCATAAGTTGTGGCTATTCAGTGCATTTCCCTGTGGATATATACAGTAACTGCTTTTGCTTGCCACACATAGTTACACCTTTTATTCATTATTTTTAATTCTTCGTGAAAAAAATATAGCTATTTAATCAATTCCCCGTTTGTTTCCTAAACAGCACTTTAATTTTTCCCAAAAAAGTTCTCTTCCCATCTTGCGCACAGACAGCACTTTGGTGTATAGGGGAAACATTGGCCCCTGTGGAAAACTTGTGGAAATAATGTAAAAGACTTGGAGTTTTTGGCGCATGAACGATGGCAATGAGGTGATTTGGCAAAAGGCACTCGAGATCGCGAAGGCCCAGGTTCCCGAATCTGAATTCATCATGTGGTTCAGGCTGGCATATCTCGGATTCGACAACGGGACCATCCGTCTGTGCGCGACCAATACGTTTCTGCGCGATCAGTTTGTAAGAAAATACAGCCAATTCATGAAAGAAATTATCTCATCCCTGATAGGCATGCCTGCCGAGCTGTCGGTGGAGGCGCAGAATGTATCGAAAACGGCAGTCCTGGCAGGCAGCCCTTCAAGCAGCCCCCCTCCAAAGAGCGAAACGGCCCGGCCCTCCCCACCGGCCACGGAGGATTTTTC
>Ga0228536_1001667_pt1 | contig 18448 bp, 17 predicted proteins | sample SJ1Smetagenome_FD_168611 | JGI IMG/M metagenome (GOLD analysis project Ga0228536, IMG submission 168611) | Enriched culture of PCE-dechlorinating microbial communities from Ithaca, New York, USA - SJ1.S | ecosystem: Engineered > Modeled > Simulated communities (microbial... > Unclassified...
GCCGGGGCCGCCGCGCTCCCGGGCGACCGGCTCTCGGCGCTGGCCGCGAACCTCGGCGCGGACGTGCCTTTTTTTCTCCTGGGCCGTCCGGCGCGCGCCGGGGGCATCGGCGACCGCCTGACCCCGACGGAGCCGGACCTCGACGGCCTGACCCTGGTGCTGGTCTGTCCGGATGTGCGCGTCCCCACGGCCTGGGCCTACGCCCGTTTCGACGAGACCGCCGCCAAGGACCGCCCGCCAACGGCTCCAGGATTCTTGACAAGCGATGAAAGGGGGACTAAAAACCCAAGTTCCCTTTTGCCCCTGACCCTGTTCAACGACTTCGAGAACGTTGTTTTCCCGGCGTTCCCGGAACTCAGGCGGATCAAGGAGAGGCTCATCGCGGCCGGGGCGGCCGCGGCGGCCATGAGCGGGAGCGGAGCCAGCATCTTCGCCCTGTTCCGGCAAAAGGAAACAGCGTTGGAGACTGCCCGGAACCTGGCGCGGGGCCAGGACCGCACGTATGTCCAGGACTTCCACTGGGGTGTGGCCAAGCGGTAAGGCGACGGGTTTTGGTCCCGTTATTCGAGGGTTCGAGTCCTTCCACCCCAGCCAGATTTTTATTGCGAGGAGATGCAAGGCGGCATGACCATGCACGGGGAACTCAAAATCATCAGCGGATCGGCCAACGTTTCGCTGTCCGAGGCCATTTGCGAACATCTCGGCTGCCGGCTTTCGCCCACGTTGCGCGAGACGTTCAGCGACGGCGAGATCCGCATCGAGATCGGCGAGAACGTCCGAGGCGACGACGTCTTCGTGGTCCAGCCGACCTGTTCGCCGGTGAATTTCCACCTCATGGAGCTGGCCCTCATGCTGGACGCCCTCAAGCGCGCCAGCGCCCGACGCGTGACAGCCGTGATGCCTTACTACGGCTATGCCCGCCAAGACCGCAAGGTCGTGCCCCGCGCGCCCATCAGCGCCAAACTGGTGGCCGACATGCTCACCGCCGCGGGCATGCACCGCCTGGTGACCATCGACCTGCACGCGGGCCAGATTCAGGGCTTCTTCAACTGCCCCGTGGACAACCTCTTCGCCGCGCCCGTGTTCCTCGACTACCTGCGCCGGGTGGACGGCGACATGGTCATGGTCTCGCCCGACGCGGGCGGCGTGGAACGCGCCCGCGCCTACGCCAAGCGCATGAACGCCGGGTTGGCGATCATCGACAAACGCCGAGACGCGCCCAACCAGGCCCAGGCCATGAACCTCATCGGCAGCGTCAAGGGCAAGGTGGCCGTGGTCATGGACGACATGATCGACACCGCCGGAACCATGTGCGCCGCCGCGGACGTGCTCATGAACAACGGCGCCGAGCGGGTTCTGGCCTGCGCCACGCACCCCGTCCTCTCCGGCCCGGCCATCGACCGCCTGGAGAACTCGGCCTTCAGCGAAGTGGTGGTCAGCAACACCATCCCCCTGGACGGCCGCAAGCTGGCCTGTTCCAAGATCAAGGTTCTGTCCATGGCCGCCCTGCTGGCCAAGGCCATCAACAACGTGCACACCGAATCCTCGGTGAGCGTGCTTTTCGTATAGGACGAAAGAAACTTCAGGCCGTCCCCGCCGTGCGGGCCGAGGCCGCAGCAAGGAGCGATCATTATGGCGAAACTCATGACGTTGAGCGTGCAGGAGCGCACCGAGACGGGCAAGGGCCCCTGCCACCGCCTGCGTGAGCAGGGTTTCATCCCCGGCGTCTACTATGACGAAAAAGGCGCCAACGTGGCCGTCAAGGTCCTGGAGCTGCCCCTGACCAAGCTCTACGCCAAGGTCGGCGGCTCCCAAGTCTTCGAACTGGAGATCGAAAAGGGCGGCGCCAAGGAAGTGCTGCCTTCGCTCATCTGGGAAATGAAGATGGATCCGGTCAAGCCCCGTCCCCAGCACGTGGACTTCCGCGGCGTCGACCTGAACAAGGAGATCCGCGTCCATGTGGCCTTCGAACTCACCGGCAAGCCCGCCGGCGTGGTCAAGGGCGGTGTGCTCGAACTCTTCCGCGACACCTGTGAAGTGGTGGGCAAGCCTCTGGACATCCCGGAAAAGATTCTGGTCGACGTGAGCGCCCTGGACATCAACGAGAGCGTGCATGTGGCCAGCGTGCCCATGCCCGCCGGCATCAAGGCCGTGATCGACGACAACTACGCCGTGGCCGGCGTGGTCGTCCCGGCCGAAGAGGCCGAGGGCGAGGGTGAAGGCGAGGCTCCCGCCGCTGCCGCCGAGCCCGCCAAGGCCGCCAAGGCCGGAGAGTAGCCTCTCCAGCGAATCGTCGTTTGCTGGGGGCTCCGGGCGACCGGAGCCCCTTTTCGCCTTTCTGGCGGCGCCGCCCCCGCCTGTCGCGAAACCGGGGCACCGGCCCCAGGGATTTCCATGACGCTCAAAGGCATCCTCGCCGGACTGGGCAACCCGGGAATGGAGTACGCGGAGACCCGCCACAACTACGGCTTCCTCCTCGTGGATCACCTCCTGGGCATGGCCCGCGCACGCAAGAGCATGCGCCTGACTCCGCTTCAGGAAAGCGGCGACGCCTTGGCCTACACGGCCAACCTCGGCGGGGCGCCCTGGCTGCTGCTCAAGCCCATGACCTACATGAACCGGAGCGGACTGGCGGTGGGCCGTTTCGCCCGGCGTTTCGGACTGCAGCCCGAGGCCGTGGTCGTGGTCCACGACGAGCTGGATCTGCCCCTGGGCCGCATGAAGCTCAAGCGCGGCGGTTCCTCGGCCGGCCACAACGGCGTGGCCTCGATCATCGAGGAACTGGGCGGGCCGGACTTCTGGCGCCTGCGTCTGGGCATCGGCAGACCGACGGTCAAACGCGACATGGCGGGCTGGGTTCTGGAGACCTTCGCACCAGAGGAGCGCGCGGTCGTCGCCGAGGTGTTGCCCGCCGCCGCGAAGGGACTGGACATTTTCCTGCGGCGCGGCGAGGCCCTGGCCGTGCAGTTCCTGAACGCCTTCCGGGTAAAAGGAAATGAGGACGCCCCCGGCATGGACTCCGCCGGAGATTCTTGATACCCTCCCATTGGTGCTTTTCCCGATCTCAGCCGCCCGCAGCCCGAAGGAGCCTTACGTGTTTCAGATCAATCAGCTGGTCGTCTATCCCTCGCAGGGCGTGGGCCGGGTGGAGCGTATCGAAAGCCAAGTCATCGGCGGGGTCAAGGCCGATTTCTACATCGTGCGTATTCTCTCCAACAACGTGACCCTCATGGTCCCGGTGAAAAACGCGCCCAACGTCGGACTGCGCCCGGTGTGCAGCCTGCGCACCGGCCAGGCCATCTTCGAATCCCTGCGCGACCGTTCCGACTTCACCGGCTACACCGGCCAGAACTGGAACCGCCGCTATCGCGAATACTCGGAAAAACTGAAAAGCGGCGACTTGGCGGATGTGGCGTACGTACTCAAGGAACTCTTCCTCATCGGCAAGGACAAGGAGCTGTCCTTCGGGGAGAGGCGGCTCCTGGAACAGGCCATGAACCTCGTCTCCATGGAATTGGCCTACGCCGTCAACAGGGATCAGGAGGACATCAAGGCCGGGATCACCGAGATGTTCAGCGACGTCTTGCAGCTTCGGGAGAAGGAAAAGTCGGAAAAGCGGGCCTGAGGCCCTTGTCAACATGACTCCTTTCGGTTAATCCCCGGGTTGACCGCCCGGGGCGGCGCGCAAGCCGCCGTCATCGTTCGCCCGGGTGCTGCATCCGGTTTCCCCCCTAGGTTGCCAATAAGAAAACGAGGTTTTTCGGCGTCGGCCTTTTTTGCGGCCGGGAACGCCCGCAGGATAGCGTTTGTTTCACCCCCGAACCAGGCTCCGTCACATCCCCGCCCCGGCGCGCGACCGGGAAGCCTCCGGGCGCGCGGGGGACGGCTCCGCCCCGGGGTCCGTATGACCCCAAGACCACAAAACCCAACGATCAACGTATGAGCAACAACGGAAACGACCAAGACCTGACCAACGGCTCCTCCCAGAACGGCGGCGAACGGCTGAACCTCACCGACCTCAAGTACAAGAGCATGTCCGAACTCATGGACATGGCCGCCCGTTACAACGTGGAGAACCCCAGCGGCCTGCGCAAGCAGGAGCTGATCTTCGCCCTGCTCCAGGCCTGCGCCTCGCAGAACGGCCAGATCTTCGGCGAAGGCGTGCTGGAAATCCTGCCCGACGGCTTCGGCTTTCTCCGCTCTCCCATGTACAGCTACATGCCGGGCCCGGACGACATCTACGTCTCGCCCTCCCAGATCCGCCGTTTCGGCCTGCGCAAGGGCGACGTCATCTCCGGCCAGATCCGTCCGCCCAAGGAGGGTGAACGCTACTTCGCCCTGCTGCGCGTCTCGGAGATCGGCTTCGAGCCGCCGGAGTACTCCAAGAATCTGGTCCTCTTCGACAACCTCACCCCGATCTACCCGAACAAACGCTTCAAAATGGAAAACGGCGGCGAGAACTATTCCTCGCGCGTCATCGACCTGCTCTCGCCCATCGGCTGCGGCCAGCGCGGCATCATCGTGGCCCCGCCCCGCACCGGCAAGACCATGCTCCTGCAGACCATCGCCAACTCCATCAACGCCAACCACCCCGAGGTCTACCTCATCGTCCTGCTCATCGACGAGCGGCCCGAGGAAGTGACCGACATGGAGCGCACGGTCCGCGCCGAAGTCATCAGCTCCACCTTCGACGAGCCGCCGACCCGCCACGTGCAGGTCACGGAGATGGTCCTGGAGAAGGCCAAACGCCTAGTGGAACGCAAACGCGACGTGGTCATCCTGCTCGACTCCATCACCCGTCTCGGCCGGGCCTACAACGCCGTGACCCCGTCCTCCGGCCGCGTGCTCTCCGGCGGTCTGGACGCCAACGCCATGCAGCGGCCCAAGCGCTTCTTCGGCGCGGCCCGCAACATCGAGGAAGGCGGCAGCCTGACCATCATCGCCACCGCGCTCATCGACACCGGTTCACGCATGGACGAGGTCATCTTCGAGGAGTTCAAGGGCACCGGCAACATGGAGATATACCTGGACCGCCACCTCTCCGAGAAGCGTGTGTTCCCGGCCATCGACATCAACCGTTCCGGCACCCGCAAGGAGGAGCTGCTCCTGGAGGAGGAAGTCCTCAACCGGGTCTGGATCCTGCGCAAGCTCCTCGCGCCCATGAACCCCATCGACAGCATGGAGTTCCTCCTGGGCAAGATGAAAGGCTCCAAGAGCAACCGCGAATTCCTGAACATGATGAACAAGTAGGCTTCCCCGGGCGAAGCCTTGGCGAGGACGCGAGCCCGGCGGGTTCGCGTCCTTTCGTTTTGGGGCTCCCGGATACCCGTTGCGCCGCCCGGCCAAGCGCGTAATATGGCCCACATGCGAACAAGGACAGCGCGCCCCATGCGAAACGCCGCCCACATCTCGTGCAGTCTGCTCCTGGCCCTGCTGCTGGTGCTGCTCCCCGCCGTCCAGGCCCGGGCCGCCTGGGGCGACTTCACCATCTCCGACGAGATCGAGGCCGGGCGGAAGTTCGACGCCTACGTGCGCAGCAACATGCCCCTGGTGGAGGACACCGAGGTCACGACCTACGTGAACGGTCTGGTCAAGCGCCTCGTGGATCACGTGCCGCCCCAGCCCTTCCGCTTCACGACCACGGTGATCCAGAACGGCTCCATGAACGCCTTCGCCGTTCCCGGCGGCTACGTCTACGTCTTCACCGGCCTGATCCTGAACCTCCAGACCGAGGATCAGGTGGCCGCCGTGCTGGCCCACGAACTGGCCCACGTCACCGAGCACCACGTGGCCAAGCGCATGGCGGATATGCGGCTGGCCAGCATCGGGGCCATCGCGGGCACCCTGGCCGGGGCCTTCCTGGGCATCGCCGGCGGCGGGGCCAACATGCAGAACCTCGGTGGAGCCCTGATGATGGGCTCCCAGGCCGGAGCGGCCTCGGCCTTCCTCAAATACACCAATGAGAACGAACGCGAGGCCGACCACCAGGGCCTCAACTTCATGTCCGCCTCGGGCTACAATCCCCTGGCAATGGCCGAGACCTTCGACATCATGCAGAAGGCCCGCTGGTACGTGAGCAACGACAAGATCCCCTCCTACCTCTCCACCCACCCCGCGCTGCCCGACCGCGTGGCCTACATCAAGGACCGTGTGGCCCGGATGCCCCAGGAGGTGACCCGCCGCAAGGCCGACAACACCGCCTTCCTGCGCGTGCAGACCCTGGTGCGGGCCAGGCTCCAGGCCGCGGACGTGGCCCTGGCCTGGTACAACAACAAGGGTGACCTGACCCCCCTGGACCAGTTGGGGCTGGCCGTGGTGCAGGCCAGGGTGAACCGCATCGGCGAGGCCGAGCGGACCTTCCAGAAGGCCCTTGCGGCCATGCCCAACGATCCCCTGGCGCTGCGCGAAACCGGCATCTTCTACTTCCGCCAGGGCGACTTCCAGAAGGCCCAGCCCCTGCTCCAGAAGGCCCTGGTCCTCAGGCCCTCGGACGCCCTGACCCTGTTCTACAACGCCCGGCTCCTGGGCGAGTACAAGCAATACCCGGCGGCCATCGCCTCCATGCGCCAGGTGGTCAAGGATCTGCCGGACGACCCCGAAGTGCGCTACCACATGGGCCGGCTCCTGGGCGAATCCGGGGACCAGTTCGGCGGCCATCTCAACCTGGCCTACTCCTTCGAACTCCAAGGCAACCGCAAACAGGCCGAGTTCCACCTGGAGAAGGCCCGCTCCATGGCCACGAACCCGGACCAGAAGAAGCAGGTGGAGGAGTTCGACGCCTTCCGCAAGGAACGCGAAGAGCTGCGCATGTGACGGGGAACCGCCCCTTGAAACGCGCGCCGCTTTGCGTTAGCTCCATCCTTTCGTCAACATTTCATTGGGACGAGCACTCATGATCGTGGCCAGAACCCTCCAGGAGCTGGAAGGCGCCATCGCCGGCTCCTGTGTCACCATAGGCAATTTCGACGGCGTACACCTGGGGCACCAGAAACTCATCGACCAGACCTGCCGCCGGGCCCGGGCCCAAGGCCTGGTCAGCGTGGTCGTGACCTTCGAGCCCCACCCCCTGCGCGTTCTCCTGGGCAGCCGCACCCCGCCCTTCATCACCCTCATGGAACAGAAGCTGGAACTCATCGGCTCGCTCGGTCCCAACGTCACCCTGGTCCTCAACTTCACCCGCGAAATGGCCGCCCTCTCGCCGGACGAGTTCGTGCGTGAATATCTCGTGCGGGGCCTTTCCGTGCGCGAGCTGATCATCGGCTACGACTACGCCATGGGCAAGGGCCGCTCGGGCAACTACGAAACCCTCAAGGTTCTGGGCCGGACTTACGGCTTCCGGGTGGAGCGCCTGGAGCCCGTGACCCTGGGCGACGCAGTGGTCAGCTCCACGCGCATCCGCGACATGGTCCAGGCCGGGGAGGTCTGGGAGGCCCGGCCGCTGCTGGGCCGCTTCTACCAGGTGCGCGGCGAAGTCATCCAGGGCCACAACCGGGGCGGCAAGCTTTTGGGCTTCCCTACCGCCAACCTCAGGCTGGTGGACGAACTGGTGCCCCAGACCGGCGTCTACGCCGTCTGGGTCGAGGTCGACGACGCAGTGCTTCCCGGCGTGGCCAACATCGGCACCAACCCCACCTTCGGCAACACGGCCGTCTCGGTGGAGGCCCACATCATGAACTTCAAGGGCGACCTCTACGGCCGCCGCATCCGGGTGCATTTCGTCCAGCGTCTGCGCTCCGAACGCAAGTTCGAAAACCTGGACGCCCTGCGCGCGCGCATCCAGGCCGACATCGATCTGGCCGGGCGCATCCTCTCCGAGCCCGAGGCCCAGCCCGCCACCCTCCCCCGGGAGGCAACCCGTTCCGGCCCGGGCACATGAGCACCCTCGCCGACCTGCCGCGACGCGCACTGGCCCTCCTGGTCTCCCTGCGCCATGCCCGTTCCCTGCGCTGGCTGGCGTACGGCGTGGTGGTCGGCGCCGTCACCGGCCTGGTGGCCGCGGCCTATTTCTGGGCCGTGGAATATTTCCGCACCGTGCTGCTGCACGATCTGGCCGGGCTGAGCCTGCCCGCCCCGGCCGGGGAACAATTGCACCACGCCACCCCGCTGGGGGCCTACCGTCCCTGGCTCGTGCCCCTGTTCACCGGGGCCGTGGGCCTGATCACCGGCTACGTGGTGCAGCGCTTCATCCCCGAAACTGTCAGCGGCGGCACCGACGGCACCGACGCCACCATCAAGGCCTTTCACCAGCAAGGCGGCCTGATCCGGCCCCTGGTGCCGATCATCCGGGGCGTGGCCTCGATCTTCACCATCGCCTCCGGCGGCAGCGCCGGGCGCGAGGGCCCCATCACCCAGATGGGCGCGGGCCTGGGTTCCTGGTTCGCCCAGCGGCTCAAGCTCTCGGCCCGGGAGCGCCGACTGCTCCTGCTGGCCGGGGCGGCCGGCGGCCTGGGGGCCATCTTCCGGGCCCCGCTGGGCGGCGCGCTCACGGCCGTGGAGGTCATCTACCGCGAGGACTTCGAGGCCGAGGCCCTGCTGCCCTCGATCATGTCCTCGGTGACGGCCTACTCCGTGTTCACCTTCTTCTTCGGCTCCGAACCCATCTTCGGCATCCCGCACTTCGAATTCCGCGACCCCCGGGAGCTGTTCTTCTACACGGCGCTGGCCCTGGCCTGCGCCGGGGCGGGCTGGCTCTACGTGCGGACCTTCCGCTGGTTCAAGTTCCGGATATTCTTCCCGCTCAAGGAAAAGGTGGGGCTCATGTGGACCACGGCCCTGGGCGGCCTGGGCGCGGGACTCCTGGGCGCGTTCTTCCCCCAGGTCCTGTCCGGCGGCTACGGCTGGCTGGAACTGGCCATCCTCGGGCAGATCCCGGCCCTGATGCTCTTCGCCATCGTCATCGGCAAGACCATGGCCACCTCCATGACCATCGGCTCGGGCATGAGCGGCGGCATGTTCGCCCCGGCCCTGTTCGTGGGCGGCATGAGCGGCGGCGTGGTGGGCCAGCTGGCCCACCAGTGGTGGCCGGACATCGCGCGCCAGCCCGGAGGCTACGTGTTGGTGGGCATGGCGGCCTTCTTCGCGGGCATCGCCAAGGCCCCCATCGGCCCGCTGGTCATGGTCTGCGAGCTGACCAAGGGCTACGGTCTGCTGGCTCCGCTCATGCTGGCCTCGGCCCTGTGCATCGTGCTCTGCCGCAAGGTCTCGCTCTACGAGCATCAGGTGGACGACAAATTCGACTCCCCGGCCCACGTGTCCGACGCCACCATCAACGTGTTGGAACATCTCACCGTAGAGGGCCGCTTCACCCCCTCCCGGGTCACGATCCTCGAGGAGGGAACGACCCTCAAGGCCCTCACGGACATCATCGCCAACACGGCCCAGATCTGCTTCCCGGTGCGCGACCGAACCGGACGCTTCACCGGCATCCTCTCCATCCACGACGTGCGCCGCCTGCTCTTCGAGGAAGGACTCTTCGACCTGGTGGTGGTCCACGATCTGGCCGGACGCGTGGCCCTGCTCAAGCCCGACGACGACCTCTACACCGCGCTGCTGCTCTTCGTGGACACGGACTACGACCAAATTCCCGTGGTCTCGCCCGACGATCCCCACGCCCTGGTCGGCCTCATGAACCGCGAAGACGTGTTCAAGGCCTACGCCACGACCATCCGCTCCCTGCGCGAAGACGCGGTCTGACCCCTTGCCAGGGGCGCGTCACGTCTTATTTAGAACAATCGTGCGGACGCGACCCAACGGCCATTCCGGCCACTCCTGGTCCTTCGGCTCGGGCCGACTCGTTCTCCTGGCCGGGGACATCGCCCTCTCCGACACCGACGCCGTGGTCAACGCGGCCAACTCCCGGCTGTCCGGGGGCGGCGGCGTGGACGGAGCCATCCACCGGGCCGCGGGCTGGGATCTGCTCCAGACCGCCTGCTGGGCCCACATCACCGAAAACGGCGAAGTTCCTCCGGGACAGGCGGCCGTCACCACCGGCTTCGGCCTGAAGGCCAAATGGATCATCCACGCCGTGGGCCCGGTCTGGCACGGCGGCCTGTCCGGCGAACCGGAACTCCTGGCCTCGGCCTACCGCGTGAGCCTCCGTCTGGCTCGGGAACTGGAGTGCCGCGCCGTGGCCTTCCCGGCCTTGAGCTGCGGGGCCTACGGCTATCCCGTGGAGCTGGCCGCGCCGCTGGCCCTGGCCGAGTTGCGCCGGGGCCTGGAGGACGGCCTCGTGTCCGAAATCCGCCTGACCCTCTTCGGCCAGGAAAACCTGGACCGCTGGGCCGCGCTGGCCCACGCCATCCTCTAATCAGCGGAGAGCAATCGTGGACTTGAAGGGAACCACCATCCTGGCGGTCAAGGACGCGGGCGGCGTGGCCATGGCCGGAGACGGCCAGGTCACCATGGGCCAGAACATCGCCATGAAGCACACCGCCCGCAAGGTCCGCTCCATCTACAAGGACAAAGTCATGATCGGCTTCGCCGGGGCCACCGCCGACGCCTTCACCCTGTCCGAACGCTTCGAGAAGAAACTGGAGGCCCACTCCGGCAACCTCACCCGGGCCGCCGTGGAGCTGGCCAAGGACTGGCGCACGGACAAGTATCTGCGTCGCCTGGAGGCCATGCTCCTGGCCGCCGACGCGGAGACCATCCTGATCATCTCCGGCACCGGCGACGTCATCGAGCCCGACGACGGCCTGGCCGCCATCGGCTCGGGCGGCCCCTACGCCCTGGCCGCGGCCCGCGCCCTGGCCCGGAACACCGAGCTGCCCGCCCGGGAGATCGCCGAACGGGCCATGCGCATCGCGGCCGAGATCTGCGTCTACACCAACGACAACCTGACCATCCTGACCCGCGAGGCGGGCAAGGGAACCGACGCGTCATGAGCAGCAACCTCACTCCCCGGGAGATCGTCTCGGAACTGGACAAGTACGTCATCGGGCAGAAGGCGGCCAAACGCATGGTGGCCATCGCCCTGCGCAACCGCTGGCGGCGCAACCGCCTGGCCCCGGAGCTGCGGGACGAGGTGGCGCCCAAGAACATCATCCTCATGGGCCCCACGGGCGTGGGCAAGACCGAGATCGCCCGCCGCCTGGCCCGGTTGGCCGGGTGCCCGTTCTTCAAGGTCGAGGCCACCAAGTTCACCGAGGTGGGCTATGTGGGCCGGGACGTGGAGTCCATGGTCCGCGATCTCATGGAGATCGGCGTGAACATGGTCAAGACCGAGGAACGCGACAAGGTGCGGGTCAAGGCCGAGGAGCACGCCGAGGAGCGCCTCCTGGACCTGCTCGTGCCCGGCGGCCAGCCCCAGGCCCAGGGCGCGGGCTTCTTCATGCGCCCGGCCTCCGCCGAACCCATGTCCGAAAAGGACGCCTCCACCCGCGAGAAGCTGCGCAAGCTCTGGCGCGACGGAGCGCTGGACGAGCGCGTCGTGGAGGTCGAGGTCCGCTCCCAGTCCGGCCCGCAGCTGGAGATCGCGGCCATCCCCGGCATGGAGGAGATGGGCATGCAGATGCAGGAGACCCTGGGCCGCATGTTCCCGAACAAGAAGAAGCTCAAGAAGATGAAGGTGCGCGAGGCCTTCGAGGTGCTGGCGGCCGAGGAGGCCGACAAGCTCATCGACATGGACAAGGTTCTGGAGGCCGCCCGCGAACGCGTGGAACAGGACGGCATCCTCTTCGTGGACGAGATCGACAAGATCGCGGCCCGGAGCGAACACGGCGGGCCGGACGTGTCCCGCGAAGGCGTGCAGCGCGACCTGCTGCCCGTGGTCGAGGGCTGCGTGGTGAACACCAAGTACGGCATGGTCAAGACCGACCACATCCTGTTCATCGCCGCCGGGGCCTTCCACCAGAGCAAGCCCTCGGACCTCATCCCCGAACTCCAAGGCCGCTTCCCCCTGCGCGAAACCCTGGAAGCCCTGGGCAAGGACGAGTTCTACCGCATCCTCACCGAGCCGAAGAACGCGCTCACCGTGCAGTACAAGGCCCTGCTGGAGACCGAGGGGCTGACCGTGGACTTCACCCGCGAGGCCCTGGAGGAAATCTCGGCCATGGCCGAAAGGATCAACCAGGAAACCGAGAACATCGGCGCGCGGCGGCTGTCCACCATCATGGAGAAGCTCCTGGCCGAACTGTCCTTCGCCGCGCCCGACCGGGGCGGCCAGAGCGTGACCATCGACCGGGCCTACGTCCAGTCCCAGCTCCAGGACGTGGTCGAGGACCGGGATCTGTCGCGGTATATCCTTTAGCCTTCGCCCCTAGGAAACGGAAAAGGCGCGGCCCCTCACCGGGAACCGCGCCTCTTTTCGTTTTCCAGCTCCTACAACCCGACGCGCTTCTTGAGCAGGGCGTAATCCACGTTGGCCATGACCAGCTGGGCCCCATGGTTGACCTTGATCATGTCCCGCAGCTTGTGGCTGGTGAGGATGTTCTCCATCTTCTTGGCCACGGTGAAGGTGTCCTCGCGGACCACGATGATCGGCGTCTCCAGCACCTCGGAACGGGTCAGGATGATGTCGTTGGGATAGAGGTTGCCGGTGAGGATGAGGCAGGGCGAACTGCCCTCCAGGGCCACCAGCTGCACGTCCGAGCGGTCCCCGCCCACGATCACCGCCGAGTTCTTGTGGCGCTTGAAGTGGGTCAGGAAGTTCTCCACCTGCATGGTGCCGATGAGGAAGCTCTCCACCACCCGCTCACCCTTGCCCTGGGCCGAGATGACCTTGCCGTTCAGGCGCTCGGCCAGGTCCGTGACCTTGATGGCGCCCATGAGCGGGTCCGAGGGGATGGTCCCGAGCACGGTGACGCCCTTCTTCTCCAGGAAGGGCTGGATGAGGCCGGTGGCCTCCTCCATGTAGGATTCGGGGACGTCGTTGAAGATCACCCCGGCCAGGTCGTCTCCGGCGACGGCCTTGCTGCGCAGGATGTAGTCGTAGCGCAGTTCCTTCTGGTAGCGGTCCACGAGCACGGTTTTCGCGCCCAGGGAGGCGGCCACCCGGCTGCCCTCCACCCCGCAGTAGGTGCCCGAGCCGAGGAAGGTGCCCGAACCCTGGATGAGCATCACGTCCTTGCCCTCCGAGAGTTTGGCGTAGGCCCGGCCGATGTTCGAGAGCAGGTCGCCGCAGCCGGTGGTGAAGGCCTTGATCGTGAAGTCGCGGGTCACGAGCACGGGCGTGACCAGCTCGGGGTCCTGGTCCAGGCCGAGCACGTCCTGGACGAAGAAGGCGTCCTCGTCGCCCACCTTGTCCCCGGTGCGGCGCGGCACCGCGCCCACCGGCTTCATGTAGCCGACGTTCAGGCCCTCCTTCTGGAACTTGAGCCCCAGAGACATGGCGATGAGATTCTTGCCCGAATACCCGGCGGTGGAACCCACGTACACGCCGACCATGACGACCTCCCCGGCCCGCGAGGGCCCTATTCTTGGCTGTGCGTTTCCGGACCGTTCAGATGCAGGGTCATGCGCACGTCGGCCACCACGGCCCGTTCGTGGTTGACCAAAACGGGATTGAACTCCGCCTCATAGACCTCCGGGAAGTCCAGGGCCAGCCGGGACATGGTCAGAATGATGTCCTCGATGGCCTTGAAATTCACCGGCTGCTCCCCGCGCACACCTTTGAGGAGCATGTAGGATCTGATCTCGCGCACGATCTCGAAGGCGTCGGCCCGCGACAGCGGGGCCAGACGGAAGGCGATGTCCTTCAATATCTCCACATAGATGCCGCCCAGGCCGAACATGAGCAACGGCCCGAACTGCTCGTCGCGCTTGAAGCCGATGATGACCTCCCGGGAGCCCTTGGGGGCCATCTCCTGGACCAGGCAGCCCGCGATGTAGGCGTCGCGGCGCAGGCGCTGGGCCCGGGTGGTGATGTCGAAGAAGGCCGCGCGCACGGCCGCGGCGTCGGCGAGACCCACCTTGACCCCGCCCACGTCGGACTTGTGGGATATCTGCGGCGAGGCGATCTTGAGCACCACGGGATAGCCGATGGCCTCGGCCGCGGCCACGGCCTCGTCGCTGCCCCGGGCCAGCATGGTCTTCGGGGTGGGCAGGTCGTAGGCCGCGAGCATCTCCTGGGCCTCGAACTCCACGATCTCGGTCAGGCCGCGCGTCACGGCCCGGTCGATGACCGCGCGGGCCCGCTCCAGGTCGCGGACGACCTCGGGGTACACCGGTTCGGGCCGGGCCCGGTTCAGGGCGTGTACGTACATGCTCTCGATGCTGCGGATGGCCGGTTCCGGGAAGGCGTAGCAGGGCACGCCCCCCTCCTGGAGAATGCGCCGCCCCGGGGCGACCTGCTTCTTGCCCATGAAACAGGCGAAGATCGGCTTGTCCGAGCGCCGCGAGAGGTCCACGATGACCTGGGCCGTGGCCTCCACCTCCACCGAAGCCACCGGAGTCAGGATGACCAGCAGGGAATGGACCATGGGATCGGCGAGCACGGCCTCGATGGCCTGCTTGTAGCGCGCCGGGTCCGAGTCGCCGATGATGTCCACGGGATTGTACAGGGCCGCGAAGCTGGGCAGGAAGGATTGCAGCTTGGCGATGGTGGCCGGGCTCAGGGAGGCCATGTGCAGCCGGGAGCGTTCGCAGGCGTCGGCGGCCAGGATGCCGGGACCGCCGGAGTTGGTCACGATGCCCAGGTTGGGCCCCCTGGGCAGGGGTTGGTGCGAGAAGGCCTCGGCCAGGTTGAACAGGGACTCCACGTCGGCCACCCGGATCACGCCGCTCTGGCGGAAGGCCGCGGTGTAGGCCGCGTCCGACCCGGCGATGGCTCCGGTGTGGGAGCTGGCGGCCTTGGCTCCGGCGGCCGTGGTGCCGGACTTGATCATGATCACCGGCTTGGCGCGGGTCACGGCGGCGGCTTGGCGCAGGAACTCCTGGCCGTGCTCCACGTTCTCGATGTAGCCCAGGATGACCTTGGTGTTCGGGTCGCGGCCCAGGTATTCGAGCATGCGCGACTCGTCCAGCGCGGCCTTGTTGCCCAGACTCACGAACTTGGAGAAGCCGATGTTCTCGCCCAGGGCCCAGTCCAGGATGGCCACGCAGAGCGCGCCGGACTGGGAGAAGAAGGCGATGGGCCCCTTGGAGGGCTGGCCCGCCGCGAAGGAGGCGTTGACCCCATGGCCGGTGTTCATCATGCCCAGGCAGTTGGGCCCGAGCAGGGCCATGCCGCTCTCGGCGGCCAGGGCGGCCATGTCGCGCTCCAGGAGGAAGCCCTCCTTGCCCACCTCCTTGAATCCGGCGGTGATGACGATGGCCGACTTGGCGCGGATTTCCACGAGTTCGCGCAGGGCGGGCAGGACCGCGTCGCGGGGCACGGCGATGACCGCCAGGTCCAGGCCCTTGGGCAGATCTCCGGCCGAGGTGGTCACGGGCAGGCCCTCGATGGTCCCGCCCTTGGGGTTCACCGGAATGAGCCGCCCGGCGAAGCCCGCGCCGAGCATGTTGGCCACCACGGTGTGGCCGATCTTGCCCGGTTTGTCCGAGGCCCCGATGACCGCCACGGTGCGCGGTTCGAAAAAGGCTTGCAGATCCATGCCCTGGTTCACGCGTTTCTCCTGGTCGGACAACGGGGAGTGTGCGACAGCATAGCCTCGCCGGTCTTTTTTTTCAAACCCCGGAACCGCCCTTTTCTTGTTCGCCGTGATGATTTCTGACACAGTGCGGCCATGAAGACCGGAGAACGACGCGCGGACGTGACCGGGGCCATCCTGGCCGGAGGCGAGGGCAAGCGCATGGGCCGGGTGAACAAGGCCCTGCTGGAAGTGGGCGGCGAGCCGATTCTGGGCCGTCTGGCCCGGACTCTCGGCGGCCTCTTCGAACACGTCCTGGTGGTGGCTCGCGACGCCGAGCCCTTCGCCGACACCGGCCTGCCCGTGGTCACGGATCGCCATCCGCAGCGTAGTTCCCTCACCGGCATCCACGCGGCCCTGTTCCACGCCGAGACGCCCTTCGTCTTCGTCACGGCCTGCGACACGCCCTTCCTGCAGCCCGCCCTGGTGCGGGCCCTGCTGGCCGAACTGGGGCCGGACGTGGACCTGGTGGCCCCGATCCGCGAAAACGGCCACTACGAGCCGCTCTGCGCCCTGTACTCCCGCGCGGCCTGCCTGGGACCGGTGGAGGATCTGCTGCGCGCGGACCAGTTCCAGATCATCCGCTTCTTTCCCCGGGTCAGGGTACGGGCCGTGCCGGTGGGCGACCTGCGCCGCGCGGATCCGGACCTCGTTTCCTTCGCCAACGCCAACACCCCGGACGATCTGGAGGCCCTGCGCCGCCTGATTCCGGCCCCGGATCATCGATGAACAGCCGCATCTCCCTGGAACAGGCCGTGAAACTCCTGCTGGCGGCCGCCGAACCGGCCGACCCGCATCCCTTGCCTCTGGCGGAGGCCCTGGGCCTAGCCTCCGCCGAAGACGTCGTCGCGGACCACGACGTTCCCGCCCAGGCCCGCTCGGCCCTGGACGGGGTGGCCCTGCGCTCGGCCGACACCCTGGCCGCCTCGGCCGCCGAGCCCCTGCGGCTCACCGTCAACGGCCACGTGCGCCCGAGCACCGAACCGGCGCACCCGCTGGAGCCGGGTCTGGCCTGCCGCGTGCTCACCGGCGCGCCCCTGCCCCAGGAGGCCGACGCCGTGGCCCCGGACGAGGAAATATCCCTGGCGAGGGAAACGGTGACGCTCACGGCCCCTGTGCCCGAGGGCCGGGGTGTGCGCCTGCCGGGTTCGGAGCTGGCCCAGGGCACCGTGATCCTCTCCCGGGGACAGATTCTGGGATCGGCCGCCGCTGCGGCCCTGGCCAGCCTGGGCCGGAGGGAAATCCGCGCCGTGCCGCCGCCCCGGGCCCTGGTCCTGGCCGTGGGCAACGAACTGGTGCCCCTGGAGGAGGCCCGGCGAGCGCACGGGCCCCTGCTGGTGGCCGACAACCTGTTTCTGCTGCGGGGCTTGCTGCTGGAATGCGGCGTCCGTGAAGTCGAGGCGGCGGTCTGCCCCAACGAACCGGAAATCATCGTCCGGACCCTGCTCCGGACGGAGGCGGACCTCGTGGTGACCACCGGCGGCACCGGACCAGGCGACCGGGACTTCTCCCTCTCCGCCGCCACGGCCGCCGGGTTCGACCCCATCTTCCGGGGCCTGGCCCTGCACCCGGCCAAGAGCACCCTGGCGCTCCGGCGTGGGCGGACCCTGCTCTTCGGCCTGCCCGGGACGCCTCCGGCCGTGTTCGCGGCCTATCACGCCCTGATCCTGCCCGCCCTGCTGGCCCTGCGGGGAATCGCCGCTCCGCCCGCGCGGACCCGGGCCCTGCTCACGGCCCCGCTCAAGGGCTCGGACCGGGCCCAGCGACTCACGCCCTGCTCCCTGGCTCTGCGCGACGCCCGCCTCCTGGCCACCCCCCTGACCGGAACACTCTGCCCGCGCGGCCAGATGCTCCAGGCCCACGGTCTGGCCGTCACGCCTCCGGGGCCGGGACAGGCCGCCGGAGAACTGGCGGACGTCCTGCTGTTGCCGGGCCGTCAGCCGGAAACCGGCGGTTCGTCGTCGGGGTCCGTGTCCAGCCCGGACCAGTCCCCGGAAGGGATGAGCCGCCCCGAAGGCTCGGGGTGGAAGTAGAGCCAAGCCTCCCGCACCGCTCCCCCCTCCAGCCGGATCGGCACCTGCTCCCGGCGGTAGATTTCCGGATGTTGTTCAAGCACGTCCAGCCTCCGCAGGGCCTTCTCGTCCAGGACGTAGACCTCCCCGAGCACCGGACCCACGGCCGGGGTTCTGGATACGATGGGGTACTCGTCCTCGAAAAGGGCGTAAGGCTCCACGGTCTCCGCCCGCCCAAGAAAACGGGCCCCACGCAAAAAGAAATGGTTGGGCTTGCCCCGCTTCAACGTCCCGTAGACAAAGACGGCATGCTTCCGGTTCACGAATCCCTCCCGGACTCAGCCCGCGCCCCGGCGACGGCCGGTGGCTTCACAATTTTGCCGAACATCCGGCCCCGAGCTGAACAGAATTGTTCAACCGCAAGGCGGACAGGGTCTCGGCCATTCCCGGCGCTCGACCGGCAACCATTCGGCATTGAAGGACAAAAAGCGGGCCGAAGGCATGAGACGGCCGGAACCCGCCGTCATCCAGGGAGGGGGCTTTCAAGGACCGGGCCAAATGGGGCGGCGCCGAAATGAATGAGATGGTGCGGACGAGGTTATTCGGAGGACGTCCCGGCGCCGGACTCCGTGGCGTTGCCGACGCTCCCGGGTTGCGGGGCACCTTGCGCCCGCTTCGACTCCTGGCGGCGCGGGGCCACGTTGCCGGTCTTCCTCGCCGCCTCGGCCCGCGTGGGCAGGGATTCCGGCGGATCGCCCGGCCCGGCGTAGTCCTCGCGGGCCACCAGGGCCCCGCCGGAAGCCGGAACGAGCAGCACCAGGACCAGGGCCAGGATCGACAGCCGCAAACGCATCATTCCCCCTGCCCCCA
>Ga0228536_1001668_pt1 | contig 18426 bp, 17 predicted proteins | sample SJ1Smetagenome_FD_168611 | JGI IMG/M metagenome (GOLD analysis project Ga0228536, IMG submission 168611) | Enriched culture of PCE-dechlorinating microbial communities from Ithaca, New York, USA - SJ1.S | ecosystem: Engineered > Modeled > Simulated communities (microbial... > Unclassified...
AGCCCTTCTGATGGAGATCTCAGAAGAGTGGCAGATCGGCAAGCACTATTGCGTTGGCAAGTCATTCGATTGTTAAAGAACGATGGATATTTCTGACTCGAATTTACAGAAAAAAGGTTGCACTATCAAGTTCACCAGGGGTTGTAAACACCTTCATTTACCCGCTTTACATTCAACCGGGTTCGTGCATAATTATTAAAACAATAGCATTTTTTTCAACGGGGGTTTGCTTTCTCATCTGGTTCGGGAGAAATCGAAATGCGCTCTTTCTTGAACTCACATGTTCGCGCTAACAAATTCGTTGTCTTTTTTGCAGCTTTCGCTTTTCTATGGCTGTTCATCACACCTGCCTTTGCACAACAGCCAGAGGATCCCCCTCCTTCTCCCGGATACTGGGTATATACCGATAATTATCAGGACTACGGGTTAACCAGCCAGGGGATATCCTTTGAAGCCAGCTTTGACGGTTATGCCGGCGAAGGTTCAGCCGGCGGCACCGTGGAAAGCGGCGACTATACCTACACGGCTGATTGTTCGTGGAGCATTGACAGCAGCGGATCGCTGGACCGTCTGGCTCCGGGAGATGTGATCAGCGCCGGGGTGAGCGTCTCGTGCGACTGTAAAAACAAGCAGGGTTACAAATGCAGCGACGCCGGCGACGTCGGCATCGTCAGTTTCTCATCTGCCTATCAATATGCCAATGCCGCCCAAATTGCATACGCCACGGCCAAATTTGGAGGCAGCGCCTCTGATTCCGGCAGCTATACAGTCCCAAAGGGTTCAAAAGGCGAACAACGCGCGCTCACCCTGTTCTGTGATGTTGGCGTCGGCCTGGCGAAGGCATACAGCCAACGTGTTTACACCTGGCAGGATGCCCCCCCCACTTTTACACCTACCATAACCCGCACTCCCACCATCACACAAACCCCAACCAAAACCGCCACACCAACCACGACACCCACAGCTACCTCCACCTCAACCCCCACGCCAACAGCGACTTCGTCACCCACGCCGACCGAAACCGGCGCTCCTGGAGGCGGCAGAGATAACAACGACATTTTAGGCACACTGGCCGCCGCCGGGACGGTTGCAGCCGCCGCAGCAGCCGCCGGCACTGCTGCCGGGGCAGCTTTTGCCGGGCGCGGCAAACCGCCTTCGGGACCTGCCGGTAAAGGCGGAACCGGCGTCAACCCGGGCGGGCCGCAGGACAATCCCCACACTGATTTTGACGGGCCGGACGCCCCCTGTGAAGGCTTGCCTTATTACCGCGTGAACACCGCCACACTGGATATCCTATTGTTGGATACCATTTTCTACCATCACGGGCTGGGGCCGGAGATTGACCTCAACCTGACTTTCCACGCCTCCAACCAAGCCACCGGCATGTTTGGCGTGGGTTGGCGCCTGCAATATGAAACACAGATCGAACGACGACCACAAAGCGCCATTCTCAGGCGCGGTTCCGGCGGCGTCACCACCTTCCACTTTGGCGCGCCCAAAGCGCCGGTCACTCCTGCCGCTCCCATCCAGGCCAATCCACAGCCGGGGGTGTTTGATAAACTTTACGATTACGGCGAGTATTGGATGTTAAAAGAAAAAGACACCGCTGTACGCTGGATATTCCCCTGCGCAGCGGGAGAATCGGTCAGCCGCCCCTCTGCCCTGGTGGACCGCAGCGGCAACCGCCTGGAAATTGAGTATGCTCCCGATCAACGCATGCTGCGCATGGTTGATCCTGCAGGAAGAATCATCTCTTTTGTTTACGATGAAAGACGGCGCTGCGCCGGTTTCAGCCTGCCCGACGGCCGCAAAGCAGCCTTTGCTTATGACGAGCAAGACCGCCTGGTTCAGGCCACCGACCTGGCAGGCATCACCTCCCGTTACAGCTATGACGAGCAGGGGTATGTTACCAGCATGGTGGTGGGTGCCGACCAGTTGACCACCCGCTTCGCCTATGGGGGCAGCGGCGCCAACCGCGTGCTTTCTTCTGTGATCACCCCCGACGGAGGAGAGACCCGCTACGAGGTGATCTCCAATTCTCCACGCCACATCAAAAAGACCGATCCCGCCGGCCGCGCCACGCACTACTTCAGCAGCAACGGCCTCACCACGCGCGTGGTCGATCCTTCCGGCGCGGCGGTCACCTTCACCTACAACGCTAACGGTCAGCGAACCGTCATCCAGGCAAAAAACGGCGCCGTGTTTCGTTTCCAATATGACGCCCACGGCAACCTGACGCGTGTGGATGAACCTGGCGGTGCGTCCAGCGCATACACCTATGACGCCAATGGCTGCATGCTCACTTCAAACACAACACACTTTGGTTCGTGGCGCTATGTGTACGATGCAGCCAGCCGCATCATCGAAACCATGGGCGAGGGCGGTATTCATGAACAGTATGAATATAACGCCAATGGCAAGCTCGCAAAAATCAAACAGTCCAATGGGGCGTGCATCTCCCTGGAATACGACCGCTTTGGTAACCCGCTCGCCATCAGCGACCCGCTGGGGCGCACCAGCCGCTATGAATATGACCCTGCCGGTCTGACATTGACGGCCATCATCCGCCCGGCTGGCAACGCCACCCGCATTGAACGCGACGGCAATGACCGCCTCATCCGTGAAACCTATGCCGACGGCTCCAGCATGTCTTATGAATATAACTGCTGCGCGGGTGTGGGCGTGGTGGATGAAACCGGCAAACGCCTGCGCTTCACACGCGACCCGCTGCTGCAAATCAGCGAGCAGGTGCTGCCCGACGGAAACCGCCTGCTGCTGACCTATGACCGCAGCCAGCGCGTCAGCAGCATCACCCTGCCGGGAGGCGCCACCCACACCATCGAATATGACGATCCGCGCCGCGTGTTCAATGTTGCCAACCCGCTGGGCGGGCGCATGTGGCAGCACCTGGATGCGAAAGGCAACCTGCTTGACCTGTGGAATGAAAACGGCAGCCGCACCCGCTACACCTACGATGAGCTTGACCACCCGCTTTCCGTCACCTACCCCGGCGGCGGAATGGTGAGCATGACCTACAACCTCGCCGGTCAGCTCGAACAGGTGCGCAACGCCCGCGGTCAAACGGTCACCCACTTTTATGACCGCCTCAGCCGCCTGACCCGCAAACAGTACAGCGAACAGAATGTTGTAAATAATGTTGTAAATTATGAATATGATGCGGCGGGTAACCAGGTGAGCATGAAAGACGCCACAGGCAAAACCAGCACCTTTTACGACCTGGCAAACCAGCCGGTGGCAATTGAATATCCCGATGGATTGCGCGCAGATTTTACCTATGACCTAAACCGCAATCTGTCGCAAGTCACCTGCCCGCAGGGTTTATCGGTGCGCTACACCTGTGACCAGCGCGACCGGCCTGTGCGCGCTGAATGGAAAAATCATTTTGTGGCATTTCAATACGACGCCGCAGGAAACCTGGTTGAGATTCAGCGCTCCAACGGTGTGACCAGCCGCACAACCCTGGATGCCAACAGCAGGGTAAGTGCAATCAGCCACCAGTCTGGGCGCAAAACGCTGGCCGCTGTGCAACTGGAGCGCGACATCCAGGGCAATGTGACCGCACGTCAAACCGAAGAGCTGCCGCCGCCGGCATCAGATGGGCCGCAAAACGGCATAGCCTTCAATCCTGATGGTCAAATCACTGCACTGAATGGGATGGATTGCCAGTGGGACGCCGACGGCAACCTGCTGAGCCTGGGCAATGCCTGGCAGGCGGCTTATGATGCGGAAGATCGAATGGTAGAAATCCAGCGCGGTGAAAACGTGCAATCCTGGCAATATAACGGCAGCGGGCAGCGTGTGCTTTCCAGCCTGAATGGAGCGGTTTGCCGCAACCACTTTGATCCCAACGGCAGCCTGCTCTTCCAGACCGATCAAAACGGGAACGTCACTGCATATTACATCTATCTCGATCAACGCTTGGTCGCCGCAGTAATTCCCGAAAAGGGAACCTTCTTCTATCATTTTGATCCACTGGGCAACACCCTGGCGCTTAGTGACGAAAAGGGTAAAGCCGTGCAGGGCTACAACTACAGCCCCTTTGGCAGGTTGTCTGCTTCAACACAGAACAGCCCGTTTCACAATCCTTTCACCTTTGGCGGAGAATACGGCGTGGCGAACGATGGAGATGGGTTGTACTTCATGACCACCCGGCATTACCTGGCAGACCTGGGTCGCTTCATCCAGCGCGACACCATCGGCATTTCTGGCGGTTTGAATCTGTATGCCTACGCAAATTCCAATCCGTTGACTTTAAATGATCCCATCGGTACCATTTGGCCTTTGCTCGTGTTTGTTGTAAAAGCCGTGGGAGTGGCAACAGCAGTCGCAGTCACTTATTATGCCGGGACAAAAGTGAATGATGCCATCAAAGCAGCCAGGAGCGAAGTTCAAGCGCAACAACGAGCGAGGGAAAGAGTGGCTGAATCAAACTTGCGAGATGACACGGCTTTTCGAGTGGCAAATCGAAAGCAATTCTGGCTTCAAAACGCCACACCAGTTGTTGAAGAAGCCGCCAATTCAGCCAAAGATGTTGGTCTTCAGGCTGCTGAACAGGCGCTGCCCGGTTCCGGTTTGGGTGCTGAAGCCGTAAAAACAATCGGTATGGAAGCGGTCAACCGCGGTATGGATAAGCTTACTGATGTAAAATTAAAAACCACCGCAAGCGGCACCAGCAAGCTGAATAAACCCGGCGTTACTGGTCAAACCAAATGTGCGCCGCGCCGCAAATAGAAAGGAGCCGCCATGGAATCCATCAAATATCGCTATGATGCTCTTAACCGGCTGATCGAAGCCACCCATCCCGACGGCTCAGTGGTGCGCTACATCTACGATGCCGCCGGCAACCGCACCTCGGTGCAGGCTTTTGCCCCCGGTGAAGAGCTGCCCCCGTTCGAACCGCCGCCGGCGCCGCCAGCGCCGCCGCCCGACCTGCCGCCAGCGCGCCCCGTTCCCCCGCCGGTTGCGCCGCCAGAGCCGAAGCCAAAGTCAAACCTGCGCACGGTGCTCATCGTGCTGTGCCTGGTCAGCCTGTGCGCCTGCGTTGGCTTTGCCGGGCTGACCGCCTGGTTCTGGCTGTAAACCAGCGCAATTTTTTTCTTGCAGCACCAATTCAAACACAGTTCGCCTTGCGGTGATTTTTTCGCAAGCGCCTGCTGCGGGTCAACCACACCCGGAAATTCTTTGTATAATTAGAAATGGAAATGCACATTCTTTTCCATTGTTAAACATCCGTCCAAACCACTTTTCAGTACAGGGATGTGTATGGAATGCGTTAAACATCAACGCGCATGCCCTGCACTGGAAAAGCCTGACGGATAAATCTGCACGCATATCGAACACTAAAAATTCATCTACACGACGTAACCGGATTCCATGAAAGGAAGGCTGTGTGAGTATTCAACAGACCGGTGAAAACCACACCCCGCAGGCTGAAGGTTTCATCAGCCGTGTTGCGGGTGTTGTGGTTGATGTGGAATTTCCCACGGGCAATCTGCCGGGAATTTTCAATGCGCTGCACGTTGAATCGGATGATCACCACGGTCTGGTGCTGGAAGTGCAAGAGCACCTGAATGCCTACACCGTGCGCGCCATTGCCATGAGCAGCACCAGCGGTCTGCGCCGGCGCATCCCGGTGCATGACACCGGTTTACCCATCCGCGTTCCCACCGGCGCGCCCACACTGGGCAGGTTGTTTGATGTTTTGGGGCACACCATAGACGGTTTGCCGCGCCTGAAACACACCTCCACCCAGTCCATTCATCCCAAATCGCCTTCTTTACAAGAACGTTGGGCATCAAAAGATGTTTTTGTCACCGGCATTAAAGCGGTTGATCTGCTCACTCCTTTTCCACGCGGAGGCAAAATTGGGTTGTTTGGCGGGGCAGGCGTTGGCAAAACCCTGCTAATGATTGAATTGATGCGCCACACCATTCGAGAGCATTCGGGGATTGTGGTGTTTGCCGGTGTTGGCGAACGCAGCCGTGAAGGCAACGACCTGTGGCTGCAAATGAAAGAAAGCGGCGTGCTCGAGAGCACAATCCTGGTGTTCGGGCAAATGAACGAGCCCCCCGGCGCACGCATGCGTGTTCCCTTTACAGCCTTAACCATGGCGGAATATTTTCGCGATCATGAAAACCGTCCCATCCTTCTCTTTCTCGACAATATTTACCGCTATATCCAGGCAGGCGCCGAGGTATCAGCGCTGCTGGGCAAGCTTCCCAGCGAAGCCGGTTACCAGCCCACCCTGGATACCGAAATGGGAAAACTGCAAGAGCGCATCACCACCACTGGCCATGGAAGCATTACCGCCATTCAGGCAGTATATGTGCCTGCGGATGATATTACCGACCCGGCGGTGCGGGTCACCTTTTCACAGTTGGATGCTTCCACCGTCCTCTCCCGCCATCAGGCAAGCCTGGGGTTTTACCCTGCCATTGATCCGCTGGAATCCAACAGCAGCATGTTAACACCCGAAGTCGTCGGCCAGCGGCATTTTCAGATTGCCAGCCAGGTCATTTCTCACCTGGCGCGTTACGAAGAATTGCAGGATGTGATTGCCATTTTGGGACTGGATGAATTGAACGACGACGACCGGTTGGTGGTCAACCGCGCCCGGCGCATTCAACGATTCTTGACCCAACCCTTCTTTGTGTCTGAACCCTACACAGGGCTGCCCGGTCGATACGTGCCGCTGGATGAAACGCTGCGCGGTTTCGAAGAAATTCTGCAAGGGCGCTTTGACCAACTTCCCGAACAACATTTATACATGGTGGGCAGCATCGATGAGGCTCTGCAAAAAGGTAAATCACCCCACCGCACGGAAGAGGTTGCCCCATGAAACCGGCTTTATCACTCCAAATCATCACCCCTGCCGGACGCGGGCAAAAGGTTGAAGGCGTGGTTTCATTAACCCTGCCATTGATTGACGGCAACATTGGCATTTTGCCAGGGCACGCCCCGCTGCTGGCAAATACTACTGCCGGTTCCCTTGTCTACCGCAACACTGACGGCAAAGAAAACAAACTGGTTCTGCCTTCTTCGGGCATCTTGCTGGTTGAAACAGGCAATGTAATCCTCTTTTTACATGGAATGGAAGCCATATCCAGCCCCATTCACGCACGCCTGCTGCAAGAATCACTGGCAGCAATTGAAATGGATTACGAGTATGCCCGGGAAGCATGATGACGAAACTTTCTGGTCTGGTTTGTGGCGCGAAGTGGCGCTGGCAACCACCCTGGGCTGGGATTTGGCAGTGCCCATTTTTGCCGGGACATTGATTGGATATTACCTGGATAAATGGCTGCAAACCAGGCATATCTTCACCCTGGGACTGCTTTTTTTGGGAATCGTCATCAGCTATTACAACCTCTGGCGCAACATTCATCGTATTGACCGAAAAATAAAACCCTTTGATCATTCCAACGGTAATACAAAGGAAAACCAGGAAAAGGGAGGAAAAAAGTGATTGCAGAGATTGGATGGTTTGTATTGGGTGCTACCATAGGCTGGCTGCACACCTTCAGTCAACGGAAAATGGTGCAAAAACTCGGTAATAACAACGGCACGTCATTTGTCGGTTGGTTTGCCTTGCGCATGCTGTTATTCTGGGCAATTGCCGCCATTTTGCTGGTACTCAGTTTGCGCAGCGGGCTGCCCAATGGTTTGGCGGTGTTCGCCGGTTTGCTATTGGCGCGCTGGGCATCGTTGATTTACTACGTGCGGAGATCATGATGGAGAACGTCATTCCTCAGGTTGTTTTCACTGTTTGCGGCATTCCCATACGCGACACAGTCATTTCCACCTGGATTATGATGCTCATCATTTTGGGAGCTGCGGTTTTAATTGGGCGCCGCGAACCCACCGCGCTTGAAATGCTGGTGGATTTCCTCAACGATCTGATCAGCGATATCATCGGGCGTCAGGCCACCCCCTACCTGCCTCTGCTCGGCTCACTGGCAATCTTCATCGCTGTGGCCAATGTAATTGGGGTGGTGCCGTTCATTAGCTCGCCCACCAGGGATATCAACACCCCCCTGGCGCTGGCCATTGTTGTCTTTCTATCCGTGCATTATTTTGGCATTCGCGCCAAAGGGTTGCTGCGATATTTCCTGGACATGGCTTCACCCATCTATCTCTTGCCCCTGGAGATTATTGGACAGCTAAGCCGCACACTCTCGCTAACACTGCGCCTGTTCGGCAATATCTTCAGCGCAGAATTGATTGTGGCGATCATCTTTGCACTGGTGCCGCTGTTTGTTCCGCTGCCGTTGGTCGGGTTGAACATTTTCACCGGGCTATTGCAAGCCTACATCTTTACCGCCCTGGCATCAGTTTATATCGGAGCCGGTATTGAAGCCGTCAGTAAAGATACAAAAAAAGAAAGAGGGTAAAAACATGACAGATATGGATCCCAAAACACTGGTCACCATCGTCACCATCATCGTCGCCGGTTCTGGAATCGTACTGGGTACCGCCATCCCGGCGCTGGCAGAAGGGCGCGCGGTTAATAAAGCGCTCGAAAGCATTGCGCGCCAACCTGAAATGGCGCGTGATATCCGCACAACCTTGTTAATTTCAATGGCGTTGCTCGAATCCACCGCCATTTATGTATTGCTGGTGATGTTGATTCTTCTTTTTGCGAATCCCTTAATTGACCGCTTCTTCTAGGATAACCTGCCATGCTGGAACTGGACCCAATCACCATATTGCTGGAAATACTAAATTTCCTGGCTCTCAGTTTAGGGCTATATTACTTTCTCTTCCGTCCAATTATCCAACGTGTTGAAACCCGCGCGGCTGAAAAAGCAAAGCTGGAAGAAGAGATACGCCAAAACTTATTGGAAGCGCAGCAATTCAAACAGGAACAGGAAACCCGGTTAATGCAGGCGAATGATGCGATCAGCCAGCTTATGGATGAAGCGCGTGACCAGATTGAACGCGAGCGCAGCCAGATGCTGGCGGCAATGCGCGCCGAATCCGAACAGGCTCTCAAAGATGCCAGAGTAGATGTTCAACGATTCCAGAAAAAAGAGTTGGAAGAATTCAATGAGCTTTTACTGGATACCCTGATGACTTTGTGTGGAGAGTTAATTGAAAAAGTGTCGCCGCCAGCCCTTCACGACTCCCTGGTGCAAGAAGCCAATGATTTTGTGTGGAAAATGGGTAGAGAACAGGCAGGCGAGGTGGAAAACCTGCGCCGTTCACTGGGCGACCGCACCCCCACCATACGATTCACTTCAACCCGCGCTTTGAATCTCGATCAGCAGCGCATGCTTGCCCGTTCTTTCAGCGCCCTAACCGACCGCAGCGTAAACTTTGAATTTGAAACCAATCCGGCGTTATACGGCGGTGTGCAGGTTCGTGTTGGCGATATCCTGATTGATAACAGCATTGCGGCTCAATTGAAAAACATTCGATCTGAAGTTAAAAAAGAACTTCACACAAGGATCGCCAATGCCTGAAATACCTGCCGCAGTACACCCGCATGTTGTGGCGGAAATGAAACGCATTCGTGAGAAATTAAACTGGCTGCGTTCAAATGAAGGATTAAGCGCTCCTTTAGAAAAAAACCTCGTAAACCAACGGCAGCCTCACTCGCAGCCCATTCATAAAAACCCCAACTTGCAAACCCCCATCCATTTGCATCGGTCGCAACTGGCAACCCTGCTGCGGTTGGTGCGCCAGGTTAGCAGTCGATACCAGTGCAAGGTACAACAGTCAGACGTCGGCACCGTTCAGCATATCGGCAATGGTGTCGCCATTCTTTCGGGTCTCCGCCAGGTGGGCATTGATGAACTGGTCACCTTTCCCACCGGTGTGCATGGCATGGTGATGACCCTGGAACATGACCGCGTGCAGGCTATTTTGCTGGGCAGTGACACAGGCGTTCACGGTGGGGATATGGTGGTTGCCACAGGCAAACGCCTGCGCACACCGGTGGGAATGAACCTGCTCGGACGGGTGATTGACCCGCTGGGAAAACCACTGGACGGTCTGGGGGCGCTGCAGACAAGCGATCATTATCTGCTGGAACGTCCTGCCCCCACCATCATTGAACGCAAGCCTGTTCATCAACCGCTTTACACGGGTGTAAAAACCATTGATGCGCTATTTCCCATTGGACGCGGGCAGCGTGAATTAATCATTGGAGACCGTCAAACCGGGAAAACCGCTCTGGCGATTGATGCCATTCTGAATCAGAAAGATCGTGATGTATATTGCGTTTATGTTGCCATTGGGCAAAAAAGCTCTTCAACATTGTCAGTTCTCCAAACCCTGCGCGCTGCCAATGCGCTCGCCTACACCACGGTCATTGTCGCCAGCCCCGATGACCCGCCCGCTTTGCGTTATCTGGCGCCCTATGCAGGCTGTTCCATTGCTGAATATTTAACACACCAGCTTGGTTATGACACCCTGGTGGTTTATGACGATCTCAATCATCACGCCGACGCCTATCGCGAATTAAGCCTGCTGTTGCGCCGCCCGCCAGGTCGCGAGGCATATCCCGGCGACATTTTCTACCTGCACGCCCGATTGTTGGAGCGTGCCTGCAAACTCTCACCCGAGGCTGGCAACGGTTCGCTGACCGCCTTGCCGATTGTTGAAATCCAGCGCGGCAACCTGTCTGCGTATATTCCCACCAATCTCATTTCCATCACCGACGGCCAAATTATTCTAAACAATGAATTATTCAACAAGGGCATCAAACCGGCCATTGACATCGGGCGGTCAGTTTCGCGGGTTGGCGGGGCGGCGCAAACTCCTGCCATGCGCCATCTGGCCGGGAACATTCGCCTTGAATTGGCTCAATATGAAGAAGTGGCGCGCTTTGCTCGGTTTGGAACAGACCTGGACAACACCACCCAGCAGCAAATTCAGCGCGGACAACGTTTGGAAACCCTGCTCACGCAGCCTGTTCACCAACCCCTTCATATCTCAAACCAGGTTGTATTGTTCTATGCCATTGCATCCCGAAAGTTTGAAAAAATCCCCGTTGAGCATGTCCGCGATTATGAAAAGCAATTGCTCAACTATTGCGAATCACATTTTCCAAAGCTGCTCAACAGCATTGACAATGAAGGTGAACTGACGCCGCAAATTCAAACGGCATTGGACAGGGTGTTGAATGAATTTGAAAGAGAATATGAAAGGCAGGCAACATAATCCATGAAAATGATCATGGCGGTTGTTCCCAAAATGGAAGCCGAAGAAGTCATGGATCAATTGATCCGGGCAGGCTATACCACCACATTTGTTGAAAGCCGGGGCGGTGTCATGCGGCAATTGCAGTTAACCCTGTTCATCGCCGTTGAGCGTGAAAACGTGGATGTTGTGATCAACATCGTGCGCACGTACTGCCGCTCACAAATCCGCATCAACTCACCACGCAATCACGCCCGCAAAGGAAAAAATTCAGAAGCACCTGTCATGGCCGAAATCGGTGAATCTGTCATTTTTATGTGGGACCTGGACACCATGCAAATTGCCTGACCTTCCATGAACGATACGATTGAACATATTCTTTCACGTTTGGAAAATATCCACAGTGTTGAACCCATTCTGGGCGCACAGCGCACCATTGCCATGGGAAATTGGAAAGTGGCTCTCAATCGTTTGAGTTGGGCGCAAGAATATGCCGCCAGGTTGGATCAGATTGCCTTCATGGTCTGGCTGCGTTTGAAACAGGCAAAGAAAAAGTCTTCCTTCAAAGCCTCAATCACGAACAAAAAAAGGCTGGTGGTTGTGCTTGGTGGTGAGCGCGGATTGTGTGGGGCTTTCAACCGGGTTCTGGCCGAGTTCACCAGGCGCCGCCTGGATGATGGGATGATGGGCGGTGAAAGTGTTCAACTGCATGTCATTGGTTCGCGGGCTGCCCGCATGCTGCAGCGCCTGAACATACAGCCCGATCTAATTATCACCGGGTTTTCCACATTACTGCCCACTTTTCAATACGCCAGCCAACTGGCATCGCAATGGCTGGCAGCCTATGAAAATCACGAACTGGATTATGTCGATCTCTTTTTTAACTCCTATCAGGGAGCAGGCCGCTATGAACCGGGTGCAATGCAGCTGATTCCATATGAACTTTCATTCGAAAGAAACAGGGATATTCCCACAGAATGGATGGAAACCATCCTGGAGACTGACCCGCATACCCTGTTTGTCCAGACCCTGGTGCAGCAATTGGAAACGCATCTTTACATGTGTTTGATCGAATCAGCGGCTGCTGAAAACTCGGCGCGCTATCAGCTTTTGGAAGACGCCCGTCAGAATATGGAACGGTTAACAGCAGAGTTGGAAGAAACAGCCGCCCAGGCGCACCGGCAAATCATCACCCGTGAAATTCAAAACCTGGCTATTGGGGCGGGTTTGCTTCATCAAGAATAATTTACGCATGAGGTGGGTACAGGTCAGGGTTTTTAAACGGCAGCAGCGCCAGGATCACCGCCTGCTCATAGAAAGCTGTGCGGTCCACCACATCCCCGCTCAGCAGCCCAATGGCGCCGTTTTGCTGCTTGGAATTGCTGCGTCCAAACACCACATCATCGGCGTCCCCCATCTCCATGCCTTGCTTAATCAATTCCACCACGCGCGTGGGTAGTGCAAATGACCCCGTGCGGCTTTTTCCCCAGCGGGCGCCGCTGCGCACCAGCACCCAGGCAAAGGCGAACAGATCTCCGTCGTGTGATTCCACGCCGCCCTCAATGCCCACCCAGTAATCAGCGGCTGGTGTCGCCTGGGCAGCGCCATTCACCCGGTTGAGCGCCCCCTGCAGGGTTTCGGCGCTGTTCATCGGCTGGCTGCTCACCCCTGAAGGCACATCCACCCCCTCATATTCAAATGGCTGATCTGGAAAAAGACGGTTAAAAGCAATTTGCACCGATTGAATCTTCACCGGATTTTTCGATGCCACTACTACGCTTTTCGTCATGCTGTCGCTCCCTAATTGGAATGCTTGATTTTACCTTTCAGAAGCGGCGCTGTTATACTGGCTTTTTTGATCATATGATCATTTTCGATCACTTGACTTCATTTGATCGTTTTGTTATGATCTTAGATGTAAGTGGTTTTGCAAAAAATTTCAATCTGTCTCAAATTATTTTTCCATGACTCTTGAATCTGAAAATCGGCGTTTGTTGTATAAAATTGCCCAGGCGTATTATGAAGACGAATTAACCCAGAAACAAATTGGGAAACGTCTGGGATTATCGCGCATCAAGGTTTCACGCTTGCTGCAGCGTGCACGTGACCTGAAAGTTGTGCAAATCAAGCTGGAATCGTATGACGAAGAACGCTCTTCGCTGGAACATGCCGTTGAAGTGCGCTACGGCATTGATGAAGTCATCACCATCCCCACTCCCCAACCCGAGAATACCGACCGGCTCACCCATCACCTGGGCATGGCGGCCGCCGAATGCTTGCTGCGCAGCATCCAGGGCGATGAAAGCATTGCCATCACCTGGGGTCACACACTGGCGAGTGTTGTGCATGAGCTGCCGCCGCGCAGTTTCCCGGGGCTGCAAATCATTCAGAGCATAGGCGGGCTCAATCAACCCGATTTCAACATCGACGGTTCAGAGCTGGTGCGGCGCATGGCGCAAACCCTCGATGCCAAACCGATACTGCTTTCATCACCGGGCATTGTCAGCAGCCACGAAGTTCGCGAAGCGCTGCTGAAAGACCCGCAGATTTCCAAAGCTCTCAATGCGGCAGCCAAAGCCAACATTGCCATTGTGGGCGTGGGTGCCATGAATAAAGAATCTGTAGCGATCAAAACCGGCATTTTTTCCGATGAAGAAATTCAACGACTCAGAGACAAAGGAGCCGTGGGCGACATCGGCCTGAATTTCTACAATATCAATGGTGAACGGGTGGATGACACCATCAATGGCAAATTGATAGGCCTTGAATTGGATCAGATCCGAAAAATTACCCGCATCATTGGCGTCGCCGGCGGAAGAATAAAAGTGGAAGCTATTCGCGCCGCTCTGCGCGGAAAATTGATTAATGTTTTGATCACCGACGAAGATACTGCATCCCGCCTGCTGCATGAGTAGCAGGCATTATTTTTGCAAAGGACGCGTTCATGAATACACCTCCTGTTGAAGAGCCCCTCCCCCTGCCGTTTCTACAAAACGGTGTAGCCCAGGTGGCTGTGGTGGTCAAAGACCTGGACAAAACGGTGGAGATGTATTGGAAGGTTTTTGGCATTGGCCCCTGGCATTTCTACACCTACGGGCAGCCCCTGGTGCAGAATGCATCCTATCACGGCAGACCAGTAATTCACCATTTTCGTATTGCCCTCACATACTTCGGCCCCACCCGCATTGAATTAATTGAACACAAAGACGGCGATAGCGTCTATGCTGATTTCATCAAAGATCACGGTTACGGCGTTCAGCATCTTGGGTTTCTGGTGGACAACATGGATGAAGCCATAAAACAGGCTGAAGCCGCCGGTTTCAAAATCATCATGGACGGCTCGGGGTTCGGCCCCGACGGCGATGGGCATTATGCCTACCTGGACAGCGAGAAAGATTTCAGTCTCACCATCGAACTCATTCAGCGCCCCAAAAACCGCCACACCCCCGAAAAAATCTACCCTCTTCCCGAGGACACTTCTCATCCCAATAAATAAATCCAACAGAACCGAGGAAAACTCACATCTCACAAACAACATTTTTCACAAAAAGTTGATTACCAATATTGTTATTAAGCAAATTTTTGAGAGGTAGGCAAACAAAATAATGGCAAGCAAAAGTGTTGCAAGAAGAATTGAAAAAGTATCTGCATTAATTGAGGAGCAGGCGCTCACCAAAGAGCAGCTTTTAGGTTACCTGCGCCAGATTATGGAAATTCGTGCGCTGGAAAACAATATCGCCAAATTACTCGGTAAAGCAGTCATCAAAGGCGCATCTCACCTTTATGCCGGCGAAGAAGCCGTGGCAGTTGGCGCAGTGGCAGCCTTGCGCGTCGACGATCTGGTTACCAGTACGCACCGCGGTCACGGTCACTGCCATGCCCACGGTGACACCGCCGCCCAGACCCCCGAAGAGAAACAAGATCACTACAACAAGATGATGGCCGAAGTGATGGGACGCTCCGGCGGCTATTGCAAAGGCAAAGGCGGTTCCATGCACATTGCCGACATTTCGCACGGCAACCTGGGCGCCACCGGCATTGTGGGCGGCAACATCCCTGTGGCAGTGGGTGCAGCCCTGGCGCAAAAACTGCAGGGCACTGACCGGGTGGTGATTTGCTTCATGGGCGACGGCGCCGCCAATGAAGGCAACTTCCACGAATCCATTAACATGGCAGCCATCTGGGACCTGCCGGTAGTATTCGTGGTGGAAAATAACCAGTACGCCATGTCAACCCCCTTCCCAACCACCTGCAATACTCCCAACATCGCTGACCGCGCCCCCGCTTACGGTATCCCCGGTGAAGTCGTCGACGGCATGGACGTCCTGGCGGTGCGCAGTTCTGTTGCCAAAGCTGTTGACCGCGCCCGCGCTGGCAAAGGTCCCAGCCTGATTGAAGCCAAAACCTACCGCTGGTACGGCCACTCGCATTCCGACCCGCGCGCCTACCGCACCCGCGAAGAAGAAGCCGAATGGAAACTGCGTGACCCCATTACCGTCCTCACCGAAGATTTGAAAACCGTTGGCATGTTGACCGATGAAGAATTTGAAAAGATGGACGAGATGGTGCAGGCCAAGCTCGACAAAGCCAATGATTTCAGCGAAAAATCGCCTGAACCGGACAAAAATGAAGCCTTCACCGATGTCTATGCTCCCCTGAAAACCACCGCCGCCGATGTGGCTAAAGAAGCCGAACTGCGCCAGCGTGTGAAGAGCGACCCCAACATGCGCCAGATCACCTACGCCCAGGCATTGCAAGAAGCCATGCGCGAAGAAATGAATCGCGATAAAAACGTCTTCCTGCTGGGTGAAGATATCGGCCTGTACGGCGGCGCGTACGGCGCCACTCGCGGCTTGCTGGAAGAATTTGGCCATTGGCGCGTGCTCGATACCCCCATTTCCGAAGCTGCCATCGGCGGCGCGGCTGTGGGTGCGGCCATGGTGGGCATGCGCCCCGTGGCTGAGATCATGTATGTGGACTTCACCCCCCTGATCATCGACCAGCTCGCCAACCAGGGCGGCAAGAACCGCTATATGTTCGGCGGCAAAACCAGCGTGCCGTGCGTGGTGCGCACCGAAGGCGGCGCCGGCCGCTCCATCGCCGCACACCATTCGCAAAGCCTCGAAGCCCTGTGGACCCACCTGCCCGGCGTGTACGTGGTCATGCCCTCCACGCCCTACGATGCCAAAGGTCTGCTCAAAGCCGCCATCCAGGATGACAATCCGGTGATGTTCATCGAGCACAAAATGCTCTACAAAGAGAAAGGCCCCGTCCCTGAAGAAGATTACATCATCCCGCTGGGTGTGGCCGATGTGAAACGCGAAGGCAAAGACCTGACCATCGTCACCTACTCGCGCATGGTCTATAAAGCCCTCGAAGCTGCTGAAATTCTCGCTAAAGAAGGCATCGATGTGGAAGTGATCGACCTGCGCAGCCTGAAACCGCTGGATATCGACACCATCATCACTTCCATCAAGAAGACCGGCCGCTTTGTGGGCGTCACCGAAGCCTATGAAAACACCAGCTTCATCAGCGAAATCATGGCGCAAATCAACGAACTGGCGTTTGATTACCTCGACGCCCCCATGGTGCGCGTGTCGGCCGCCAATGTGCCTGTCCCACGGGCTGAAATCCTGGAAGACCAGGTCATCCCCAACACAGGCCGCATTGTGGAGGCCTGCAGAAAGGTGCTGCGCTAATGGCTGAAGAACTGTTCATCCCCAAACTGGGGCAAACCGTCGAAGAAGTTACCCTGGTGAAATGGAACGTCAAAGACGGCGACAAAGTGAAACAGGGCCAGGAAGTGCTGGAAGTGGAAACCGACAAAGCAGTCTTCCCGGTGGAAGCCACTGCCAGCGGCATCATCCACATTGGCCCCTACGCCAACGGCGCGGTTGTGCCCGTGTTGGAAGTTGTGGCCGTGATTGGCAAACCCGAAGACAAATTCACCCCCGGCGGCGCCCCCGCCCCGTATGAAACTGAACAACCTACGGCCGCCCCTGCCGCCGCAGCAGACGCCCCGGCGGTTGCAGCGCCCGCTGAAAACGCGCCAACCGGCCGCGTGCTCGCCTCGCCGCGCGCGCGCAAACTGGCCGAAAGCAAAGGCATTGACATTGCCCAGGTGCCGCCCACCGGCGGCGAAGGCATGCGCGTGGTTGAAAAAGACGTGCTGGCCTACCTGGAAAAGCAGCCCAAAGCCACCCCGGTGGCGCAAAACATGGCCGCCCAGGCCGGCATCCCGCTGGCTTCCATCTCCGGCAGCGGCGCCGGCGGCATGATCACCAAGACCGACGTGGAGCGCGCCATGCAGCCATCCAGCACCGCGCCTGCGGTTTCCGCTGCTCTGCCTGCCGCCGAGGTGACCGAACGCCTGCCGCTGCGCGGCGTGCGCGGCATCATTGCCGAACGCATGGGAACCAGCGTGCACACCACCGCCCGCGTCACCCTGTTCATGGACGTGGATGCCACCGAATTTGTGGCCATGCGCGAACGCCTTAAAGCCCGCCTCAAAGACGAATGGGGCTTCGCGCCCTCCTACAACGACCTGCTGGCCAAATTGTGCGCCCTGGCGCTGCGCAAGTTCCCCTACATGAACGCCCGCCTGGCGCCCGACTCCGTTGAACTGCTGGGCCGCATCAACATCGGCCTGGCGGTCGACACCGAGCGCGGCTTGCTGGTGCCGGTGGCCAAAGATGCCGACAAGTTGAGCCTGCGCCAACTCGGCGCGCGCTACCGCGAGCTGGCCGAAGCCGCCAAAAACGGCCGCGCCCTGCCCGACGACCTGACCGGCGGCACCTTCACCATCACCAACCTGGGCATGTTCGACGTAGATTGCTTCACCCCGGTGATCAACCTGCCTGAAGCTTGCATTTTGGGTGTGGGCCGCATTGCCCCTGCCATGATGGTGAAAGACGGCCAGGGTGTGGTGCGCCAGAAGATGACCCTCAGCCTGGTGTTTGACCACCGCATCGTCGATGGCGCCCCGGCTGCGCGCTTCCTGCAATATATCAAAGACTTGATCGAAGAACCCTATTTGTGGATTTCTGCGCTTCAAGATGCTTAGTGCAATCTTCCCCATTCCCCCCTCCTGTTTTTCCTGATGTGCGGTGCGCCTGCCCTTTACGGCAGGCGCGCTGGTTACTGTATCAAAAGTCCATAGATCTGGAAAAGAGAGAGCCACGTCCATGAACAATCTTGCGTAGGTTGTTCACCCAAGGTTTGTCATGATCTGGGCCGTGTAAGATGGGCATAGTTTTATAAATC
>Ga0228536_1001669_pt1 | contig 18416 bp, 14 predicted proteins | sample SJ1Smetagenome_FD_168611 | JGI IMG/M metagenome (GOLD analysis project Ga0228536, IMG submission 168611) | Enriched culture of PCE-dechlorinating microbial communities from Ithaca, New York, USA - SJ1.S | ecosystem: Engineered > Modeled > Simulated communities (microbial... > Unclassified...
AGCAGCATCTCCTTTCAAAGCTCCTCTCTCTGGATGATGCCAAAGAGAATGGAGGAGGTGCTGAGGTGGGTCAATTTTGGACGCCGATTACACCCGAAAGTGGGTCAATATTGCATGCCGATTCACAATTCACAGAGCTAAGCAAAAAATCCCCTGCCGCGCGACAGGGGATTTAAAAAGAATCCAACCCAAGTTTTGTTGCTACAAAAACACCCTGTAGTCAGTTTTTAAAGCATCTGCAAGTTTTTTTGCCATTTCCTTGCCGATAGGACGCTTTCCCCTCTCCATCTCAGAAATGTGGCGCTGAGGGATCCCGGTAAGCTCAGACAAATGTGTCTGTGTCATCTCTTCCTTACTTCTGGCCCCCCTAAGCACAGAAGCAGGTACATTACCTCTCCGTGCTGCAACTTCCTTCCATGGAGTAGAACCAGGCTTTTCAAGAGATTCCACAAATCTCGTAATGGTAGCAATGTTTGCTGGATGTACCATTAAGTGCAATGGAACAAGATTTTCAGTATGGTGCTTTTTCGTGAGTGCCTGCATATGTCACCTCAACAAGGTTAATCGAATTGTCCGTTTCTTCCCAAACCGCAACATAGGTTGGTTTGCCTGACTTGAGATGGCAATGATGCTTCCTTTCGGAGAGCTTGCCATAATTTTTCCAGTTCCCTCTAACAGGCCCCAATTGCTCAATCTCTGCGGCCAAGAAGTCAAGCTTGTCCTGGATGGCTGATGGGAGCTTGTTGTATTGCTTTTCAGCTTTTTTGCTATACGCAACAGTCCATGGCATAAGAAATCCTATACTATTTTTTAGTATAACGTCAAGCTCCAGAAACAAGTCTTTGAATATACTCTCCCCAGGCTGTCAACCACCGCTCTTTTTCAGCATCCCCTTCGTAACGGTCATAGACCCCAGTCACACCACCGACTACATGCCCCAAGATTAAATTCATGTCGTCTCGTTTGCCTCCACAGCGGCGGATACCGGTACCGCAGGTACGCCGCAGATCATGAGGAGTCCATCTCTGAAGCCCATAATAAGCGGTTTTACCGGTTGCTGGCACCACGCGCCTAACATGATGATTGATACTGTTGGGCGAAACAGGGGCATCACCGGTGTCACCCGGGAAAATGTAACCTTGCCGATCCCCGATTAACTGCAGCACTTGCGGTGAAAGGAAAACTCTATGTTCACCGCCTTTATTTCCCTGGCGGCGTTCTTTGGGAATTGTCCACCACCAGCCAGTCCATTCGTGTTCTATCTCTCGACGATGCATACCACAAACTTCACCGTTACGCTGGCCCGTCAAGAGCATCACCTTGAGGGCGCGTTGTGTGCTGTCGGATCCACCACCCTCATCGATGGCTTTCCAGAGGTAGTTAATTTCGTCGTCGCTCAAAACTCTCTCTCTGGCTGTTTGTCTCATAGCGGGTATAACACGGGTAGCCCTTATTTCTGAAAAGGGGTTGTACTCGACAAGCTCACGCTCCACAGCATACTGAAACATTCCTCGCAAAGCCTTGTGAAGGTTCACTGCCTGCCCTGGAGCTGTTGCGGCTTTTTCTTCGAGGATTGCTACTGCGTCCCGCCTTCGGATCTCCGAGGCCAATCGATTGCCGTAGATTGGTAAAATATCCTTCTCCAGAGCAAGCTTCAGCGTGTTTGCCCATTTAGCACTATGATGTTTTTGGCTCCATTTGGTCGCCCAAAGTTCAGCCAGGACTGACATGGTCAGTTGTTCGGGTTCAGGTACTACTTCCTGAACAGGTGGTATATATTGAGGGTCAACACCATCTGTAACTTGGTTTATGGCTTCCCGATGTTTCCGTCGAGCCTCCTCAAGTGACACATGGGGATAGCCACCCAAATTCATTTTGCGGCGTTTACCATTTATGCTATAGAGGTACCACCAAGTCTTAACGCCAGAAGGAAGTACTCGGAGAGTGAGTCCCTGGCCTTCGGTCCACGTAGTTTCCTTAGCACTCGGTTTCAAGGCATTGAGCCATTTTACGGTGAAAGTTATTTTTCCTTTTTTCTCGGCCATGGGAACACCGTGGGAACAATTGGAGTGCGGCAACACAAAAAATTATATAAAAAAGAATGAAAACAAAATAAACCTATAGCAGACATTTTGTCAAGATTATCAGACTGTTAATAAGCAAAAAGAAAACGAAATCAAAAACAGTGAAAACACATTTACACAGCTTCCCAAGCTGAAGGCCGCGGGTTCGAATCCCGTTTCCCGCTCCAAATAAATCAAGGACTTAACCAAACAGGTTAAGTCCTTTTTTCTTGCGTGTTGTAGCTCATGTTGTAATAACTACATTCCTCTGAGCCAATCTGAGAATGATCTATTATCATCGGCAATGCAAAGGTGCCTTGACTATTTACTATGTCGTATACCCCTAACCATATATAAATATAGACAGCTAGACATAACTATTAGCAGCTGTTAAAGTTTGTTCTATCGTAATCACCTGCAACCCCATGAATATGTCAATAAGGCTTGACCCATGAATATTTTTGAAAGCCAGCTTCTACCAAGGCGCGAAGATTTTGGTAAAGACCCGTTTGGGTATAGTTCGCTCGCATGGCACAAACGGGAAATGGCTCACTGTAGACATGTCTAAGCCACCGACAAGCGAAGATTTAAAGTCTCCGATTTTGTGGATGACGCAAGCACATGCTATGGCTGAAGCAGCTCAGATAGTATTGCGCAATAAGCCAGAACTTGGGCCATTGCCAATCTTTGTAAAAGGTGTTTGTGACTGCCTGTATTGTGTAGTTGGTCTCATGTTGGTCGGATAGCCTACACGATAATTCGTTATATCGTTTATTAGCTTAATGGAGAGAAGCATGACGTCTGCGGAGCTGTTGGAGAAATTGGCACATGAATGCCCTAATGGCGTGTCATTTGATCCGATGGCGGTACGGCTGTTGCGGAAGAAAGTCCCATTTGAGGACTGTCAGATCGAAAACCTAAAAACACAGATGTTCCAACTGGTGAATGGACTGTGGTTTTCAAGAGAGATGATTTCGGATGATAAGTCACTGAAGGCATTCCGCGAACAGGTAGAAATATGGCTTACAGAATACGGTTTTTTCTCGGTTGAACAATTGTTTAATATCTTTAGCGGTGTTCTCCGCCATATTTTTAAATCGGAAGACTGTTCAACATTTTTAAAATATTTAGGTTTTACCGTTACTGATTGGAGAAAAGGAGAGTCTTTTTGTTACTGGCCCCCACTTTGCCTTAACGATAATTTACTCGCAACTTCAGTAGAGATTGCTGAATGGCTTAAGGAGTCAGGTGGCACTCTACCCTTCCATGAAATTGAACTTAATATGCCTCACCTTACCGCTGAGGTGTTGGAAGCCATCCGCGTTAACTCCCTTCCGGAGGTCCATACGGCTGAAGTTGGCGGAGTGCCCTGTTGGTGCAGTTCGGAGGCGATACATTTGCCGGAGGATTTTTCAGAAAAGTTGACAACTGTTGTTGATACGCTCGTCGATCTGGATGAGAAAGTATCCTCTTCAAAAATTGAGTTCGCCTTGAATTTGTTCTACCGAATCCGTTTTCGAGACGAATACGCCCTTAAGGATAATGACACCTTCATGCGTGTCTGCGCTAAACATTATCAGGGGGGGAACGATGTCTTTCCGAATACAAAGAAACCCAGCGTAAAAGTAAATGGTTTGTCCGAGCCTGGAAAGCGTGTGCGTAGCCCGAATACGCGTTTCCGTAACCTTGGTGTACCAGTTGGCGCAAAACTGGTCTTCGCAAACGACAGTCATATCATTTGCAACGTGCTGGATGACTCCAATCAAGTGGAATACGACGGCAAGTCATGGTCGATATCGGCGTTGGCGATTCACCTGCTAGGAGTGTCTTCTGCAAATGGTTTTTGCTATTTCAGCTACGATGGCGAAATATTGTGGGATCGACGGTTGCGTTTTGAGCGGGCGGACAAACAGAACGAATATCAGGCAACGGAGATGACACTGCCCGCTAAGATAAGTGAGTCAGAGAGTGGAATCAAGGGGTTAGAAGGAGGGGAGATTTCACTGTCAACTTGGAATGCTTTCAGAAGGGATGGTACCAATCCGCGTGTTGCGGAGTGGGTGCGCCTAGTCGAGAAAGGCGAAAGAGTGGAACAAATTGCATTGAAGTCGGGGTATGCAGTTTCCACAATGAAAAACATGATTTCGAACTATCGCCTATATTTTAAGGTTTGCAAACTTAATGGCATCGTGCCGGAGGGCGGCACGGATGTATAGTTACGAGTGGAGCAGGCGTACAGGCGGGTACCGCCTAACAACTCAGACGGGGAAGTTCGTGGCAAGCGAAATCCGGCCAGTTTTTGCAGAAGAACTGGTGCTCGCGGGGTTGGATGCCCAGTTAACTTTCGATCCGGCAGAGCGACATCCGCTCATCTGGGCGAAGCAGAACGTGTATCTATATCGCGGCGAAGAAATCGCGAGGCTCCATAAAATAAGCTACGGCACCCCTCCGGAGATCAAGTGGAAGGATGTATTGCGCGGGGACGAAGGTTCCTCTGAAGTTACAAAGTCACGAAGAAAAGTGAAATTAGCGCCGATTGATGTTGAGGCAATGGTGGCTGAAAACCGAGACATCATGGCCGCACTAGTAGCGGATACACTTAAACGCATCAAGGAGATGTACGACGCTTACTCAGGAAAATGTGACGCAATTTATATCGGCTTCAGCGGAGGCAAGGACTCGGTGGTTCTGCTAGACCTTTGCCATAAGGTTCTCCCGTTGGACGTACCGGTTGTATTCAGTGATACCGATATGGAACTGCCAGATACCTACCGCGTCTGGGAAGAAATCCAAAGCCACTACGCAGGCCGCCCATTTTTGAGGGTATCCGCCAGTACCCCCGCATTGGAAAACTGGCGACTTTTTGGGCCACCGTCGCAGGCGTTACGTTGGTGCTGTTCCGTCCACAAAAGTACTCCCGCAATCTTGGCGCTCAAGGAAAGGCTCGGGAGAAAGTCTATAAAAACACTTGCATTTGTCGGAGTGCGTGGCGAGGAAAGTCAAAGGCGTTCAGGATACGAGGATATTGGAGATGGTCTAAAAAGCCAATCACAGGTTAATGCCATGCCGATTTTGACGTGGTCCGCTCATGAACTTTGGCTTTACATTTTTGAGCATAATTTGATTCTGAATGAGGCATACCGAAAAGGGTTGCCCCGTGTAGGATGCCTGATGTGTCCAATGTCGACGGACCGTCAAAATGATCTGATCCGGGTGAATTACCCTGAAGAGGTCGCGCCATTTGCTATCGCGGTGCGCAATACAATTGATCGAGAGTTTGCTTCTGAAGAAGACGCGGATTCGTTCGTTTACGATGGCGGTTGGTACGCACGAAAAAGCGGCGTGTCGTTGAAACATGTTATTGCGGAACCGGGTGTAGAGCGCAAGGTCGACAGAGTGATTTGCGAATTTCCAGTTGAAGCAGAACCGGATTTGAAGGAGTGGCTCAAAGCGATTGGAAAAATCGAAGGGGCGGAGTTGTCATTTCGCAAAGACGGACATAGAGGGTTGTTGGAATGTGTCTGGACAAGCGGAAAGGTCGACAAGTCCGTTTCTAAATGGCTGGTATACGCCGTACACAAGGCAATTGCTTGCATAGGATGCAACGCTTGTGAAGCGGAATGTCCAACAGGTGCGTTGCGATTAAAGAAAGACACCTGCAATGACAAGGCGAAGGTATTCATTGATGAAGCAACATGCATTCATTGCATGAGGTGTTATGCGCCTGACGATGGCTGTTGGCGGTACTACTCAAAACGATATGCAGGAGCAAAGACTATGAACATCAGCGGTATTAACAAGTACATGACTTTTGGTCTGAAACCGGAATGGATTGAAGTCCTGGCGAACGAAGGTGCGAATTTCCGTCATACAACTGCGCTGGGCAATCGTATGGTTCCTGCAGCCGTGACTTGGTTCCGTGAGGCAGGATTGATCGAGGATGCAACTGCTATATCCACAACATTGCTTTTAGAAGTTGGCAACAAGCGTGGTTTCGGTGATTTACTGCTCTGGCAGTTATTGTGGTTCCGCCTGGCAAACACCTCCCCGCTTGTGAAATGGTATGTCTGCAATACAGATTTTGACACTGAATACTCTATAAAACTTATTGATGAACGTCTTGCCCAATCAGTTGGCTCGGCATCGGTGAGAAAAGGTGCGTTGCAGTCACTTTGCCAATTGGTCAAAGCTTCACCGCTTAGCGAAGGAGACAGGGCGTTGATTGAAACCGAAATGAAGGGCAGAACAGTTGAAAAGCTCATTCGCCGTTCTAGTTCGGTTGATCCGCTGGTAGTTCTGTACGGACTTTATGTCATGGCGGAGAAGGCTGGGCGCGGTGCGTTCACTGTACGGCAGATGATGTCGGCGGAGTTCGACGGAGAGTTTGTGTCGCCCCTGGCGGTGTTTGGCATCCCGCCAGACGAGTTCAAAAAGCAGAGCATGGGGCTTGCAGCAGTTTATCCAGACTTCATCTCTTGCAGTTTCACGCTGGGATTGGATGAGGTTCAGTTGTTCCCGGAAACAAAGAATCGGAATGATGTCGTTGAATTGATTATGCAGAAGTAATCAGCAGGGGGGGATACATGGCACTCTATAAGGACTACTTCGGGATTAGACCGGATTACGCTCCGTGCATGACTTTGGCGGACATAAACAAGACGCCGGAGACATGGCTTGGGTTCTATCCACATGATTCATTTGTGGAGATTCTGCGAGAGCTGCTTAAGAGCTTAAACGGCGGGAAAAAGACGCTCTGGATCTCGGGTGCCTATGGCACAGGCAAGAGCCATGCCTCGCTGGTACTGCAAAAACTGTTTACTGACGACGATGCGCGCGTCCAGAAATGGCTGGATTTGCGCAAAGCACAGATACCAGACCCCGTTCGGAAAGGAGTGCTGGACCGGCGCAGCGAGAAAACGCTAGTCGTTTATGACGTGAACGCGGACGGTGTGGATGCGAAAAACCAGTTTCTGATGCGTTTGCAACGTGGAATCACAAAGGCACTGGAGATGGGTGGACACACGATTCCGCTGAAAGGCAAGCTGGATGAAGTCATTGAGCGCATCCGGCAGGATGAGCCACATTTCTTTGCAAAGCGCGACGAGATGCAGGCGCGGCTCTCGCACTTAAACGCGGGCATAAAGACAGCGGATGCACTGGAAAAAAGATTGCGAGACACAAATCTTGAGGCGGGACTGGTGAGCGACGCTATGCGGGTACTGGAGGCTCGCCACATTTATTTAGGTTTGAGCGCTCAAGAGTTCCTGGCGTGGGTGGACGCATCTTTAGAAACGAACGGACTTTCCAAACTGGTCTACATCTGGGACGAGTTCTCGGCATTCATGAAGCATAACCGAGCGGAACTGAAAACGCTGGAGGAATTGGCGGAGGCCGCACAGCAGGGACGGTTTTATTTTGTGCCGGTGACACATACAGATATTTCGTCGTATGTGGCGTCAGGATCTGAAAGCGCGAAAAAAGCGAATGATCGGTTCACGTTCAAACGGCTCGACCTGCCAAACGAGACCGCACTGAAACTGGCGGCAGACGCCTTCGTTGTCATACCTGAGAAGGCAGTGGAGTGGAAGCAAGAGCGCGATGAACTGTGGCACAGTGTGAACGGCGTAGCCGAAAACTATATGGTGGTTAACAAGGCTGGCATCGATGCAGCCGATTTCAAGGGTATTCTGCCATTGCATCCGATGGCGGCGTTCCTGCTGAAACATCTATCGGTAGCGATCGGATCAAACCAGCGGAGTATGTTCGAGTTCCTGAACGGTGAAGAGTTTAGGGCATTCATCGAGAAAGGTGGATTGGAGGTTTCTGGTAATCAGTTCCTGACGGTTGATCACCTGTGGCGATATTTCGTGGAACGTGACGATTTGGGGACCGGGCAAGCCGTACAAGACGCACGGGCGGAGTACGCTCGACGCGAAAAGGATCTGCAGCCGGATGAGCGGCGCGTCTTTAAGGCAGTGCTATTATTTGGCCTGATAGAGCAGTTGCAAGGAACGGGACATCCTCTGCTGAGCGCAACAGTGGAAAATATCCAGCGCAGTTTTGAGGGTGACGGCGCTTTGCAAGGTGTGGATGGGGTTCTACGTAATTTGGAGCAGAAGCATTGTTTCGCGATTGTGAACGGACGTTGCGAACGTTTCCGTGACCGTTCGGATACCAAGGAGATCGAGGAGAAAAAAGCTGCGTTGGATGGCAAGTTCGGCGATCTCGTGCTGAAAGACACTGAAACAGAATTGGTGAAACAGTTGAAAGGCGTTAACTACGGCAGTCGTTTTGATGTGCGCGCGGCGGGTGTCGGCGGTCTTTCAGCGTCAAGCATCACGAAACGCGAGTCTTTTGGTGCGACAGGGAATCGAGTTCTTGTGCAGTTCATTTTAGCTCGGGACGAGCAAGAACAATTGCGCATTCCTGATAAGGCAAAGGAATTGGCGAAACAGTTTAAAGACCACCGGATGCTGTTCGTGACGTTACCGGAGGTCACTTATTGTCGTGACAATGCGAAAGCATGGGAAGAGTTTACGGAAAACAGTGCCCGTCTTGCATTGGCAAGTGACAGTGCGAGTAAGAAGGTGTTCGAGACGCAGGTTAGCAGCGCCAAGGCAGCATGGCAGTCCAAAGTGACGAGTGCTGTCAAACTCATAGTGTACAAACCCAATCCAAACGGAGAACCTTTCACCGAGGAAGTGACTTGGGGGCAACTGAAAAAGGACTGGCTCACCGCCTATGTGAAACAGACGTTCGAGGCATATACGGACGATTTATGCGGCTTCAACATCAGTGCGTTCGCAGCACCAAGCGCCTTGCAAAATTGGGCACTGGCGGGCATGGAATTCGACAGGTTTGCTAAGCCTGGCGCGTGGAAGACCGTAGTAGCAACGTGGCAGAAGAACGGTGTCACCGGGGAGGATGCGTGGTTTGACGCTAATCCGAACCATCCGCTGACGCAGTTGCGGGATAAGTGCAAAACATGGCAGGACAATACAGTAGGCGCTGGCAACACCTGTTCCATACGTAAACTTTACATCGACCTGCAGCGCCCGCCGTATGGACTGCTGGGTGTGCCGCATTCAGCTATTGTGCTGGGTTTCGTGTTAAAAACATGGCTGACCGGACAGCGCAAGCTGCAATGGACGGATGGGGTAACAAGCAAGGCACTGGACGCGGCAACATTGGCGGAAATCATCGAGGCTGTGGTGAAAAACGACGGTGCCAATGCCATCAAAAACGAGAAACTGATCTGTCGCCTCTCAAAAGAGGAAAAGGCGTTCATCGACCAGACCAGCGTGATTTTCGGGAGTAGTTCGCTTGCGGACGGAACGGTAGAGGCGGCATTGAACTCGGTCGGGAATCGGATAGAACAGATTTCGCAGCGCGTTCCACTATGGGTGCTTCCTGAGTACATCCATGCACAAGATGAACCGAACGCGGAGATGATGGGTAAAGTCATCGACGCACTGTGCGCGGCGAACAGTATCAGTTCAAAAGGAGACACCGAAACTCGTGGAAACAAGGTGAAAGAAATCGGTGAAACTCTTCTTGCGACACCGGGGCTGGCGGAGGCGATGGCAAAGTATATGACTCCGGTGGTGTTTGAGGAGGCGTTCCAGCGGTATGTCGATAGCTCCAAACCGGAGCTGAAAGCAGCGACGGAACGCATTGGTGGTTTATCGCACATCTATTGTGGGATGGTTAAAACTCGTTTTGCGGCGACAAGCGGCTGGTTGTGGAAACGCGGAGACGCGGAGAACGTACTGGAAGAGGTTTACCGACAGACGTTGTGCTCAGAACATATCCGCGAGTTGGCTGGCTCATCAGGATACATGAGCTTTGATGACGCGCTGTACCGCTTACGCAACGCGGTGTTTACCGAGAACAAAGTTCCGACAGAGTTCTGGGCAAAGAAACATCCAGCGTTGCTTCGTTTCTTTGAATTGCTCAACAGGTCATCGTTGTCCGGCGAGGAAGTGAAAGCCTTTGAAGAGGTACTAGGACAGCAAAAAGGGGTTATCCGCGATGTGTTCTTCGACGTGGTGCAAACACGGCAACTGGATGCGATGCGGGAGCTTTTCGGGGATGCCTGGCCGATGGCAGTTGCGGAAAGCCGAGAGCTTTACAATGCATTTACGTCAGATTCGGCGAGAATTGATGAGCAGAGTTTTAAAGCGCAAGGGCGCGGCAAGATCGAGGAATACAGCCGAACTCTAATTTCCAAGCAGGTGGCGGCGATGTGGCGCGAACAAACAGGCACGGAGTCACCTGACGCATGGAGCCGCAAACATGCACTGCCCGCCGAATGTGTTTTGGCGGCAAACGATGCCAAGAGCATCGTCGATGCGGTCACGAATCCGGGAGGGGTGTCGGCGGAGCGTTTACAGTTTGTGTACGAAGAACTTGATAAAAAGGGTGCATTTGTAGATGTGACAACGGCGGGCAAAAAATTCCTCAAACGGGTGCTACCAGCACGTTATCAAAAGATTGGATTTAGTGTTGGAGAACTGAGCGATTGGTTATGCACAAAATTAGGTGACGAACCGAGCCGATGGCTTACGGATGGGGAGCTTCACGAAACGGTCGATGCCTTCGTCAAACAGGGATATGACAGCCATGCGCGGAAAGAGGCTGCGGAAAAGGTAATAAAGCTTTCCGACGCTGATGCAAAGAAAATCCTCCTGAATTTGATCGATAGAATTCCAGATGTAGGACTTTCGGTGCTGGAGTAATACCATGACACTGAACGAGTATTGCGAATACATCAAGAATCCCTTTGCTGAGGTGAAGGCACGGGTATTGATAGTACCTCCAGGAGAGAACTGGACGACGTTGCGCCGATTTTGTCAAGAACGCGGCGACATGGAATTGCGTTTGAGCGATTTAGTGAGTGAAGGTGCGTGGCTCCCAATGCCTGACGAAGTTTTCACGCGGGTGCGTGATGTGATGGCGTCACAGGAGGCATGTGGTAAGGCCGTCGTATTGCTGGGGATGCCTGGTTATCTATCGCTGTTAACGGACGAGAATAAACTGGCTGCAGTTGTTGCTTTACGCGAATGGGTAGATGGAGCATCTAGGAGGGAAGCAATCTGTTTATTGCGGAGCGATGATGGCACAGGAATGATACTCAAGGATGTATTCACCAATCCGCGCTACCGGCAGGGAAAACACCTGATTGAAATTGATAACGAACGATGCGTTCCACCGTTTGAGGCCGGGCGAACGGAGGTAACTCTGGTCGGGGACAATTTGGTGTCCTTCATTCCAGAAGCGTGTGACACATTTCAGAAGTATTTGCGATATACCGAGGAACATCCAAATGACAGCTCTGTCCGGCGGATTGTTGTCGCATCGGAAGGGCGAGAATTGCCGGGGCTTAGCGCTGAGGTGCGGCAAGTCGTGTGTCTGCGAGATTTTGCTCGAATTTTTTATGACGTGGAAGATGCGGTATTATCCGAGGATGCCTTGCGCTGGATGTGTGAGCGGGGTAAAGAAGGTGAAGAGAAAACGTTATCGGAAACACTTAAGACGCTGTTTTTTCCAGAAGGCAGGGTCGTAAAACGCGTCTTGTGCGTGTTTGACGCGCTCAAGGGTGTGGAACGCGAGGCGCTACTGTGGCTGGCAAGGCACATTGCGCCAAAGGGAAGTTATCTTGAATGTGTCGCAAAACAAGATGGGGTTGTCGTCGACAATTTCCGATCCGCATACATTACGGGTGCAGCTGAATACCTGGATAAAGCAGGAGAATTTGCTGACGAACGCAGGAATGCTATTCAGGAAGCGGACGTTAACATGTCAGACGCAGGCATCCGACAGTTTATTGCACGTTGCACAGGAGAATCTACGGCGTGCGTTGCACCTTGGTTGAATTGCGGGACGGACGCAGAGAGGGCGGAACTACTTCGTCGCTGCGCGGTGGACGGTATTGTGTCTAACACCGTAAAAGACGTGTATCCAGAAACGGCAGCGTATCTGCACACAGATCTCGTTTTCGGCGACATAGCACTGGAAGATTATTTCAGGGAATATCGTGAACTGAAGATGGCTGGCCGTGTGACGCCTGAGTTTTATGAAAGGGCTCAACAAGCGATCCCTCCGAGTTTGGTTCAATCGCGCGATGCGATGGTGCAGCGGTATGCAGCTGACAACGGATGCGCGTTACTGGTAGTAGATGCAATGGGCGCGGAGTGGCTGCCAATGTTGGTAATGCTGGCGCGGCAACGGAATATGGGTGTGGATTCGGTAGCTGTGGGCAAGGCTCAGTTGCCAACAGCTACAAGATTCAATAGTATGCATTGGCCAGACGCAGAGCGACGGTTGCCGGATATTAAGCGCTTTGACAACATTGCACATAATGGTGCGGAGATGCACGAGACGCGGCAGGCGGAGGAAAACCTTGCAGAAGCTTTGGATGTGATCGGCAGTGAGGTGTTACCGCGCGTGGCGGATGGGTTGGCACGATTTGAGAGGATACTTGTCACAGCAGACCATGGAAGTTCGCGGCTTGCGGTGTTGGCTTGGCAGTCCGAACCAAGGCTGGCACGGACACTGCCTTGCGAGGCAGGTGCGCAAGTTGCAGATTGGCGCTACCGTGAACGGGCGACACAAGGCGGATGTCCAACCGAGCTGGAGGAAACTTTGGATGGCAGATATTGGGTTGTCCGTGGGTATGATCGTCTGCCCAAGAAAGGTGGCGGACAGGGTTTTGAAATACACGGTGGGGCAACGCTTGAGGAGAGATTGGTTCCTGTGGTTATTTTCTCACGAACGGGACAATACGTACCGAAGGCAAAAATCAATGTTAAGCGATCGCAGATAGTCGAGAAGGAAGATTTCGATTTGTAGTTTCAACGAGGGCAATCATCCATGGTCGATACAGAAAAATTACGGGCGGCATTTCCGGATACGACGGTATTCAAGGATCCAAACATTGTTGCTATTTTTAAAGCGGCGTCGATCCCATCGTTTCTTCGGGATTGGATTTTAAAACGCAAGGCGGAATCGGATGGGAAAATTCATGATGCTGAAGCACTGCGTAGATACATCTACGAAATTATTCCACGCCGGGAGAATTTGCTGGAGTTGAAGGATGCTGCTCGAAGTGAAGGCCGCACGAAAAAATTCCTTGCCAAGATAGAAATCCAATTCAGCGTGCGATCCGACGAGTACACGTTTGCAATTCCAGAATTGGGTCTGGGGCATGCGGAAACATTGATTGAGGACTATGTCTGGGACCGGATCAAAGATGATGTGCTGAAAACGTCTGGAGGGTGGGGGCTCGTTCAACTGGGTTACCGTAGCCCGGACGGTGAGAGTCCGCGAGGTTGTTTTACCCTTTTGGAGTATAAAAATTTCTGTCCGTACACGATTGATCTGGACGCCTATAGGGAGGCTCGCCGTCATTTTACTGCTGAGGAGTGGATTGACGTTGTTTTGGGGGCAATTGATTACAACCCGGATGGATACGAAGATTGGGTACAGAAACACACGTTGCTAACACGTCTTCTGCCATTTATCGAACCACGAGTTAATCTGGTTGAACTGGCACCCAAGGGAACAGGCAAGTCATATTTGTTCGGTCGGGTAGGAAAATACGGCTGGTTGGTCAGTGGAGGGACGTTGACCCGGGCGAAGATGTTTGGAGACATCAATGGGAAGAGCCCAGGTCTTGTTGCGTCGAACGATTTTGTAGCGCTTGACGAAATTCAGTCGATCAACTTCCATGATCCGAGTGAAATGCAGGGCGGACTGAAAGCGTTCATGGAAAGTGGGGAGATTACGGTCGGCAAGAACCGTATCATTGGTGGAGCCGGTGTAATCCTGCTTGGTAATATTCCGCAAATTGAAATGGACGAAACCAAAGATATGTTCCAGCGACTACCGGAGGTTTTTCACGAATCAGCATTGTTGGACCGTTTCCACGGGTTTATTAAGGGGCGCGACATTCCGCGCATGAATGAGAACTTAAAAATCAACGGCTGGGCTTTAAATACGGAGTATTTTTCTGAAATAATGCATATGCTTCGCCAGCCAGCTGAAACACTAATTTACCGACATGTCGTTGAAAGGCTGGTGGACTATCCCTCTGGGGCAGACACTCGGGACACTGAAGCTGTATTACGCTTGTGTACTGCTTACCTCAAATTGTTGTTCCCGCATGTTACAGAGCCGAACGGAATCGACAAAGGAGAATTCAAAAGATACTGTCTACGTCCTGCCGTGCAGATGCGCACAGTAATTAGGCAACAATTGCAGAAGATAGATCCGCTCGAATATGGCGGCAAGAATGTTGCCGCTTACACATTGCGAGAGGACGGATGATGAGTTCAAGAAAACAAGTAGACTGTGCCTTTTGTGGCAAAGAAAGGCTTTCAAAAAATGTTGTTGGGCTTAACAAAAAACTCATCCATCGTCAGATAGAAAGGATGATGTGTCTAAGCTGTATGTCCGAGTATTTTGAAATATCAGAAGAATCGTTAGAAGAAATGATTGAAAGGTGCAAACAACAGGGATGTACACTGTTTAGTTGAAAGTATTTGTGCATGTTATTGCCCAGCAGATGGTTCTGGCGGCTGGGCATCAAACGGACACAACGTGCCAGAATAATAGGACCAACGGGGGAGGCTGATAACCGATAGCCCTGTTTGTTTATTGTTTTGTAGTAACTTTTTTAAGCTTTTGTTCATTTCCCATTTCAGTGCGGATTCTCTTTTTTATCTCAGGATTCGTTAAAACCCACTTCAGATTTTCTGCCGCTTTCTTGTTGTCAGGGTTTATTTTTACCGCCTTTTCAAAAGCCTCTTTTGCCTTAATAAATCTGCTGGACTTCAAATAAGCGACACCAAGGTTGTTGAAGGTATAATCACTTTCAGAACCCAATGCAACAGCAGTTTCCAGCGCCGTGGCCGCATCATAAAACTTTGCTAGACGCAGGTACGCAAGCCCCAGGCTGGTGTATTTTGCAATCTGGTCTTCCTTCGTCAACTTTGTGGCTGTCTCAAACTCGCTTATCGCCTTATAGTTGCCCTCTTTGCTGTTTTTTGCCAGATAATAGGTGCCAAGGATCATCTTAATATCCGGATCATCCTGATTGAGGTTCGACAAAAGACTGTAGGCACTATCATAATCATGCTCATCTCCAGATAGTACTGCCTTTTGCATATAGTACCTGGACAGCTTTAACCTGACGGTCTTATCCCTGGCACCTTTAGGCTTTAACTCCAGATACTGCAGATAGTTGCTCTTCATCTCCGTAAGCATCTTGCCATCATTGCCCGGCAGTATCGTATCTTCGTGGATACGAGCCAGCAGATAGTGTGACTGGGCATGCTTTGGTTTTGCTTGAATCTGTTTTTTCAACAATGCAACTGCTGTTGCATAATCGTGCTTTTTATGGGCCTCTACCGCCTGCTTATACAGAATGGCATCTGCAGCGTTATCTTCGTCTGCATAGTCGTCCATAACGATGGCAATAGTTGAAGGTACAACCGGCTTAATTTTGTTGCTAAACGATGAAATGACTTTGAAGTAAAGCAGCATCCCACTAATAACCAAAATCACAAACGATGCTGCCAACCATATTATTGCTTTAGTACGTTCTGTCATATCTTTATCTCGCCACAGTCAATTGATTGTTTTTTTGATACGCCTCGATTGACTTGTTGGTTGTCATTCCGGCCTTATCAATCGACTGCATCAGATCAACTTCTTCAGGTGTTGGAAGCCCAACCGCAACTGATATGGTCCTTCCACCGCCCCAAGAGAGTTCGATGTTGTCCTTAATTTCAAAATCCTTTTCACCAAAAAAATCAACTTTACAAGTTTTCCCCGCGACCAATCTCTCAACATCTACGTTTATCATGCCATCTTCGCTACTTTTTTTAACCTTCGGATCGTATGTAATAATATTCTTGATTTTGCCATTGTATTTACATACCAGATTTAATTTTTCGGCATGGATATCGTCCTGATTGTTGATTTTTCCTGTCACCAGGTTGCCATCGTGTTTAATGTACTTTTTGAATGTAGCTATGACGTTTTTAGGGCCTTTGGAATTTTCAACACCACTAACGGTATAACGAGTAGCAATTATGGCCAAAACCAAAGTCAACAATGTAACAGAACCCCAAAATATTTTTTTTGCTGTGCCAACAACTTCATTGGTTTTGGGTTTATCAATATTTTCGTCTGTTTGCATCAAGAGTATCCTGAAATAGAATGGTTATCATTTCTATATACTAATAGATGCTCATCGGTTTCAAGTTTTTTAACAATAATCGGTAGCTACACCCTAAACTGACAGTTTCAGGTGCCTCCGAGCTCTGTTGGTTACGGTTTACCCCAGATTATCACCACCTAAGCCTACTATTATGATCAATTTTTCTTATCTGAGATGATGTGGCCTTTACCGAAATAACTGATCAGATGCTGCAGGTGGGTGAATAACTACTTTTCTGACACAACCCCAGCAATTCATATGACTTGAAAATCGTATTTATCCACCCTTGCAATGCAGCTCTCTCACCTGCTTTAAGACTATCTTCTTCAAGCATTTCTGATATCGGCAAACCATTATCAGTAATTTTCAGGCTGGTCAGAGCATGTATTCTTGGGAAATCAATTTCTAGAATGCTTGGCAACTCACCTCTTTCTTTTGCCTCTCCGTATTTTAAAAAGCCACTCACTTCGCCATTTTTCTGATTTTTTACCACAACAAAATCAGTCCCTTTGTAGACATCAAGAGCCTCCTTTAGTCCAACGACGGATACATTTTGGATTCCCAACACAAAAAATACAATTACAGGCCTAAACAACGACAACAACCTATTAGCTATGACATCCCTGTTAGATTCGGTTGAATACTTCGAATCTGCATGCATATTCACAATTAACGTCTCAGGATTACTCTCGGCAACGTCCACAAGCTTCAGCCATCCCGCCCCACCCTCTTCTTTTAGGTCGATATGAAATGAATTAATTTTATTTTCATATATTTTCCAAATATCAGACTGACTACCACCAGTTTCTACAAGCGAAACCGGTAGATTTTGTGCTCGCAAGTATTCCAAAAGCGTGGTTGCCACCATTGATTTACCAACACCGCCTTTGAAGCTTTCAACAATTATGATCGGATTTGAGATTTTAGCGTTCATATGTGTTTTCCTTCGGGCAACTAACGACCATATCCTCTTAAGGCTTTGTGTTGCTTCAATACAGCCCTTATCTCTTTTAAATCATTGACAGCAGCCAGAGGTTACCCCATCATCCGCGCCACAACACTCAACGGAAACATCTCGCAGCCGTTGTTGTAGTCGGTGACTGCCGCGTTAGAGGCCCGCCTGGCTGCGGATATCTGCTCTTCGGTCTCGTTCAGCGCCCCATGTAACTGGATGAAGTTCTCACTGGCCCGCAGCTGCGGATAGTTCTCGGACAGGGCAAAGACCGAACGCAGGGTCGAGGTCAATTGATTGTCCATCTGCACTAGGTCGTCAGTGGTGGTAGTGCCCCGCACCGCCTGAGAACGCAAGCTGGCCAGCTGCTGCAACACCTGCTGCTCATGCTGCATGTAGCGCTCCACCGTTGCGATCAGGTTAGGGATCAGATCGAACCGTTTTTTGAGCTGGGTGTCGATGCCGCTGAAGGCGAACTGCACCCGGTTTTTGCGTCCGACCATAGTGTTGAACAGCACAATCCCGACCAGTAGCACCAGCCCAATGCAGACGACAGTCATCAGAGCAATTGTGTCCATAGTTCCTCCGTTGTGGTTTTGGAGGGACTGTAGCCTGAGCAGGCCAGCGTTGTGGAAAGTGAAACATTGCGGAAAGGTTGTTGTCTGCTTGCGGGGCTTATGGGGGTGGCGGAGTTAGTCCTCCTGATCTTCGTCGGGGGAGGATGTAGCACGGCATTCCCACCACAACCAGCCAATGGAAGAAATTAAACCGATGGCCGCCATGGTGGGCACAATGGTAATCAGGCCGGTACGTCGAAAATTATCGTATGCTCGAGGCAGAAAATCGGGAATATAGGCTACAGCAAGCAGGAATACCATTACCACAAAGCAGCTGCCGCCAAGGATGAATGAAATGCGCATATAGCTTGATTTATGTTGCATTGTATAGGCTCGTTTATATTTAAATCACTACTGTCTTCAACAACATTGTGGAAATGTTTTATTTCCCATTCCGACAGCTGAGTATGGGACGCTGAGGTTCGCATTGATCAGGTAGTGTAAAGATTTTTTCGCTTTTTTGTTTTGCAGTGCCTTTTGGTTATTAAGCCGCCTCATTTATTTGCAGTTGCAGTTCGAGTTCCTGTTCTTTGAGAAGATCAATATTCAGATAGCGTTTC
>Ga0228536_1001670_pt1 | contig 18408 bp, 17 predicted proteins | sample SJ1Smetagenome_FD_168611 | JGI IMG/M metagenome (GOLD analysis project Ga0228536, IMG submission 168611) | Enriched culture of PCE-dechlorinating microbial communities from Ithaca, New York, USA - SJ1.S | ecosystem: Engineered > Modeled > Simulated communities (microbial... > Unclassified...
TGCGTGTCGGGTCAGGGGAGGCGAAGCGACATGCGCAGGCAGATGATCGCATCACTCGTGGTACTCACCATGCTCCTAGCGCCGGCTTCGGCGTACGGCGGACCACCGGGGGTCGTTAAGCCGCTGGCGCGCATCGTGATGGGAGCGCTGCCCGCGTCGCCCGTGAGCGGGACGATCGCCTCCGTGGGCGATGAGCATCTCTACTCGGTGAACCTGGTTGCGGGACAGCTGCTGGATCTGAGGATGACCGGTCCGGCGGACACGGACTACGATCTGCATCTGTATATCGAGGGGTCAGCCGGTACCGTCTTGGTTGCGTCGTCGGTCGATCCCGAGAGCGAAGAGCGCATCGTCGCTGCGGTGCCGAAGACGGGCGAGTACACACTCAGCGTGCTCTCGTGGGATGGGGCTGGTGCGTATACGCTCACGTACTCGATCGGCGCGAGTGTTCCGGACGACTTGCTTCCCGGTGTCGTGCTGCCCGCATCGCCAGTGACGCGCACGTTTGATACCGATGATGCCAGGGACGACTACTACCGGGTCGATCTCACCGCCGGTCAGGTCTTCGATGTGGCCATGGACGGCCCTGACCTGTCCGACTTAGACCTGCTGCTCTACTCGCCGTACGCGACCTGGGAAACACTGGAATACGAGTACGTCGCTCTGTCCGACTACGTCGGGACGGCCGACGAGCACCTCATCTATCGTGCGGAGGTCACCGGCACGTACTACCTGTGTGTCCACGCGTACAAGGGGACTGGCGCCTATCGGCTGACGCATCTCACATTGCCGTCACCCGCGGTCCGTCGCATCGCGGGGCCCGGGCGCATTGAGACGGCCATCGCGGCGTCTGTGGAGGGGTTTCCGGCCGGGGCTGAAAGCGTGGTCATCACCACGGCGCGCAACTGGCCCGACGCGCTCGGGGGTTCGGCGCTCGCCGGTCTGTTCCGTGCGCCGATCCTGCTGACCGAGCCCGGATACCTGCCGGATGCGGTGGCGGATGAGATCGCGCGGCTCGGTGCCGATCACGCACTCATCCTCGGGGGCACCGGCGCGGTGTCACAGGCCGTCGAGGACGCGGTGAAGGATCTTCCCGGCATCATCGTCGTGGAGCGGATCCAGGGAGCCACCCGGTACGAGACCGCACAGAAGACCATGGAGAGGATCAACGAGCAGATGGCGTGGGAAGGGGTAAAGGCGGAGACGGTCTTCGTTGCCACCGGCGAGGACTTTCCGGATGCGCTGGCGGCTTCTCCACTGGCTGCGTCATGGATCTTCCCGATCCTCCTGCTTCCACCTGATGTCGACCGTCATGCCGAGCTCGTGCAGTACATGCGCGATGCGGGCGTGCTGGAGGTGTTCATCCTCGGTGGGACGGGTGTGGTGCCCGCATCGTTCGAGACACGATTGAACGCCGCGTTTGGTGCGGACAAGGTCGAACGGTTGTGGGGCGACGATCGGTACGAAACGGCTGCCGATGTGGCGGGCTTCGCGATCACGCGCTTTGGCCGGTCGCTCGATCGGGTTGCCGTGGCCACCGGGCAGAACTACCCGGATGCGCTCGCTGGAGGTGTGATGCAGGCGCAGTGCGCCTCGGTGTTGTTGCTCACGCACACCGCGTACCTGGACGCTGTGGTGGAGGACATGCTCGAGACTGACCGCATGTGGATCTCCGAGGCGCGCGTGCTGGGAGGTACTGGTGCGGTGAGCGAGGCGGTCAGGCTGCGCATGCATTCCGTGTTGCAGTAGGGTCTGAGCGGGTCGCTCCACGCGCGGGGGTCAGTGGGCGCCTGTGGGAGTCCGCGTGCGCGGGAACGGGCGCGCCTGCAGGACTCCGCGCGCGCGACCGATGCTGGTATCATGGGCGAGCTGGTCGCCGAGGTACTCGGAGGCCGTGCGGGCCCGTAGCTCAATGGCGGAGCAGGGGACTCATAATCCCTTGGTTGTAGGTTCGAATCCTACCGGGCCCACCATGTGATGTCTCAGGACATTGTGGACAGATGTGTCACGACATCGTGGACACATTCGAGTTCCCGATAGCCTGATAGTTCCTGGTCGGATCGAGGGTGAGATGCCTCAGCATCTCACCCTCTTCCGTCAGTATGCGGACATCGACCCCGTCCACGAGCATGAGCACCGGCATGTGCTTGTATGCTCTCCCCACGCCGATGTGGTAGAGCCGGCCCCGGTATCGCAAGGTCACCACCCCTGCTGTGTCGATGCGGTCTCTGCGCACGCGTGTCCCTTGTGCGATGTCGAAGACCGGCCCTGTCGGTCTGGCCTTGTCCCTCGCTTCGAACGCGGACAGCGGGGTCATGCGTCCTCGTGCACGGTGTGGTCAGCTCTCGTTGTAGTACGTGACGAAGGCATCGATCTGCGCCTGCAGCGTCTCGATGTCCTCTGCCGCCTCCTGCTTGGAGAGGTAGCCCTTGAGGGTCTGGTGGAAGCGTTCGACCTTGCCGCAGGTCTGGGGGTGGTAGGGCCGCGAGTGGTGGTAGGTGATCCCGCGGGCGAGGAGCTCGGACTCCACGACGTTGGTCCCGCCCCGGTGCCAGGCGGTGTAGATGCAGCCGTTGTCTGTGAGCACGGAGGCGGGGAATCCCCAGCGCGATCCTGCATCCTGGAAGACCCGCAGCACGTCAGGAGAGCTCACGATGCGCATCACACGGCTTGCCGTCACCACACGCGAGTGGTCGTCCAGGAAGTTCAGGATCTCCACAGGGGTGCCGTCAGCGAGCCTGAAGTGGGTCACATCGGACTGCCAGCGCTCGTTTGGGAGCGCCGCCTCGAAGCGCACCCACGAGCTTCTGGGCCGCTTGTGCGGCTGGGGGCTGACGAGTCCGCGTCGCCTCAGCACCCGCCAGATCGTCGAGACCGAAGGCACGGGCGTGATGCCCTTTGTGCTCAGATGGAAGTGGATCGTCTGGGCCCCCGCATCGAATCCCGCCGAGATGAGCTCTCTTCTGATCCGCACGATGGCGTCTTCGACGTCAGCCGGCGTGCGGCCGGGGACGGTAGACGGGGCGCGTGAGCGGGGAGTGAGCGCCTCGTAGCCGCCCTCACGGTAGCGGGCGACCATCTTTCCGACCCAGCTCTTCGAGACTCCGTGGGCGCGCGCCACCTCCCGGTAGCTGCGACCTTCGAGTACCACGGCCTCGACGACGTAGCGTGCCAGATCCATCGCAGACCCCCTCCGTAGGTGTCCACGATTTTCCGCCACATCTGTCCACTATGTGGTGAACTCACACACTACCGGGCCCACCATGTGATCTCCGAGAGGCCTCCGCGTATGCGGGGGCCTCGTTGCTTGCGGCCTTCCGCCCGCGCTGTTCGCCACCGGCCGCCGACCCGCCGGCCCCCGCCCGCGCCGGCCGCCGACCCGCCGGCCCCCGCCCGCGCTGTCCACCACCGCCACCGCCGCACCATCAACGCCCCATCACTGGCCGCCCGCGCTCGCCCACTTTGCCTGCCGTGTTCGGACCCTTTTCGCGCGATTCGCACGGTTGCGAACAAGCGGAGAACGCGGGGGGAGTCTTAGACCATGGTTAGACCCGGTTGACCTCCGAGTAGGGCGTTCCAGATATCGTGCCGCGGACAGTGATCCGCGGCTGTGACGACACATTGTCAATTGACAAGGGCTTGTCGCACGCCATAGACTGAACGATGAGAGGGCGCTGGAGTGACCCGTTACCGACACCCGAAGAGAACGATCGAAGACGCTCTCCAGTACGCGGAATCCAAAGGCTGGCGCGTGGTGCCGTCAGGCGGCAGTTCGCATGCGTGGGGTAGACTCTATTGCCCGCATGACAACCCCGAGTGCCGCTGCGGGCAGCATTGCGTGACCAGTATCGCCTCCACCCCACGGGTACCCGAGGACCACGCGGCTCAGATTCGACGCAGGGTGGACGGATGTATCGGGCCGGGCACGAGATGAACGGGGCTGTGGAATGAGCAAGTACGACTTCACGTTGCGTTTCACGCTCCCTTCGGCGGAGATCGACATGGAAGACGTCGCTGATCGTCTGTACGGCGGCGGGTGTGATGATGCGCTGGTCGGCATTGGCTACCCCGGAACCATTGCGCTCGACTTCACCAGGGAGGCCGTCTCGGCGCATGAGGCCGTGATGAGTGCGATCGCCGATGTTGTCGGCGCGATCCCGGAATCCGTCCTCGTCGAAGTCGCCCCTGACCTTGTGGGAGTCACCGATGTATCCGCCTTGGTCGGCTGTTCGCGGCAGAACATCCGCCAGCTCATGATGTCCAGTGCCAACACGCCCCCAGCGCCCGTGCACGTGGGGAAGCAATCGCTGTGGCACCTGGCGCCGCTCCTGTCGTGGTTGGCGCATGAGAAGCAGTACTCGATTGGGCCGACCCTCCTGGATCTTGCCGCGACCACCATGCGTGTCAATACGGCGCTGGATGCGCTGAGCGTTGATCCGGACACGGAGAGCGAGCTGCGGAGGCTGTTCGCGTCGCTGCGTGGCGCGCTCGCCGGCTCCGGGCTCGATGAGGCCGACTACCGGGCGCACCTCGCGGAGAAGCACCGGTGAAGGTCCTCGTCGATACGAACGTCGTACTCGACGTGCTTCTCGACAGGGAGCCGCACGCCGAGGTGGCCGCGCAAGCGACTTCGCGCGCGCAGTCATGCCCGTGTTCTCGCCCGAGGAGTTGCTCGCAGCGGTGACAGCGGCAGGGTAGGCGTCTTGTCAGGCGCCGTGTTCTGGCTATCCTCGTAGAGGCACGAAGCCCTGTCTCCTCATAGTCTGCGAGCGCCCATGTACCTATCTCCTTTCCCGTATCGCGCGGTACGCCCGGTGGACGTTATCCGCCCGGCCGTCGCGGCCGACAGCGCCGTGATCCGCCCGGCCGTCGCGGCCGACAGCGTCGTCATCCGTCCGATCACGCCGGCCGACTTCCCGCACGTGCTGCGCATGAACGCCGCGTGGGAGCACTACACGAGCCCGCTCGACATACGCGCGCTGGAGCGCCTCCATGCAGAGGCCGTCTATCACCGCATCGCCGAGTGCGAGGGTCGGCCTGCGGCGTTCCTGCTCGCGTTCGCGCCCGGCGCCGCGTACGAGAGCCCGAACTACCGCTGGTTCAGCGCCCGCTCGGCCGACTTCTGCTACATCGATCGCGTGGTGGTGGACGCGCGTTACCAGCGGCGGGGTCTCGGCCAGGCGTTGTACGAAGATGTGGCTGCGTTCGCGCACGAGCGCGGGATCGCGCGGCTGACCTGCGAGGTGGACGCCGAGCCGTTGAACGCCGTGTCAGACGCGTTTCATGCGCGTAGCGGGTTCGTTGAGGTGGGGACCCAGTGGGTCGCCGATGGCACCAAGCGTGTGTCGCTCCGTGAGCGGGTTCTGGCGCACGGTCCCGAGGGACGCGGCCGATGAGCCGTGCCCGCGCCGAAGGCCGTGGCCGCTCCGGGGACGGCCCTGGCGCCCGGGATGACGCGCTCGCCGAGGATGGCGCCGGCGCGCATAGCCAAGCCCACGCCCAAGACCGCACGCCGCCTCACTGGCTTCGCACATTCCTCATCATCTTCGCCGGGCAGGGCTTCTCGCTCCTCGGCAGCGCGGCGGTCAACTTCGCGTTCGTGTGGTGGCTCACCGCCGAGACCGGCTCGGCCACCGTGCTCGCGTACGCCTCGATCGCGGTGATCCTGCCGCAGGCGCTGCTCGGTCCGCTCGCGGGCCCGTACATCGACCGCTGGGACCGTCGGGTCACCATGATCGTCGCCGACGTCGCGATCGCTGCCGCCAGCGTGGTGATGCTGTTCGCGTTCCGCGCAGGCACGCCGCCCATCGGACTGGCGGTCGCGATCATCGCGGTCCGCTCGGCAGGCGCGGCGTTCCACACACCGGCGAGCCAGGCGGCGGTGCCGATGTACGTCCCGGCCGATCAGCTCATGCGCGTGGCCGGCTGGAACTTCTTCCTGAGCTCGGGCGTGGCGATGGCCGGACCGGTGCTTGGCGCGTTTCTCATGGCCACCACGTCGATCGAGGCCGTGATCGGGGTCGACATCGTCGGGGCGGCGCTTGCGGTTACCTCGCTCATGCTCGTGCGCATCCCGCATCCTGAGCGCGCCGAGGCAGTGGGCGAGGGTGCGCTCAGCGGCGGGCTCGCAGGCGAGGGCGGCTTGTCCGCCGAGGCAGTGGGCGAGGGTGCGCTTGGCGGCGAGCCTGGCGCCGGCTCCGCGCGCTTCATCGCCGAGTTCGCCGAGGGCTGGCGCGAGCTTGTGCGGCACCGCGGGCTGCTCGACCTCACGCTCGCGATCGCTGCCGTCACGGTGCTCTACATGCCGCTGAACGCGCTTTTCCCTCTGATGACGTTCGAGCACTTCAACGGCGGAGCTGCCGAGGCCAGCTACGTGGAGCTCGCCTTTGGAGCCGGCATGCTCGCGGGCTCGCTCGCGCTCGGCGTGTTTCTCGCGCGCGTCTCAGGCGTACGACTCGTGGCGGGTGCCATCGTGGGCCTCGGCGCGCTGGTGGCAGTCTCCGGACTGCTGCCTGCCGGGGCGTTCTGGGTGTTCGTCGGCCTGTGCGTGCTCATGGGCGTGACCGCGCCGCTCTTTGGCGCACCGATCACTGCGATGTTCCAGATTCTGATCGACCCCGCCAAGCTCGGCCGCGTGATGTCGCTCTACACCACGATCGCGATGCTGGCCGCACCGGTGGGGCTTGTGGCCGCCGGACCGATCGCCGAGCGCACGGGTGTGGCCGCGTGGTTTGCGGTCACCGGCGTGCTCATCGCGGTGATGGGCGTGGTGGTGTGGGCGCTGCCGTCCGTGCGGGGGCTCGACGGCGCGATGGAAGCGGTCACCGCGGCTGCGGGCGATGCTGCGAGCGGGGCAGCGGGCGGCGCCGTGAGCGCGGCGGCAGCGGGCGAGGCGGCAACCGCGGCTGCGGTGGCGGGCGAGGGGGCCGAGGACTGACCGCCGGGGTTCGCAGATATGTGTTGGGGGCGCGAGGAGCCGTTTTCGTGCGGTTCGCACGATTGCGAACCGCGGATGTAGCATTCGTGCGAACTGCGCCGAAACGACCTGTCTCTGGCCGGACGCACGATTGCGAACCGCCCATGTAGCATTTGTGCGAACACACCGGAAACGACGCGCCGCTAGCCGGATGCACGAATGCGAGCTGCGTATCTGACATCTGCGCGAACACGCCAGAAGCGCCGCCGCTCGCCCTCGCCCATGGTTGTTGCATCAATGTGATTGACGCCAACCATCGCGCGCAGTTGGGTATACTCTGAGGCACATCACCGGAGAGCAAAGGAGGCGTCGTGGCGGTACTCACGTGGGACGACAGCATGCGGGTAGGCGTGACCGATATCGATCTGCAGCACCAGGAACTCGTGCGCTTGATCGGCTCGCTCAACAGCGCGATGGCCGACGGGTCGAGTCACCGGGTCATGCAGGAGACGCTCTCGCGTCTGGTCGATTACACCCGCACCCACTTCGCCACAGAAGAGCGCCTGCTCGAGCGCTACGGATACGCCGAGATCGCGCTCCACAAGGCCCAGCACGAGGAGTTCGTCGCCAAGGTGGAAGACTTCTCGCGTGGCTTTGAGGAGGAGCGGCTGTTCCTGTCGCTGGACGTGATGGACTTCCTGAGCGACTGGCTCAAGGGCCACATCATGGGGAGCGACCAGCGCTGTGCGCCGTTCCTGCACCAGCACGGCGTGTCGTAGCGAGCGCGGCTGGGTAGGCCGTCGATGAGCGGCAGTCGCGTAGTGGCCGCCGATCAGAAGCGACCGAGGAGACTACGGAGGGAACCTCATGGGCGACAAGCAGAACGTTCGCGTGGACACGGGCTTCGGGATCGTGTGGTTCATCGGGTGGCTGTTCACGATCGGCTATCTGAAGCTGCAGTTCTGGACCGGCGTGCTCGCCATGATCATCTGGCCGTACTACCTTGGGGCGTCGTTCCGGTAGGAAGGCGGAGGTGCTTCACAGTGGCGAAGAACAAAGAGGCGCTCGTGCGGGCGCAGGCCCCGACGACGAGCTCCGAAACGATTCGCGACCGCGCGGTGAACGCGGTAGCCGCACTGCAGCGCGCATCTGTCGAGCGCGGTCTCGATACCCTCGGTGACGATGAGATCGCTGCGCAAATCGCAGCGGTGCGGGCGGAGCGCTCGAGATAACGGGCGCTCAGCGTGCGGGAAGGATGCGTTAGCACTCCGTTAAGGCCCGGGCGATACGGTCCTCCGGGGGGCGGCCATTGTTCGGCCCGCATACGGTCTGGGCTGACTCATCTTGCATCAATGGTAGCACGATGCTACCATCAGTCCGCTGGAGGCCGCATGGGGGTCAGCCGTACGCCGAGGTACTCAGTCGCTCTCGTAGAGCGGCTTGTCCGGGACGGGCGCGTGCTTACCACCGCACGGGTGACACAGTGGCTCACAAACCATGACTACGACGCGAAACAGGAGATCATGCAGGTCCTCCTGTCGGTTCATGAACATGGGCGCTTCACCGGCTCCTGCGTCTTGATGAATGGTGAGGTTGCCGATGAGTACATCGTCGGAGTGTCCGGCGAAGACTGGTATCTGAAGTTCTGGGTCGACGAGGAGCAACTGTTCGTGGATGTGTGGTCGTGTTGCTGGGACGGTGCAATCCACTGACGTGTCTGCGAGGAGGGCTGTCGTGTATCCAAAGACGTGTGCGGAGTGCGGGGGTCGGGTCCACGCGTCCCGCGATGCGATTCCTTTCGAGATTCGCGGCGAATCCGTGCTCGTCGAGGGAGTCGACCATGGGCGCTGCGACAACTGCGGCGAAGCCTACCTCACACTCGCTGCAACGGAGCAGCTGCAGCAGGAGGCCGTGCGACTCCTGAGGGAAGCGCATGGCCTGTTGTCGCCACAGGAGATCAGAGACATCAGGCGCTCACTGGGACTCTCGCAGGCGGCCTTCGAAGCGGTCCTGGGCGTGGGCGCCAAGACAGTGGTGCGATGGGAGAAGGGCACCGTGTTCCAGAGCGTGACCGCTGACCGCCTGATGCGCCTCATCCGCCACCGACCCGAGCTTGCGGCCACGCTCACCAGCGGGCAGCTGTACGCGGCACCGCAGGGGTGTCCCGATTCCGCCGGCGCGTTCCCAGCTCGCGCCCACGGCTGATTGTGCCGCCCCGGTCTCGCGCCCGCCACGCCCGCCCCGGCCCCGCCCCCTGCGACCCCCGTCACATCGCCCCACGCCTGCGCTCCGCTATACTGTTTTTCGCGTGTGCGCTCCCGGACGTCCGCTGATCCTGGTGGCCCGGCGCCCGCGCGGCACTATCACCAACAGGAAGCGTGGGTATGCGGAAGCGGAGCAGGGCTGAGCGCAGGGAGAAGGCGCGCACCGAGCGCAAGCGCATCGCGCTTGGCGCCACAGTCGCGGCACTCACGCTCATCGCCGTAGCCGCGCTCGCGGCGGGCCTCTCGATGCGCACCCCGTCGTCCTCGGAGGCGGCAACCGCCGCCGATGCGGCCGTTCTCAGTGCCGAAACCACCGCCGCGCGCACACAGGCCACGCTCACCGACGCCGCAAACACCACCGCCACCGCGCTTCCCGTGGAGGTCCCCGCGCTCACCGGCATGCAGATCGCCGAGGCCGAGGTGCTCCTCAAGGCCGCTGGCCTCGCGCTCACGCGCGTGGGCACCCCGGCCGGCGACGTCGCCCCCGGCTGGGTGCTCGACCAGCGTCCCGCGCCCGGCGAGCGCGTGCAGCCCGGCTCCGTGATCACGCTCACGTTCGCCGATCCGTCGGCCACAGAAGCCACCACCACGCCGCGTCCGGCCGGGTTCGTGGTCTGCATCGACCCCGGTCACCAGGGCACGGGCAACACCGATCCGGAGCCCGTGGGCCCCGGCGCGAAGGAGACCAAGCCCAAGGTCTCAAGCGGCGCCACCGGCGTGACCACGCACGTGCCCGAGCACGAGATCGCGCTCGCCATCTCGCTCAAGGTGCGCGACCGCCTCGAGCGCTATGGCGTCACCGTGGTGATGACGCGCACCACCGCCAACGTGGACATCTCAAACGCCCAGCGCGCGCAGGTGGCCAACAGCGCGGCGGCCAACCTGTTCCTGCGCATCCACGCCGACTCGTCCACCAACGCGAGCGTCAACGGCGTCTCCACGCTCTATCCCGGCGGCAACGAGTGGGTGGCGCCCATCTCGCAGCGGAGCCTCAAGGCCGCAAGCGCGATCCAGCGCGAGATGCTCCGGTCCACCGGCGCGGCCGATCGCTCGCTTGCCGAGCGCGCCGACCTCTCCGGCTTCAACTGGGCCACCGTGCCGAGCGTGCTGGTGGAGACGGGCTTCCTCTCCAATCCCGCCGAGGACAAGAAGCTCTCCGATCCTGCCTATCAAGACAAGCTCGCTGACGGCATCGCCCGCGGCGTGCTCGAGTACCTGGGGGTGACCGAGTAGTGGCCCGAGTCCCAAGCTCGCCCGAGGCCGCGCGCGCGGCCCGCAACGTTCGCATCAGCGTGACCGCTCTCGTGGTGGTGGCGCTCGCGGTGGCCGCGCTCTGGTACACCGGCAGGCTCGGCACCCGCGGGGTGTCGGCCGAAGACCTCGAGCGGGTCCTCCTGGTGGCGGCGGCGCCCGATGAGACCGGCGACGTGGTGGCCCAGGTGATCGCCATCGCCGATGTGAGCGGAGCCGCCCCGGAGCCCGTGGACCCCGCAACCGCCGTGACCCTGCCCGGCACCACGTACGCCACGCTTGCCGACGCGTACCCCTTTGGCGGCGGGTCGGGCGTAGCGGAGGCGCTTGCACGCGCGCGTGGCGGCGATCCGCTTCCGCATGTCACCCTCAGCGCCGCCGCGCTCACCGCAGCCGTTGAGGCCGCGGGCGGCGTGTCGCTCGAGCTTCCTGCCGAGATGAGCGTCTTCGATGGGGAGGAGCTCTTCATCCTGCCTAAAGGCTCGCAGGAGCTCACGGCGAGGGAGCTCGGCGCCGTGCTCAAGGGGGCGCCGTACCTGACCGTGCGCGAGCGTGCGGAGCTCAACGCCGAGCTCGCGCGGGTGACCGCTGCGCTCATAGCGGATTGCGCTTATACTGACGTGGAGACGGATCTGGAGGAGGACGCGTTTGCCGCGCTCACCAGCGCACTCGCGGAGGCACGCTGAAGAGATTCGCACTGTTTGTCACTTATGGATATGTGTTATCATGCCGATATTCATGCCATGACCGATGAACGGTGATTGCGACGTTGTCTGAAGGGGGCTATGCAGCATGCCGGATGTACAGACCAGCGGTGACGAGGTGGCCACGAGCCGCAAGGGTATGATCCGCGCGCTCGCGGCGCTTGGCATCGTCGCCGTGCTGGGCGGCGGCTTCCTCATTGCCGGCGGCCCCGACGCCGTTGTGCGCCTGCTCTCAGGCGAGGACGACACCACCGCGGGCGACGTTGCCCCGGTCACGCCCGCCGAGGGCGCCGACAGCGAGGACGAGGCCCCTGAGGCCGCTTCCGAGGAGACCACCGAGGCCGCCGAGGCCACGGTGACCGCCGAGGCCGAGACCGGCACCACCGGTGGCACCAAGTCCCCGTCGTCGGTAACGCCGTCGCCCGCGCCGGTAGCAACGCCCCCCACGACCGACCAGCAGAGCCGTATGTACTGGGAGCAGGTGGCCAGCCAGGAGCAGATCGGCAAGCTCGTGCGCGGCGAGATCTCCTCGTTCACACTGGGCACAGCCAACCGCAGTGGCAGCACCGCCAGCGTCCCGGTCACCGTGAGCTACAAGGCCGGTGGCTCGATCTCAGGCACGATGGTGCTTCGCGACTACAGCGGCACCTGGTACTTCAGCTCGATCACCCGTAACGGCCACACCGCCAGCACGCCTTCGGGCTCAGGCGACACCAGCGTGATCGCGGCCATCGTGACCCAGCAGGCCGCCAACCAGGACATCCCCACCGGGATCATCTCCGGCGCCTACAAGAAGGTCACCGTCAACAGCGTGTCGCAGGGCTCCGGCACCGCGACGCTCAACATCACGCTCTCCGGTGGCACTGCGGCTCCCATGCCCGGCACCATCACCTGCGTGAGCAAGACCATCGGCGGCGTGAAGCACTGGTTCATCACGTCGTTCGCCAAGTAGGGGTTCACCCAGCAAGGGTCTCCCGTGTTTCGGCCGCGCACCACCCCCCGGTGTGCGGCCGAGCACTGTACACTGTGCGTATCGGACAACTGCTAGGGGAGCCGGGTGGAAGAGCTCGACCTGCGCGACTATCTCAATGTGATGATGGCCCGTAAGTGGACCATCATCGGTGTGGCCGTGGCGGTCACGCTCGTGGCGCTCGTGGCAAGCCTCATCCAGCCGGCTGTCTACGAGGGCGAAGCGAAGGTGCTGATCGCCGAGAAGGGCTCGGGCGCCGATCTGTTCGGGAGCCTGGGCCTCGACATCTCAAGCCAGCCCGAGCGCGGCCTGCAGACGCAGGTGCAGCTCATGCAGGTGCGGCCGCTCTTGGAGAACACCATCCGCGAGCTCGAGCTGGGCATCGCCCCCGAGGCGCTTGCCGACAAGGTGACCGTCGCCGCGGTGGGGCAGACCAACATCGTCACCATCACCGCACGCGATGGCGACCCGGAGACCGCCGCGGCGATCGCCAACACGCTTGCCGACGAGTTCGTGGCCTGGAGCCGTGACTACAAGCGCGAGAGCATCCAGAGCGCCGCCGAAGAGGTGGAGACCCGCCTGGGCGTGGCTCGCGAGGAGATCCTCGAGCTTGGGCGCGAGATCTCGAGCGAGGGCAAGAGCGACGAGCTTGCCGCCGAGCTGGCCATCGCAACCGGCAACTACACCACGCTTGCCGCCAAGCTCGAGGAACTGCGCATCAACGCGCAGCTCGAGGTGGGCTCAGGCCGCGTGGTGAGCCCGGCCGTGGTGAGCGAGGACCCGGTGGAGCCCACGCCGCTCCGTAACACCGTGCTGGGGCTGGTCGTGGGCCTCGTGTTCGGTCTTGGGATGGCCTTCCTCTACGAGTACCTGGACAACACCCTCAAGTCATCCGACGAGGCCGAGAAGCTTCTGGGCGTGCCCGTGCTCGGACTCATCCCTGCCGAGAAGTACGACAAGGACGAGCGCAGGCGCGCGAGCATCCTCACCCATCCCGGTGGCGCTGTCGCCGAGTCCTACCGCGTGCTCCGCAACAACCTTGACTTCATCAACTTCCAGCATGATCTCAAGACGCTGCTGATCACGAGCGCGGCGCCGGGTGAGGGCAAGAGCACGGTTGCCGCCAACCTCGCGGCCGGTCTGGCGCAGGCGGGCAAGAAGGTCGTGCTTGTGGCGTGCGACTTCCGCAAGCCCACCACGCAGCAGTTCTTCGGCGTGCGGAACCTGATCGGGCTTTCCGACGTACTCACCGGCGCACGCCCGCTCAAGAGTGCGCTGCAGCGCCCGCGGGAAGACATGGAGCTTCTCGTGCTCACGAGCGGCAAGCTGCCTCCCAATCCGAGCGAACTTTTGGGGAGCGAGCGCATGCGCGAGGTGCTCGACGAGCTCAAGCAGTGGGCCGACTGGATCATCATCGACACGCCGCCGCTCCTGGCCGTGGCGGACGGCGCCGCCGTGGCTCGCTTTGTCGATGGCGTGCTCCTGGTGACCAAGGGCGGTAGCTCCACACGTGAGGCCGTGAAGAAGGCCGGCGAGATGATCGAGAGCGCCGGCGGCCGGCTCATCGGCTCTGCCGTTTGGGGCCTGGATGCCGTTGGCGGCCGCAGTGGTTACGGCTACGGCAAGGGCTACGGCTACGGCGGCTACTACAGCTACGCCGACTACTACAACGCACCCGAGGCCGAGGACGAGGACAAGCCGAGCCCGAAGCACAGAGTGTCCGCAGCGTCAGACACCGTCTACATCCCCAAGAAGAGCCCGGCACGCGTCGCCGCCGAGGTGGCTGGCAGGATCCTCGGTGTGGTACTGGCTGTGGTGGCCGTGCTCGCGGTGGCCGCGCTGGTGGTGTACTTCCTCGACCAGGCTATGGGGTGGGGGATCCTTGTGCGCCTCGATTGGGTGATTGGTTCGTGAACCGGGCAATACACCCCGGGGCCGATGATCTTGAGGTTCTAGTCTCAACCACAGGTCGCGGGGGTCTCCAGTTTCTTGAGGAGATGAACCTGGCGTCTAGTGTTCTCGTGATAGACCAGAATGGCCAACAGGGCGGGTATAGCGTGCAAACGCCCTCTGGTGCTTTGCGAGTGATATGCACCGACCAGGTTGGGCTGAGTCGCAGCCGCAACATGGCCCTCGAGTATGCGACTGCCCGAGTCTGCGCAATCGCTGACGATGACATGAGGTATGAGGACGGCTATGCGGACACGATTCTGTCCGCGCATGCCGAGTATCCCGAGGCTGATGTCATCGCCTTCCAGGTAGAGCGCAGGAATACATCAAGTCCAAAGTCATTCCGAGGGAGGGTCCACCGCGAGACTTACCTGTCTTGCATGAAGATTTCGTCCGTAGAGATTACGTTCAAACGTGAGAGAGTTCGATCTAGCGGCGTGAAGTTCAATGAACTCATGGGCGCTGGCGCTGAGTTTTGCGCCGGAGAAGAGAGCATCTTCCTGTACGATCTGCTCAAGGCAGGGCTCCGAATCCTCTACATACCAGTCAAGATCGGGTCGGTGGATAGTAGCCAGTCCAGTTGGTTCACAGGTTTCGACGAGAGTTACTTTCGGGCTCTTGGAGCTTCGTACTACAACATGACTCGTCGGCTGTGGCCGATTCTGGCGGTTCAGTTCTTGCTCCGAAAGAGGTCGCTCTACCGTGGACATATATCCACCCTGCGAGCGCTAGGGTACATGGTGGCGGGCGCGCATGCGTACCGGATCGCTGCCGCGGGAAGTCAGTTGGAGGGGGTATCGGGTGGAGGGTCTTAGGCAACCCCTTGTTAGCATCGTTATCCCGACCTTCGGCCGACCCGAGGATCTGAAACGTGCTATCGAGTCTGCCACAGCGCAGACCTATCGTCGTTGTGAGGTTATCGTTGTCGACGACAATGACCCGAGCAGTCCTTTCAGACAGGCTACTGAAGTCGTGATGGAGGACTACCGGGCAGCGGATAAGGTGCGGTACGTGAAGCACCCGGTCAATCGCAACGGAGCTGCAGCGAGGAACACCGGAGTCCGAGAGAGTCACGGGGACTACGTCTGCTTCTTAGATGACGATGATCACTTTCTCCCAACCAAGGTAGAGGCGCAGGCGGGATTGTTGGCATCGCAGACTGAGTATGACGCAGTGTCATGTGGATGGAGCAAGCACGGTGTATGCCATGAGCCGCCTCATGACGGCGACCTTACACGTGAGCTCCTCTTGCTCGACTACGTCCCAATCACCTCAACTCTCATGTTCCGCAGACAAGCGTTCCTGAGAATCGGCGGATTCGACGAATCATTCTCGCGTCACCAAGACCTTGAGCTCATGCTGCGATACTTCAGAGTGGGGCGCATTGTGTTCATTAGGGAGTGTCTCGTGGAGGTGGGGACCAACAGCGGATCGAACGCCTTGCAGGGCGAGGCACTCGATTCGCTCAAGCGGCAGTTTCTCATGAGGTTCGCAGACACTCTTGAGAGTTTAGAGGGTGTTGAGCCCGGCATCTCTGGTCGAATCGTCAGCCGACACTACGCTCGTGCCCTGGTCGGTCATCTGCGGCGAGGGCACATTCGCCTTGCGGGTCGCTCAGCGATGATTTGTTTGGAGTCCTCGCCCCTCGAGCTTGTGCGTGAAGTTCTGCGCGTGATTCGCGAATACACACGGATCATCCTGTTCGCTAGGCGCACTTCGTGATGCCTACGGGAACTTGCATGAGTGAAGGCAGAATGACAGGAGAACGGACGGGGGTTAATTCGGTACTGCTCGCCGCATACATGTGGATGTTCATGTTGCTGAGAGTCCTCTGGGCCGCCGAATCGCGATACTCTACGGCTGTACTCGCAGCGGCTGCGGTTGTGATTGTTCTACGGAGCATGTCATCCACGCGTGGCCGACTGGGTCCGTCATTCGGGCCAGCGCTTGTGCTCCTGGGTGCGGTAATGGTGAGCCTGATCATTGACAGCATCTTCCGAGCGAACGGAGTTCTCCTCACCAGGGCCTACAATTACCTTGTGTATGGTGTCATCCCTGTCCTGCTCTTATCGCAGGTGAGGGACATTGAGGCATTTCTTCGTTCCTATGCCGTTCTCTCGGCTGTTGTCTTCGTCGTTTACGTCCTGGACCCATTCATGGGCTACCGACTCACTCAGGGCTACATGGTCTACGGCTTCCAGGCGATGCTCCCCGCGTTCTACGGGTTGTACATTGGCTATAAGCGATACCGATGGCGGTGGGCGATAATCGGCTCGGCAGTAGCCTTTGTCATGCTCACAGTGTTCGGCAATCGGATGGCTGGACTTGCCGCACTTCTCTTCCTAGTGGGGTATGAGGTCGCATTCGGTCAATCAAACCGGAACCGTCCGATTAGGGTGATTGCGTTCACCGCAACCGGCGCAGTCATCGTAGCGAATCTCGGAACGATTCTGTCTAGCGTTTCCCAACTTCTGGATCGGTCTGGCTATTACAGCTACTCCCTCAGCGCGCTTCTCCTGTACTTCGGGGGTATGACTGAGTCCCTAATCTCCGGAAGAGAGGCTCTGTGGTCAGCTGCAATCGAACTCATCCGAGCTCGGCCTGTGCTGGGCTATGGCCTCGGGTACTTCGATAGCCTGTACGGCATGTACCCGCACAACATCGTGTTCGAGCTGCTGGTAAGTTACGGCGTGATTGGCCTGACCATCTACGCTGCCGGTCTCGTGAGGAGCTTGGTTGAGATTTCGAAGAGTGAGGGCTCACTTCGACTGCTGGGCCTGCTCCTGCTGTGCACTAGCTTTCCGAAGTTGCTGACCAGTGTCCACCTGTTCATTGAGCCATCGTTCTGGATGCTCATCTTCTACGGGTTCTTCGCGCCGGCCTACAGACGGCAGGCGCGCGGTATCGAAGTGCAGTCTGCCCAATGATGGGGTGGCTTCACAGCATTCTGGGCAAGGTGCGCGAGAATTCGCTCCTCCGGGGCTTCTCTGTCCTCATGGGGGGCACTGCCGTCACTCAGGCGCTCTCCATATTGGCGGCGCCAGTCCTGACTCGCCTCTACACCCCCGGTGACTATGGAGCCAATGCGGTCTACATAGCCATGCTTAGCGTGTGTGGAGTCGCGGCGACGTTGCGCCTGCAGGTCCCGATTGCGATGTCCCATGACCCGCGCGAGAGAGCAATCCTCTTTAGGCTACTGGTTGGTTCGTCGGTGGTGGCGAGTCTCTTCATCGCTTTGGTCTTGGTTCTTTGGGCCGGGACGATCCAACAGATGGTCGGGCTGAAGTCAGTCGACGCACTGCTTGTGTTGCCGCTGGGAACCCTAATGTTCGGCCTCTATGAGGCCATGCAGCAGAGTCTACTGAGCTTAAGGAGATATCGAACCATCGCGCGCATGAACGCCCTGTCTGTTGCCTCCCAGGTCGCGCTCCAGCTGGTGCTTGCACTCGCCGGCATGGGGTTCATGGGTCTGATTATCGGTAACCTGTTCTCGTATTTTGTGTCATGTGGATACATGGCGCTCTCGCTGCAGTCGGCGAATCGAGGAGACGTGCCCATCGCGTGGCGGGAGTACTTCAGTACACTCAGGCGGTACGCAGACTTCCCTCGGTTCGCGCTCCCCGCTGAACTCGCCAGCATGGGGTCATACTCGCTCGTGCCGGTGGCCATCAGCAATCTGTTTGGCTTGAGCGCAGCAGGCCACTATGCACTCGCAAACAGGCTACTGGGAATACCGATTCAGCTGATTGGCAACTCCCTGCGGCAAGTTTTCATACGGGAGGCCAGCGATGAGCTGCGCAGCAATGGGACTGTGGCGGGCACATTTGGAAGGACCCTTCGCATACTGTCAATTGTGGCCATTCCCACCGCGATTGTGTTGTACGCCGTAGCCCCATGGATGTTCGCGTTGATCTTCGGACCTGAATGGAGCGTTGCGGGTGCCTATGTTCGTGCGATGACTCTCATGTTCGTCGCGCGGTTCATTGTTGGGCCTCTGGTTTCGACCGCGAATGTTATAGGCAGGCAGAGGCTTGGTCTTTGGATGCAGCTCGGACTCTTGGCGGTTGTGATTCTCGCGGCATGGATTGGGGCGGTACGTCCCGGAAGCAGCGCACTCACGTTCCTGATTATGTTGTCGACTGCTTACGCTGTGATTCACGGGTTGTTCCTGACGGTTGTTGGCAAGCTGATTCGAAGGATGGGTGAGCCTTGTGAGCCTGCGTCGCCAGCTTAGGCAGTTAACGTCCCCGGAAGTGGTGTATGAAGGCCCGGCCGCCTGACATGAGGCGGCCACTGCTCCATCCTTGAGGTCGACCAAGACCCAAACTAAGGAGGAGACAGTGACCAAGGACA
>Ga0228536_1001674_pt1 | contig 18365 bp, 15 predicted proteins | sample SJ1Smetagenome_FD_168611 | JGI IMG/M metagenome (GOLD analysis project Ga0228536, IMG submission 168611) | Enriched culture of PCE-dechlorinating microbial communities from Ithaca, New York, USA - SJ1.S | ecosystem: Engineered > Modeled > Simulated communities (microbial... > Unclassified...
ATCGTGGTGCTGGCCATCGCCGCTGGTGTGATCGCCGTCGCGGCCGTGGCGTTTGCGGTGATCAAGCGCCGCTCGGCGAAGTAGTCCGGCACACCGCAGACAGCGCAAGGGCGCCCCACGGGGCGCCCTTGCGTGCGGATGCCGCCCGCGCTACTGCGTGGTGAGCGAGTCGGGCTTCACGCCGATGGTCATCGTGAGCTCCATCTCGCGCTCGTCGCGCCAGAGTCTCAGCGTGACCTCATCACCCACGGATCGCCGGCGTACCGCGAGGACCAGGTCGTCCATCGTGCGGATCTTATCGCCATCCACCGCAACGATGACGTCGCCCGGCTTCACGCCCGCCTTCTCCGCCTCGCTGCCCTCCGTGAGCTCCACGATAAGCGCACCCTCATCCACGGACAGGCCCTCTTCGGATGCCAGTGCCGGCGTCACGCTCTGGCCCACCACACCGAGGAACGGGGTGTCGACACGACCCTTGTCGATCAACTCGTCGGCGGCGGCGGTGGCGCGATCCACGGGGATGGCCAGGCCGACACCATCGGAGACCCCGGTGTCGCTGTAGATGGCCGAGGGGATGCCGATCAGGCGCCCTGCCCGATCCACCAGCGCACCACCGGAGTTACCCGGATTGATCGCCGCGTCGGTCTGGATCGAATCGATATACGGATACTGTCCGTCGCTACCGCCAAAGCCCGTCAGCGGCCGGTGCAGTGCCGAGATGACACCCGAGGTGACCGAGTGCTCGAGCCCGAAGGGCGAGCCGATGGCCACAGCGAGCTGACCCACCACGAGGTCATCGATGTCGCTGGTCTCAATCGTTGGGATGCTGGCGTCGACACGCACCACGGCGATGTCGCTCTCACCGTCACCACCCACGAGCGTGGCTTCGTAGCGCTCTCCGGTGGAGTCGGTGACCATGATCTCGGTGGCACCTTCCACGACATGGTTGTTGGTGATGATGTACGTCCCGCCATCAGGCGACTCCCGGTACGCCACGCCTGAGCCCTCTCCCTGCATCGGTACATCAGGGTGATCAGAGGGGAGGTCCGAGTCCGATGCCTGTCCGGCAGAAACATCGATGTTCACGACCGATGGCAGCGCCACGGCCGCCGCCACGGCAACGACCTCCTCGGTGCTATCGCCAAGCACCTCGATCGAGCGGTCTGACGACACCGGCGTGTCCGGAGCGAAGCGGTATGCGGCGTAGCCTCCCACCAGTCCCGCGGCCGCGCCCGCGAACAGCGAGAAGACGACCGCGATCGCCACCACTCCGGCGTGGCCGGCCTTGCTCGGGCCAGCCGGGGCCGGTTGGCTCACGGGCGGAGCGACCGGTGGTGCAGCAGGGGGGACGTCCGGCGCTGGGATTTCTCCCGGTGTGTGAACAGGTTCATCGTGCATGGGTCTGGTCCTTTCTCACGCGCGCACGGTCCGCGATATCCACATAGTACGCCGCTCGAAGCGACTTCCAGGCCACGTGCAGGGGAATCCACCAAAGCTCCATACTGCCTGCAAGCCCTACACACGTTGTCCACGCGGGCCGCGCTCGACTAGACTGGCTGAGGAGATCATCGAGGGAAGCGGATCACGTGCAGGAAGAGCCCGACAACGTCATACCCGAAGACGAGCCAGCGGTAGAACAAGCTCCGGCGATCAGTGCCGACGCAGGCGTGGGTGCCGAGCCGGCCGTCGACCCCGCCGGGGCGCCTGTTCTTGCGGAGGCGCCTGTTCCCGCAGAGGTGCCGGCGCCAGCGCCCGACGCCACCCTTGCCGACGCCACGCTGGCCGAGGCTGTGGGCGGAGGGGTCTCCTGGGTCCCGTTCGCGGTGTACCTGGGGGCATGGGTCGCGCTGTCCGCGTTGTCGGCGTACCTCCTGCAGGGTGCAACCGCTGATCAGCCGGCCCGCTGGCTGCCCGAGTACGCCGCCCTCCTGTGGGCCGGAGTCGGCCTCGCGGCGACCGGCCCGGTGCTCTCGCTTGCCGTGTGGCTGGCCGCTCGCGCCGGGCGCCCTCGCGGCCACAGACGTGGCCTGTTCGCCTCGGCGATGACCCGGGGTGCGCTGGCAGCGCTCTTCGGCGTGATCATCTGGGTCGCCACGCTGTACATCCTCGAGATCATGACCATGAACGGAGCCCTGTGATGGGATCAACCGCATTGCGGATCGCCGTGCTCATGGGTGGTCGCTCGGCCGAACGTGAGGTGTCGCTGCATACCGGCGAACAAGTCTGCGGTGCGCTTTCCTCACGGGGGCACCAGGTCGTCGCGGTCGACACGGGCGAGCACGGTTTCATCGACGTCCTGCGCGCGGGCGGGTTCGACGTGGCGTTCATCTGCCTGCACGGCCGACTCGGCGAAGACGGGACCATCCAGGGTCTGCTCGAGCTGCTCGATCTGCCGTATGTGGGCTCAGGCGTTCTTGCAAGTGCCCTGGCGATGGACAAGGTGATGTCGAAGCAGTGCTTCGTTGCGGCGGGCATCCCCACTCCCGCATGGACTGTCGTTCACCGGGGTCAGCGATACTCGGCCAAAGAGATAGCGGACACGCTTGGCGAGAAGGTCGTGGTCAAGCCGGCTAGCGAGGGCTCGTCGGTCGGCATGTCCATCGTGCACGAGCGTGCCGAGCTCGAGCCTGCAATCGAGCGTGCGTTCGAGCACGATCGCGTGGTGCTCGTGGAGGCGTTCGTTGCGGGCACGGAAGTCACCGTGGGCGTGCTGGGCAACGAGGAGCTCATGGCTCTGCCAACGCTCGAGGTCGTTCCGGAGCATGAGTTCTACGATTACGAATCCAAGTACATCCCGGGGATGAGCCGCCATATCATCCCCGCCAGAGTGCCTGAGCCGGTGCGGGCAGAGTGCCAGCGGATCGCCCTGGCCGCGCACCGTGCGCTCGGCTGCAGGGGCATGTCGCGTTCTGACACGATCGTGACTGCCGACGGGACGGTATACCTGCTCGAAGCCAACACCATACCGGGCATGACGAAGACGAGCCTCCTGCCCGACGCCGCCCGTGAGGCCGGCATCGAGTTCTCCGAGCTCTGCGATCGGCTCGTCGCGCTCGCGCTGGAGCGTTAGCCGGGCGTTGAATCCGATGCGGTGAGTGGCAGCTCGATGACGAACCGCGTGCCCCGTGGTGTTGCCTCTACGTAAGCTGTGCCGCCATGCGCCTCGGAAACGACGCGCACGATGTACAGCCCCAGGCCCATGCCCGGCGTGTCCTTCGAACCCCGCATCCCGCGCTCGAAGAGCGACTCGCGCTGATCGGCGGGGATCCCCGGTCCGTCGTCCTCCACCGTGACGGCCGCGTGGCCGTCACGTGACGATACGCCCACGCGGATCTCCCCTTCGGCAGGCCCGTGTTTGATCGCGTTACCCACGAGGTTGGTGATCGCCTGCTCCAGCCTGTCTCGATCGCCGAGCACGGTCACGGGCTCCGCGGCATTTACGACGATCGTCTGGAGCGCCCCGATCTGCAGTGAGCTCGCCACCGTGCGCGCCAGCTCCCCGAGGTCGACGGGACGCGTGACCTGTGGCGCCAGGACCCGCTCGGCGCGTGTCGCATCGAGCAGGTCGTTCAGGAGACCTTCGAGGCGCTCGGTCGCGCGGCGTGCCGCGGCGACGGCCTTCTCGCGCTGTTCGTCAGCGATCGGCTTGTCGAGGATGTCGAGGTACCCCCGAACGACCGTGAGCGGACTCCGGAGGTCGTGGGATGCAAGTGACATCACTTCCTCGCGCAGTGCCTCAAGGCGGCGCTCCTCGGTGACGTTCCGCGCCGAGATGACGTAGTCGCGCTCTTCCGGATCGATGAAGGCGACGCTCATCTCCATCCAGCGCTCAGGCTGATCGTCCACCAGGCAGCGGACCACGCGCGCCCGGCCGTCGCTTTCGTGCGCGATCTCGAGGAAGTTCACCGAGTCGCCCGCTTCGTTGAAGAAGCGCACTCCGGCGAACAGACCGTCCGGGTCAGCACGCAGCAGATCTCCCAGATGCAGGCCGAAGAAGTGCGCCGCGGCTGGGTTGGCGATCTCGACCACACCCTCACGCACGAGGATCTTGAGCTCGGGCGACTCCTCTACCACCGTCCGGAACGCTCGTTCGGCCGCCAGCGCCTGTTCGTTGGCCTCGAGCAGCTCTGCCTGGTTCACTCTGAGCTGCTTCATCAGGTCTGTGATCACCTCGCCCAGCTCGGCGAAGTCTCCCGGGATGCCCTGCTCGACGATGACCGTCTCATCGGTTCTCAGGCCATGGAGGGCGAGGTATCCCTGCTCCTGCAGGTATGTGACGAACCGGTGGATCGGTGCGGTGATGCTCCTGCCAAGGGCCATGCCGAGCAAGAATGCGAGCCCGACGGTCACGGTTCCCAACGCCACAGGGACGATGACCACCAGCCACAGTCGACCGCGCGCGAGTCCGGGGTCCGGTTGTTCGAGCCGCACCGTTGCGGCCGGCCGTCCATCGATGCCGCTGAGGGTCGCCCGGATGACGAACAAGCTGTCGCGGGCATCGGCGATCGCCGCGGAGTAGCCCTCAGGGAATGCGATCGGTGACCAGTCCTCGTCGGTGTCGGATGCCCCGTCGGGGCCGATGAGCGTGGTGGTCAGGTCCGATGAGAGTATCTTCCCGGTCTGCAGCGGCTCCGCCACCACGATGGTCGCGGCGGGGGTGGCATCGCCCACGGGCGAGAGCGCGATCGCCGCCGGCTCCGAAGGAAGCGCGATCAGGCCGTGGCGCGCCGTTGCGCCCGATACAGCGAGCGAGGCCATGACCGCGGCATCCGCGGCGTCCCCGTGAGAGAGGGAGATCGTGCCGTCCTCGGCCACCCACACCGCCATGCGTTCGTCGGGCTGCTGAGAGAGCCACTCACGGAACGCGGGCGATGGGTCGGGGGAGCCGGTCGGCACCGTGCTGACACGCGCGCTCTCCGAAGCCGCGAGTCGTGCCGCTATCGTCTCGAGCGCGCTCGCCTCAAGGTCGAGACGAGCCCGGAGCGACTCCAGCCGGGTCTTCGCCTCGACGGTGGCCAGCGTGCGCGCGTAGTCGGTCACACCCAGGCCCACGATCACCGCCACCACGGTGAACACCACCGCCGCGGACAGTGCCATGACGACCTGCATGCGCATCGAGATCGTCATCATGCGTTCGGAGGTGGTGCGATGTGCCTGCCGTGGCCGGTCAGCCATGCTCGCCTCCCCTGAGGATGTGCCCGGTCTGCCAACGCGGGACACCATCAGGATACGACAACCTCACAGGCTGGTGGCCAGATCGGTTGACAGCGGCAGTCGCGCTGATTAGTATCCGCTTTCAGATAGATTTAGCAGGTACTAACTACAACACGATACCGGTGGTGAGGAAATGTCTGGACACACGCATCAGGGTCAGCTTCGCGGACAGGGCCGTGGGCACCGCCACGGGCACGGCCCAGGGGCGGCCGCACGCCGCGGCGGGTGGTTCGCCAGAGGTCGCGACGCGGGGGCAAGCGGCACGCTGCTCGCCCTGCAGCCCGGTGAGCAGTGCGTGATCGGCGCGATAGCCGACGACTGCGCGCGCGCACAGGCGCTCCGGTTCGGGATCGGGAATGGAGCCCTGGTGAGCTGCGTGACCAAGCTCCCCGGCGGCCCCGTGGTGCTGCGCGCCGGCCGTCAGGAGATCGCGGTCGGGCGTGGGCTCGCGTGCCGTATCGAGGTGAGCGCCCCCGGGGTCCGCGCGGTAGGTCAGGCGTGAGCGGCCGTACGTGCCACAGCGGAGCCCCGGCGTCCGTGATTGCGGGCGACCGGCCCTCACTCGTGCTCGCCGGTAATCCGAACGTGGGGAAGTCGGTCGTGTTCGGCCTTCTCACCGGCACGTACGTCGAGGTCAGCAACTTCCCCGGTACGACCGTTGAGATCACGCGTGGCCGCCACGGCGGCTACGACGTGCTCGACACCCCCGGCGTGTACGGTGTGGGCTCGTTCAACGAGGAGGAAGCGGTCGCCCGCGATGTCATCCTGACCGCGGACGTCATCGTGAACGTGGTAGACGCCGTGCACCTGCAGCGGGACCTCTTCCTCACGCTGCAACTCGCGGACCTCGGGCTGCCGATGATCGTCGCGCTCAACATGGTGGATGAAGCGCGCTCGCAGGGCGTGGGCGTCGATCGGGACCTGCTCGAGGACCTCCTGGGTGTGCCGGTGGTCGAGATGGTGGCGGTCGATGGCTCGGGGCTCGACGCCCTCCTTGAGCGGCTTGATGAGGCGCGGACGGGCCATGCGGACATCCTGATCGAGGACGAGTCGCTCGAGGCAGCGCTTCCCGGTGGATGCCGGGCGGACGCGCTGCTCGTGCTCGAGGGCGATGCCACGATCGCCGAGCGGCACGGGGTGGCCCCCGGGTCGCGGCGCGACGAGATCTACGCTCGCCGTCGCGCGCGTGTGGACGACGTCGTGGGTCACGTGGTCACCGACACCGATGAAGGCCTCTCCCTGGGGGCCCGCATATCACGCATCATGCTCGAGCCGCTGACGGGCTTCCCGCTGCTGGCCGCGCTGCTCGCCGCCACGTACGTGGTGCTGGGCCAGTGGATCGCCGGTGGCGTTGTGGGTGTCACCGAAGAGACGATCATGCTCGGGTACTGGGAGCCGTTCGTGCGCGACCTGGTTGGCGGAGTGCTCCAACAAGGCTCGGCGTTGTACACGTTCCTGGCAGGCGAGTTCGGCGTGCTGACGATGACCCCGACGTACCTGCTCGGCGTTATCCTTCCGCTCGTGGTGGGCTTCTACCTGCTGATGGCCTTGCTCGAGGACTCCGGCTATCTCCCGCGCATCGCCGCGCTCGCGGACCGTGGGCTCACGGCCCTCGGCCTCAACGGGCGCGCGATCATACCGCTCATACTGGGCCTGGGATGCGTGACGATGGGGACGCTCACCACGCGCATCCTCGGCTCGAAGCGCGAGCGGTTCATCGCCACGGCGCTCATGGCGGTCGCGGTGCCGTGCTCGGCGCAGATCGCGGTCATCGCGGCGCTCATGGCCCGTGTTGGCGGCGGGTACGTGGCGGCGTACTTCGGGCTGCTGATCGCCATCTTCGTGGCGCTCGGCACGGTGCTCAACCGGGTGGTGCCCGGTGAGTCGACGAGCCTGTTGATCGATCTGCCCCCGCTGCGGGTGCCTCGGCTGAAGAACGTCGTCCGCAAGACCACCACCAAAGCCTGGGGCTTCATGCGCGAGGTGGCGTTGTTCTTCCTGGCGGGCACGGCGCTGATATCCCTGCTCGACATCACGGGAGCGCTCGCCTGGATCCAGCGCGTGGCCGCCCCGCTCACGGTGTCGTGGCTGCACCTGCCGGCCGAGGCGGCAACCGCGTTCGTGATGGGCTTCGTGCGACGTGACTTCGGCGCCGCCGGGTTCTTCACGATGGATCTCAGTGCGCCGCAGCTGCTCGTGGCGATGGTGACCATCACGCTGTTCGTGCCGTGTGCCGCGAGCATGATGGTGGTGCTCAAGGAGCGCGGCTGGAAGTATCTCCTCGGCCTGTTCGCTGGCTCCGTTGGCCTGGCCTTCCTGGTGGGCGGCCTGCTCACGCGTGCGCTGGAGGTGCTGTCGTGAGCGCGTCAACGGCCCAGACGCCGCCGACCCCGTGTCCCCGGTGTGGATACACGGCCGTGGGCGTGCGCTGCCCGAGATGTGACGCCGTGAAGGTGCTTTCTTGTACCGGCGCGTGCATCACCTGCACGCTGAGTGCAGCGTGCTCGGTAAAGGAATGATGCCAGCTGCTCAGGGAGCGGTATCGGCCGGCTTCTGGCACACAACGTGCACGATTGTGCGCAGCCGCCCCAGGGCGTATGCTGACCGAACGCTCACACGCCACTCTGGCACGCATGTGGAAGGACGATGATGGAAGAGACCACCCCGACCGCACCTTCGACCAACAAGACGGTCACGATCGTACTTGTCGCGATCATCCTGCTGCTTGCGGCCGTTATCGCGTACTTCCTGCTCAGCGGGAACAACGGTACGACGGCCGACCAGCCTGCCTCGACGGGCACCGCCAGCACCGACACCGGCAACGCGACTCCTCCCGCCGGGATGCCGGGAGCAACGGAGGCCGCACCGTTCGACCCCGCCACCGCCACCAAGGTGGCCGAGGGCACAACGCCCGAGGAGCACGTCACCATGTACTTCGACGCTGTTCTCGCGGGCGACTACGCCACGGCGTACGCGGCGCTCCCCACGAGCAAGCAGCAGAGCTACGGCACCGCTGAGGCGTTCGGCGAGCAGCTCAAGGCATACGGCATGACCGAGTACACGATCGACTCGGCCGTCGAGGCGGGCGAGGAGTTCCAGGTCACAGCCACCGCCGTCATGCCCGGCGGATCGTTCCAGTATCTGTGGACGTTCGTGAAGGACGGCGAGGGCTGGCTCGTGAAAGCGCGCGATCTGCCCGGAATGGGCAGCTAGCGGTCCTGTGACAGAAGCGCACCGATCAACGGCGCCCCCGCGGGGGCGCCGTTGTGCGTTCCGGGCAGACGTGTGACGCAGTCCTGGCCGAGGTCCCGTGCTCGCGGCGGGCAGGTCGCGCCGGGGTCACAGCGGCGTGCTACGCTTCCGGTCATGGCACGAGAACCGCTCACTCCGTTCCTCCAGCCGGGCACCGATCCCGATGTCGTTGCGGCATACGCGACGCTTGCCGAGCGCGCCTCCGAGTCGGTCTTCGGCTTCGAGGAGGAGATCGCGTTCCTCGACCTCGAGACCACGGGCTTCGATCCTGGCTGCGATGAGATCATCGAGGCTGCGGTGGTGGTCGCCCGCGGTCCGGAGATCATCGAGCAGTGGTCCTCGCTTGTGCGGCCGATGCGCCCGATCCCGTTCGAGACCACGCAGCTGACCGGCATCGACGATGCCCTGGTCGCCGATGCGCCACCGATCGCACGCGTCGGCGCCGACCTGGCCCGTGCGGTCGGGGGTCGCACGATCGTGGCGCACAACGCCGCGTTCGATCGCACATTCCTCGAGCACAGCGCGTCGGGTGCCGCACGGCTCGCAAGCCCCTGGATCGATTCGCTTGAGGTTGTGAGGATCGCCCTGCCGCGTCTCAGGTCGCATCGGCTTCCTGACCTCGCCCGGGCGTTCGGCATCGACGCGGGCCAGGGTCACCGCGCCGCTGACGATGCCGCCACGCTGTTCAGCGTGTGGCGGATCGCGCTCACCGCGCTCGGCGACCTGCCGCCCGCGGTTCTCCACGAGCTTGCGCGCCTTGGCATGTCGGTTCCGGGATGGGGGGCCGCGCGGCTGTTCTCCCACATGGCCGCGGGCGTGCGGGCGCCGGCCTTCGACCTCCGCCGTGTGCGGACCGACCGGCAGCGCGCCGAACGGATGGAGCCGCTTGCGGACGCGTGCGACATCACGATCACCCGTCCCGAGGCCGCCGACGTCCTCGCCGAGTTCGAGCCGGGCGGTCTCGTGGAGCGCATGTACGAGAGCTACGAGTCGCGTGACGAGCAGGTGGCTATGGCCGAGGCGGTGCTCGAGGCGTTCAGCTCGAGCCGATCGGCCGCCATCGAGGCGGGGACCGGCGTGGGAAAGTCGGTCGCATACCTCGTGCCGGCGATCCGGTTCGCCCTGGCAAACGGCATCGCCGTGGGAGTGGCCACCAAGACCAACACGCTCATGGACCAACTCATGCACCGCGAGCTCCCGCGCCTCGATGAGGCGCTCGGTGGCGGCGTGCGGTTCACGGCGCTCAAGGGCTACGAGCACTATCTCTGCCTGCGGAAGGTGCAGCGGCTGCTGGATGCTCCGCCCGACCAGGAGACCACCGCGGCCCTCGGCATGCTCGTGAGCTGGATCGCGCAGACCACGTGGGGAGACCGCGATGGCATCAATCTGCACTGGCCGGCGCGGCTGCGACAGGAGGTGCAAGCATCCTTCGCCGACTGCACCAAGAAGCGCTGCCGCTACTATCCCAACCAGTGTTATCTCCACGGGGTCAGGAGGCGGGCGGCCTCGGCACACATCGTGGTGACCAACCACGCGCTGTTGTTCCGCGACCTCATGGCCGACGGAGGCATCCTGCCGCCGATCAGGCACTGGGTGGTCGACGAGGCGCATGCCGCTGAGGCGGAAGCGCGCGATCAGCTGTCGGTGGGCACGGGCCACGTGGAGCTGCGGGCGCTCCTCGGCGGACTCCACACCAAGGGGCGCGGCGGTCTGCTCGACGCGGTACGTGTGAAGGTGGCGCTCGGCGGCGTGGAGGACCGGCTGGCTGTGACAGTAACCATCGATGAGATGCGCGACGCGGTGGCCGAGGCATCTGTGGTGGCCGACTCGTTCTTCGACTTCATCAAGGATCTTGGGATCGAACGCGGTGGGTCGTATGAGACGGCCGAGCTGCGGCTCACTGCACCGCTGCGGGAGAGCGGCACGTGGAGCACCGCCGCAGGGGTTGGCCGATCGCTCGCGCGCAAGCTGGAGCGGGTGGTCGAACTCGGCAAGTCGGTGATCACCGCGCTGGAGTCGGGCACCGATGATCTGGCCGAGCACCGCGCCGACTTGAGCGGACGGCTTTCGGGCGTGGCGGGTCAGCTTGAGGGGCTGGTCACGGTGCTGGATGGCACCGATGACAGCTACGTGTATGCGGCCACGGTCGACCGCCGCAGGCAGAACACGTCGGAACGGCTCGACGCGCTGCTGCTCGACGTGGGCTCCGCGCTCGCCGAGCACTTCTACCCGCGTTTGTACTCGGTGGTCTATACTTCGGCGACCATCGCGGCAGGCACCGACTTCTCGCACTTCGAGCGGGCCGTCGGGCTCGACCGCCTCGAAGGCGGGGGCTTCCGCACGCTTCGCCTCGACAGCAGCTACGATTTCGAACGGCAGATGGCGGTCTTCGTGCCCACGGGTCTCCCCGACCCGTGCCGGTCGACAGACCGCGGGTACGCCGCATACCTGGAAGCGCTGGCGGCGGTCCTCGGCGATGTGCATCGTGCGATGGGCGGTTCCGTGCTCACGCTCTTCACCAATCGGCGCGACATGGAGGAGCTGCACCGCCGGATCGCGGCGCCCCTGGCACGCGATGGCCTGCGCTTGCTCATCCAGGAGCGCGGCATCTCGCGCAAGCGCGTAGCCGAGGAGTTCATCGCTGACGAGAGCGTGTCGCTCTTTGCGACGAAGTCGTTCTGGGAGGGTTTCGACGCCAAAGGCGACACACTGCGCTGCGTGGTGGTGCCTCGTCTACCATTCGGCGCGATCAACGACCCGGTGCTTGAGGAGCGCAAGGAGCGCGACAGCGGGTGGTGGGAGCACTACTACCTGCCGGAGGCGATCCTCGAGCTCAAGCAGGCGGCCGGGCGTTTGATACGCTCCTCGACCGACCAAGGGTGTCTGGTGCTCGCCGACGCGCGCCTCAGCGGGTCCAAGCCGTATGCGCGGCGGTTCCTCGATGCACTGCCCGTCCGCGACGTGGAGCGGTTGCCGGCGACGGAGCTTGGCCGCGTCGTGCGTGAGCGGTTCGGCAGGGGAGTCTCCTAGGGCGACGGTGTCCGCGCGCGGCTACTGGATCGGCTCCAGGGCATCGATCGCGGCCTGACGCACCGCTGCGCGTAGCTCGGGGGGTGCGATGACCTCGGCGTCTCCTAGGTACGCCATCACACGCCGTGCGATCCACGATTCTGTCTGGTAGGGCACCGCAGCGAGCGTGGTGCCGTCCGATGCGGTCTCGAACGTCGCGCCGGGCCACGCCTCACCGTCGGGGAGGCGCGCTCCCGCGGCGAACCGCACCGTGGCCACCGGTAGCGAGTCGGTGTCTGGCGTCACCTCGAGGGGCACGAGCGAGGGCGGCTCGAACGGCTCCCCCGTGGGACGCGCGTCGAAGATGCGGTCCAGCCTGAACACGCGCTCCTCGTGCACAGCCTCACACAGCGCCACCAGGTACCAGACTCCGAGACGGTTCACGAGCGCCCACGGGTGCACGGTCCGGTCCGAGACGTTCCCAGTCGAGCCGGTGAAATAGTGGATGTGCACCTTCTCGTGCGTGTCGGCGGCAGCGGCGAGGGTGGCGTATGTCTCAGCCATCCCTCCGGGCCCCGCGCTTGCACGCACGGTGTGCTCCAGCTCGTCGAGTGACACCGTGCTGGACGCCGTCTCGCGAAGCCGCTCGCGCAACGGAGCCGTGTCTTCGTAGCCTGCTGCGTCCAGAGCAGCACCGAGCGCGCGCGCTTCGCCGAGGGTCAGGCGCAGCGGGCGGTCGATGCCGGGGGCCTCGGCGTACACGGTCACCGAATCACCGTCGATCATGAGGTCGATCATGTCGTAGGGCGTGAACGGTGGGACGCCGCACATCGAGAGCGTCGAGAGGTCGGCAGCCACCTGTGCGGGTTCGCAGCCAACCGCAGTGGCAAGCTCGGCAAGCGCGATCGTCTCGCCCTTCTTGAGCATCGGGATCAGCGCGAGCAGTCTACCGGCCCGCGTTGCGGTGTCGGGTCGCCTACTCATGGGACGCGACCACCCGCTTGAGCCCGGCCACGAGCTCCTCGATCACGGAATCGGGCTCCACAGCGTAGAGCCCGGGGCCCTCATCGATGATCCACGACGCAAGCCGCCGTGCGTCGTTCGCCTCCACCGTCCATACCGCGGAGCCGTCCGGCAGGGTCTGCGAATCACCGTGGCCGCAGGCAAGGCGATCGATACGCCATGCGGTCTCGGGAAGGAACCGCACTGTGGCCGGGAACGGTTCACCACCGTACTGGAACGGGAGCCGCTCAGCCTTCCGGATGTCGAAATCGGCCGGCCGCTCGAAGTCAGGCGTGCGGGGCCGTGAGGGGTTCACATCGATATCGCGCATCCGTGGGATCGCGTACGTCCTGACCGCGTCGGCGTCACGGTCACGTCCCACCAGGTACCACGAACCGTCGCGGAAGAAGACGCCGTAGGGGTCGACCGATCGGACGCGGGTCTGGTCAGCGGCGTTGGTGTACTCGAAGGTCACGGTCTTGCGCGTCTGTACGGCCTCAGCGATCGCGCGAGCGTGTATGCCCTGTCCTTCCGGAGCCGTGCGCCCAAGGTCGGCCGAGGCAAGCGGTCCGCCGGTACCCGAGGTGCCGAGCTTCGACACTGCTGAGAGCAGCTCATCGCCGAAGGGGAATGCGGGGTCATCGACGAACGCTGTGGCGACAGCGCGGAGCACGGATCGCTCGGCATCGGTGAGATCCACCGGCCTGGCGTAGGTGGCATCGGGGTCGACCCGGTAGGCGTCGGACTCACCCGCATCGACGACCTCGATCACCAGGCCGCCAGCTCTCAGCGCGTCCTTGTCCCGCTCGAACATACGGATGAACGCCGCGTCGTCCTGATCCTCGGGATACCCGAGCCCCGCCGCACGGCAGTCTTCGGCCGTCCGCGGCGTGTGCGTCGATGCGAGGTAGAGCGCAAGGTTGACCATACGTTCGACCGGGTCGGACACACAGCCTCCTATCGTGTCGCGGTCACACCTGGATTCTAACCGACCCATGGCGTAAGGACACGCGGACTATGGCGAGTGCGGGGCGAAGGCAAAAAAGTAACGAGGCGCGCGGGGGGAGGCGCGCCTCGTTGTGTGGGCGGCGTGTCCCGCCCCTGAGGGGGGAGGAGTAGGCGGGTCGCACAGTCCCAACGCGATTCTAGCAACGGACGTGCCACAATGCTATACGTCTCTTCTGCTTATGACAGGGAAGCTGGTCGCAACAGGGAGGCGCCGTGCTTGAAGCGTCGTTCCAGGTTGCCGGGTGGCCCGTCGCGGGTTACAACTGTGCGAAAGGAGGGGCGACATGAACGACACACCGGAGCACTCCGGAACCATAGAAATGGGCGAGGGCCCCGATACGTCTCCGGAGGAGACTCCTTCAGGCACTCGGTCACGCCGGCACGCCGAGTCGCAGCGCGGGAGGACCGCGGTACGGGTCCTCATCGCACTCGGTGTGCTCTTGGCGTTCGCCGCCCTGATCTGGTACGGATTCCGTTGGGTGAGCGCGAACGAGCGGGTGCGGACCGCACGCGAGAGCGTTGACGCGGCCGCGCGGTTGATGGAGGTCGCTGAGGAAGACCTCATCGTTGTCGATGAGGCCGTGCAGACCGACATCAGCACCGATGTCGCCACGCAAACGGCGGATGCCGCCGAGCTCGCCGAGCCGGTGGGCCGGCAGCTCGAGGACGCCATAGGCATGATCGAGAGCGCGCTTCCCGACCTGCCTGCCGACGACCGTCCGCTCGCGGAGGCCCTGCTGGAGAGCGCCAGCGCACGGTCCGAGATGATGGCCGAAGCGCCGGCGATACTGGATGCCAACCGCAAAGCCGCGACCGCCGCGACCTTCGCCGACGCGGCGCTTGAAGCGCTCAAGGCCGCCGAGGGCCACTCGGCGCAGGCCACCGTGGAGTTCAACAAGCACACCAAAGAGGGTGTCCGCGCCTCCGGCGAAGCATCGGTCAAGGCCGAGCAGCAGCTGGCCATAGCCCGGTCGCAACTCGCCAGCGCCACCGCGGCCTTCCCGGAGGTGGACTATGCCGCGTTCACCGCGTACATCGACGCCAAGGTGCAGCTGATCGGCATGTCCAAGGAGATCGACCAGCTGTGGTTGGCTGGCAAGATCGAGGAGTCCAACAAGAAGCTCGACGCGTACAACAAGCGCGATGCCGAAGTGGTCGCGATGGCCAAGGCGTTACCGGCGTCTGTGAGAGACCCGATCGCCGATGCGTATGCGGCTGTCACAGAGGAGGCCGTGGAGCGGTATTTCATGGCACGCGAGCGCGCACGGGCCGCCGGGGAGACCGTGGAAGAGCTGCGGGAAGCGGCCTCACGCACGCCATAGCGGGGTACCTCGCTCGGCGCGCCAGGGCATGGGCGCAATGCGCCGCTCCTCACTCCTCGTAGCCAGAGCCAAGCCTGGCGAGCGCGCCCACGTCGAAGATGAGCACGTCGTTGCTTCTCACCTCGAGGATGCCCTCGTCCCGCAGCCTGCCGAGCGCACGGGAGAGCGTTTCGGGCACGGTCCCGAGTGACGCGGCAAGCTCGCTCTTCGGCATCCCGAGCGACACCCGCAGTCCCTCGGCCGTGGCCTCGCCCACCGCGAGCGAACGCTGGAACAGGTATCGGGCCAGCCGGCCGGGGACATCGAGGGCCAGCGTCTGCACCACTGACGTAAGGTTGACCACTCGATTGGCGAGGTCGGCGATCATCGTGCGGCTGACCGCGGGCTCGGCCGCCATCAACTCGAACAGAGACTCGCGCGGCAGCCAGGCCACGGTCACCGGGGTGGCGGCATCGATGTGGGCAGGGTATCGGCCACCCGCGAGCGCGGCCACCGCCGCGAGCGCGCCACCGCTATCCACGGTCTCGTAGGTGATCGAGCGGCCGTCGGCCTGCAGGTGGAACACACGCGCCCGCCCGGCCACGATCACGCCGAACGTGGTGGCAGGGTCCCCCTCGGTGGCGAGTGTCGTGCCCCGAGGCACCGACACCACGGTCGCGACCGCCGCAAGACGGTCGATGGCCTCATCTGATGCCGTGTGCCACAGGCGGCAGGCCCGAAGAGCCGTACGGACGTCATCCCTCTGTGCGCCGTTCATGCATCCTCCTCGAAGATTTCCTCAACGTTCGGCGGAGATTTGACCGGCGTCAAGGATTGATCGGGCCGGCGTGCGTACCTTTCTCGAGGAACGGAACACGCACCGAGGGGAGTGATCGGGTGTCCGAGAGGTTCGTAGAGCGTATGCGGGACGAGAGCGTGCGGTACGACACGAAGCTGATGGCGGACTTCGCCGCCATCTACTGCGGAGCCAAGCATAAGGACCGTGCGCGCTCTCCGATCACGAGCGACGCGAGCGCTCTCGGCGTGTATGGGAACCGGGTTCCGCGCATGTGCGAGGAGTGCGCCGCGCACATCCGGTATGCGGAGAAGCGCCGGGCCTTCTGCCCGAAGGACCCCAAGCCGTTCTGCGCGCACTGCGACACCCACTGCTACAAGCGTGAAGAGTCCGAGTGGCAGCGCGAGATGATGAGATACGCGGGGCCGAGGTCGGTGTTCCATGGCTACGCGATTCCCGGCATCAAGCACGCGCTCGAGGCGATGAAGTGGAAGCGTGAGATGGCCAGACGTGAGGCGGAAGGGCCGACCGCCACCAAGGACAACGCCGCCCGGTAGCGGCGATTCGAGAGAGGAACCAGCGTGACGACAACAGTGACACGGCAGATCGTGAGGATCGACGAGGATCTCTGCACCGGGTGCGGACTGTGCGTGAGCCCGTGTGCCGAGGGTGCCATCGTGATGGTTGACGGCAAGGCGAAGGTCATCCGCGAGGAGCTGTGCGACGGCGCTGGCTTCTGCCTCGGCGTATGCCCCACCGGCGCCCTCACGCTGGAGACCCGTGAGGCGGTGCCGTTCGACCACCAGGCCGCCGAGCCCGTCATCGCTGAGAAGCGGAAGACGTACATCCCGCAGGTCTGCTTCAAGTGCGGTGCAGACGAGGACCACGCGTCGCTTCTGCCCGTCCGCCAGCGGGGCCGCAGCGAGTGGGTCTGCACCCGCTGCCTGCCGGCGCTCATCCACGGCTAGGAACCACTCGCGGCGGACCTGCGGGTCTGGCGCCTCGATGAAAGGGAGTGAAGCACGTGTTCTGCAACCAGTGCGAACAGACCAGCAAGGGCGTGGGGTGCATCACCGTCGGGGTCTGCGGCAAGACGCCCGAGGTGGCGGCGCTGCAGGACCTCCTGCTGCACCAGCTCAAGGGTATCGCGGCGATCGCCGTCGCTGGCGCCAAGGTAGGCGTGACCGATGATGCGGCCGGCGAGTTCGTCAACGGCGCGCTCTTCACCACCGTGACCAACGTGGACTTCGATGCCGAGCACCTCGCAGGGATCATCCGCCGTGGTGCCGAGGCGAAGACCGCGCTTCGCGCGAAGGTGGAGGCCGCCGGCGGCGTTGTGCCCGCCGACGACCCGGCCGTGGCGTTCGAGCCGGCCGCCACGCTCGAGGAACTGATCGCCCAGGGCGAGGCCGTGGGCATCTTCTCCGACCATGATCGTGATCCGAACGTCCAGGCGCTTCAGCAGACCGCTGTCTACGGGCTCAAGGGTATCGCGGCCTACGCCGACCACGCCCGCGTGCTTGGCCACACGGACCCGGCGATCTACGCCTTCGAGCACGAGCTTCTGGCCGCGCTTTCCGACAAGAGCATCGATCTCAACGGGTGGGTGGCGCTTGCCCTCAAGACCGGCGAGGTCAACCTGCGCGTCATGGAGCTGCTGGATGCCGCCAACACCGGCGCGTACGGCCACCCCGTGCCCACGAGCGTGCCGCTCGGTCACCGGCCCAACAAGGCGATCGTCGTCTCTGGCCACGATCTCAAGGACCTGAAGGAGCTGCTCGAGCAGACCGAGGGCCTCGGCATCGACATCTACACGCACGGTGAGATGCTTCCGGCACACGGCTACCCGGAGCTGAAGAAGTACCCGCACTTCTACGGCCACTACGGCACGGCATGGCAGAACCAGCGCAAGGAGTTCGACGAGTTCCCGGGTGCGATCCTCATGACCACCAACTGCATCCAGAACCCGCGCGAGACCTACGCGGACAACATCTTCACCACCGGCCGCGTGGCGCACCCGAGCGCCCAGCACGTCGAGAACGGCGACTTCAAGGCCGTCATCGATCGCGCGCTCGAGCTTCCCGGGTTCACCAATGAGTTCGACGGCGGCTCTGTGATGGTGGGCTTCGGCCGCAACGCGGTCATGTCCATTGCCCCCACGGTCATCGAGGCCGTGAAGAGCGGCGCCATCCGCCACTTCTTCCTCGTGGGCGGATGCGACGGCGCCAAGCCCGGCCGCAGCTACTACACCGATTTCGTGGACCAGTCGCCGGCCGACACGGTCATCCTCACGCTCGCGTGCGGCAAGTTCCGCTTCTTCGACCACCAGATCGGCGAGATCGGCGGCATCCCGCGCCTGCTCGACGTGGGTCAGTGCAACGACGCCTACAGCGCCATCAAGATCGCCGTCGCGCTTGCCGAGGCATTCGAGGTGGGCGTGAACGAGCTGCCGCTCTCAATGATCCTGTCCTGGTACGAGCAGAAGGCCGTGGCGATCCTGCTGACGCTGCTCCACCTCGGCATCACCGACATCCGGCTTGGCCCCACCCTCCCTGCGTTCATCACCCCCGCGGTGCTGCAGGTGCTCGTGGACAACTTCGCCATCAAGCCGATCGGCGAGAGCGCTCAGGCTGACCTCGACGCGATCCTCGGCGAGAGCGCGGCCTAGCCCATGGCAGGCATGAGGAAGCGCGTCGCGGTCATCGTGGGTTCGGCGATGCTTGTGACGGCAGCGCTGGTGGTTGCGATGTTCGCGTTCGGAAAGCCGATGGCCCCGCAGGCGT
>Ga0228536_1001677_pt1 | contig 18336 bp, 16 predicted proteins | sample SJ1Smetagenome_FD_168611 | JGI IMG/M metagenome (GOLD analysis project Ga0228536, IMG submission 168611) | Enriched culture of PCE-dechlorinating microbial communities from Ithaca, New York, USA - SJ1.S | ecosystem: Engineered > Modeled > Simulated communities (microbial... > Unclassified...
GGGGCCAGGGGCCGAAGGCCCCTGCCCCCTCCCCGCACCCCACCCCCAACCCCGTAGGGAGACATTGCGGCCGGTGACGCCTGAGCGCCACCGGCCGCAACGCGTCTGGGGGGAGGCGGGCTTGACGGGGCCGCAACGGGTGTGGGAGAATGGCGCCATCATCCAGGAGGGAGAAAAGGCCATGGCCGTCTGCAGGTTGTGTGAGCGTTATAGTTTCAAGAAGCCGCGGGAGGCCTGGGAGGGGGATCCGGAGGGGCTTTGTCGGTTGCATTCCAAAGTGGCCGAGAAAGATTCGGATGAAGGATTTTGGTTGATCATAGAAGGGGAAAAAGATTGGGGGAATCATAACTTCGCAGGGGTGGTTTTCCCTGGCGATGTTTCATTTCAGGGTTTTGTATTCAACGAGGCTGATTTTAGGATGGCCACATTCTGCGGTGAGGCTGATTTTAATAAAGCCGAGTTCACTGGGGCGGCCATTTTTCAGGTGGCTACGTTCGAAGAAAGTGCAAGTTTTTTGGATACCAAGTTCGGCGGAGAGGCTAATTTTGAGGGGGTCACGTTCGAAGAGTTTGCAGGTTTTATGGATGCCACGTTCGGCGGAAAAGCCAATTTTTCTAGTGCTAATTTTATCGGTTCGGCCAATTTTTTTAAAGCCGAGTTTACCGGTCCAGCCAATTTTGGGTCGGCAAATTTCTCGAGGGAGGCAGCTTTTGGAGAGGCTGCGTTCTCCGGGGAGGCCGATTTTAGTGAGGCCGTGTTCGGCAAGAACGCCAATTTTTGGGGGGCAAGCCTCAGCGAAAAGGCCCGGTTCTATTTCCATAAAATTTGGGGAGCAACGGCGCCTTGGCCGCCGAAACAAAAAAATTACTCCCCCTTTGCAGGAAGCTTCCGTTGGCTGAATCTGGAGGCAGGGTCAATCCTAACCTTCAAGGAATGTTCCCTGACCCAGGTCCGCTTTACCGATACTGACGTGGACCGCATCGACTTCGACCGGGTAGAATGGGCTCAATACAGAGGCCGTAACGTGGTATATGATGAATTGATCGCGAGGAAAGGCGAAGGAAGCCTCACCTATGCCGCAGTGGAGCGAATCTACCGGCAGTTGAAGACTAACTACGAGGCCAAAAAGGATTTCCAGCGGGTGGGGGATTTTTATTACGGCGAGATGGAGATGCACCGGCTGGGGAAGGGCTGGCGGCGGTTTTTCAGCCTGGAGCAGGCCTACTGGCTGCTGAGCGGCTACGGGGAGCGGCCCCGGCAGGCGGGGCTGGTGCTGATGGGGTTCTTTGCGGCCCTGCTGTTCCTGGTGCAGTGGGCCGGGTTGAACCTTGAGAAGGGGGGCAACCCCGCCGGCTGGGGGGAGGCGCTGCTCTACGTGTTCGAGAAGGGTTTCCTGATGCGGCCGGAATGGGCCGAGCCTACCGGGTTCGGGGGGCGCATAATAGGGACCTGGACCATCATCCTGCCGGCCCAGGCGGCCCTGTTCTTTCTGGCGGTGCGCAACAAGCTGGGGCGGCGGCGGTAAACCAGAGGGGAAGGGATCACACCGGACCCTGGCGGCCGGGGAAGCACCGCGTCCCCGGCCGCCATGATTCTGGGGTGGGGGGAGTGGGTGTGGGAGAGGGGGCCAGGGGCCCTCGGCCCCTGGCCCCCTCTCCCACAAGCAGTATCCGGAAAAAGTCCAGCCGCCGGGCGGAAGCTCGGCGGCTGGGTCGGTTTAAGGATACGGAGAGGAAAGTTAACTGGAGATGACCAGGATGACGGCGTCCTTGGCCACGGAGGCGCCGGGTTCGAAGTTGATGGCCTTGACGGTGCCGGAGGCCGGGGCGTTGAGGGTGTTCTGCATCTTCATGGCCTCGAGGATGCAGACGGGTTTGCCGGACTCCACCTTGTCGCCCACCTGGACGTGGTAGCTGATGATCATGCCGGGCATGGGGGACTTGAGGGCCACTTCACCCGCGGCCAGGGCCGGGGCGGCGGCGGCGGGTTTCGGGGCTGCCGCCGGGGCCGCGGCGGGTTTGGGGGCCGGCGCGGCCGGGGCCGGGGCGGCGGGGGCCGCCATGGGGGTGACGGAGCTGATCACCGGGGCCCCGGAGGTGCATTCCACCTCGACCTCGAAGTAGTCGCCGTCCACGAAGACGTTGAAGGTGCGCAGGGCGGGGCCCTTTTCCGGGGCGGCTTGCGCGGCCTTGTCGATGAACTCCTTGACCTTGGCGAACAGATCCTTCTGCTTGATGATCCGGTAGACGTCGTCCTCCAGCTTGATGCGCGCGTCGGTGACGGGCTTGACGTCCTCGGGCACCGGTTCCAGGCCGTACTTCCACTTCAGGTAGCGCAGGCCGGTGGTGGGATAGATGGCGTAGATGAGGACGTCGCCGAGGTTCTTGGCCAGGCCCTTGGTGGCCTCTTCGGCCTTGGCCATTTCGGGCTCCAGGATGTCGGCGGCCCGGCAGGTGATGGGCTCCTCGCCGCGTTCATAGCCCTTGAGGATCAGTTTCTGGACCTCTTTGTCCATGGGGGCCGGGGTCTGGCCGTAGAGGCCGTAGGCGATGCCCTTGGTTTCGCCCGAGACCTGTTTGTAGCGTCCGAACAGGACGTTGAAGACCGCCTGGGTGCCCACGATCTGGCTGGTGGGGGTGACCAGGGGCGGGTAGCCCAGTTCCTGGCGGGTCTGGGGCAGTTCCTCCATGACCTCGTGGATGCGGTCCAGGGCCTCGAACTGCTTCATCTGGGAGACCAGGTTGGAGTACATGCCGCCGGGGATCTGGTGCAGGAGCACGCCGGTGTCGATGATGGACATCTTGCTGGTGTCGAGGAAGTCCCGGTACTTGGGGGCCACCTTTTCCAGGTCGTGGCCCAGCTCGATGAGTTTGGCCAGGTTGATGTCGGTCTCCCGCTCGGTCTGTTCCACGGTGACGATGAAGGGCTCGATGGCGGGCTGGGAGGTCCGCAAGCCGAAGGGGGACAGGGCGGTGTCGACGATGTCGACGCCGGCCTCGATGGCCTTGAGGTAGCTCATGGAACCCTGGCCGCTGGTGTAGTGGGTGTGGAACTCGATGGGGATCTTGACGGTCTCCTTGAGGGCCTTGATGAGCTCAAAGGCGTCGTAGGGGGAGACCATGCCGGCCATGTCCTTGAGGCAGAAGGAGTCGGCGCCCATGTCTTCGGACTGTCTGGCGAACTTGAGGTAGTACTCCTTGTTGAACACCGGCCCGCCCATGCGGCGCTGGGTCAGGGAGTAGCACACCGCGGCCTGGATGTGGACGTCGAGGCCCTGTTTCTTGCAGTCGTGCAGGGCCTTGAAGGAGGCCTCGAAGTTGCGGATGTCGTTCAAGGCGTCGAAGACCCGGAAGACGTTCATGCCGCAGTCGGCGGTGTACTTGACGAAGGCGTCGGCCACGTCGTCGGCGTAGTGGCGGTAGCCGACCAGGTTCTGGCCCCGGAGCAGCATGCTGAGGGGGGTCTTCTTGATGTATTTTTTCAGGGTGCGCAGCCGTTCCCAGGGATCTTCGCCCAGGAAGCGGTGGGTGACGTCGAAGGTGGCGCCGCCCCAGACCTCGATGGCGAAGAAGCCGACCTCATCCAGCCGTTCGGCCAGATGGAGCATGTCTTCGGTGCGCATGCGGGTGGCCAGGTTGGACTGATGGCCGTCCCGCAGGGTGGTGTCGGTGAATCTGATGGGGTTTTTTCCTGCCATGCCGGTTCTCCTCGATGAAAAATGTCTGCACGGCCCCGCGAGTCCGGGGGGCCGGAAATATCGTTATGTCAAGCTGCGGCGCTGCAGCAGAAAGCGCATCTGCATGCCCAACTGGCGTCCGGCCAGGCCCCAGATGTTGTGGGTCGTGGACGGCACCGAGACGCTGACGCCCGCGGGCGGGGCGGCGGCGGCCAGCATCGCCTCTTCATCCTGGATATAGGCCTGGATGGCGGCGGCGATGGCGGCCATGGTTTTGGCGGTGTGATGCATGCGTCCCTCCCCTTACACCGGAATGTTGCCGTGTTTTTTGGGCGGCAGGTTTTCCCGTTTGGTGCAGAGCACCTCCAGGGCCTCGATGAGCCGCGGCCGGGTTTCCCGGGGGACGATGACCTGGTCGATGTAGCCCCGGGAGGCGGCGATGTAGGGGTTGTAGAGCAAGGTGCTGTAGTTGTCGATGACCTCCTGGCGTTTGGCCACGGGGTCGTCGGCGGCCTGGATCTCCTTGCGGAAGATGACATTGGCGGCGCCTTCGGCGCCCATGACGGCGATTTCGGCGGTGGGCCAGGCCATGACCATGTCGGCCCCCAGGTCCTTGGAGCACATGGCCAGGTAGGAGCCGCCGTAGTCCTTGCGGGTGATGAGGGTGAGCTTGGGCACCGTGGCTTCGGAGTAGCACCACAGCAGCTTGGCGCCGTGGCGGATGATGCCGCTCCACTCCTGATGGGAGCCGGGGAGGTAGCCGGGCACGTCGGCGATGGTCAACAGCGGCAGATTGAAGGCGTCGCAGAAGCGGATGAAGCGGGAGGCCTTGTCCGAGGCGTTGACGTCCAGGCAGCCGGCCAGCACCTGGGGCTGGTTGGCGATGATGCCGATGGGGCGGCCGTTGAGCCGGGCGAAGGCGGTGATGATGTTTTCGGCGAACAGGGCGTGGGGCTCGAAGAAGTCGCCGTTATCGACGATGGCCCGGATGACGTCCTTCATGTCGTAGCTGGACCGGGGGTCGTCGGGGATGATGCGGTCCAGGGCGGGGTCCTCCCGGCCGGCGGGGTCGCCGGAGGGGGTGAGGGGCGGGTCCTCCAAGTTGTTGTTGGGGAGGAAGCTGAGGAGCCGCCGTACCTGCTCGATGGCGTCGTCGTCGGACTCGCAGGCGTAGTGGGCCACGCCGCTCTTCATGTTGTGGGCCAGGGCGCCGCCCAGGTCCTCCTGGGTGATCTCCTCGCCGGTGACGCTCTTGATGACGTCGGGGCCGGTGATGAACATGTAGCTGGAGTTCTTCACCATGAAGATGAAGTCGGTCATGGCCGGGGAGTAGACCGCGCCCCCGGCGCAGGGTCCCAGGATGGCGGAGATCTGGGGGATGACGCCCGAGGCGATGGCGTTGCGGTAGAAGATCTGGCCGTAGCCGGTGAGGGAGTCGACGCCTTCCTGGATGCGGGCTCCGCCGGAGTCGTTGAAGCCCACGAAGGGCACGCCGGCCTTGAGGGCCAGGTCCATGACCTTGCAGATCTTGCGGGAGTGCATCTCGCCCAGGGTGCCGGCCCGGGAGGTGAAGTCCTGGGCAAAGGCGAAGACCGGGCGGCCGTTGACCTGGCCGTAGCCGGTGATCACCCCGTCGGCGGGGATGTCCATCTTTTCCATGCCAAAGTTGACGCAGCGGTGTTTGACGAAGAGGTCCATCTCCCGGAACGACCCGGGGTCGAAGAACCGCTCGAGGCGTTCCCGGGCGGTGAGCTTGCCGGTGGCGTGTTGCTTCTCCACCGCCTTGGCTCCGCCCATGGCCTTGATTTGGGCCTCTTGCGCCTGCAACTGCGCGATGCGGTCGGCCACAGTTTTCATACCACACTACTCCTTTCTGTAAAAAGCCGTCGAGACGACCCTCGGCGGCCTCTCTGTCGGCATCCCTCCCGGCGCCGGGCCGGTGTGGTGAAAAAGCGGGGTCGCGGGCGTTGCGGACCCCCGAGCCTCAGGAGACAGGTCTCCATCATGGCTTGTTCTATAAATCCGTTATTGTGACGCAAGACCGCCACAGTGTCAAGGGAAAAGCTGTTCGTTAGCTGTTGGCTGTTGGCTGTCAGCTATCGGCTATCAGCAGTCAGCTTTCAGATGCAAGAACAGGTTTACGGCATTGGCAGTCCGGGTGGCCAAGTTAAAGCTTGGGAACGAATAAGATCAGGTGGCACGGCCTTCCAACCCGGGCGATTAGGCACAGGCAAGATGCCTGCGCCACCATGCATACCTTGGGAGCAAGGCATTATTACCAGAACAAGGTTTGCTTCCGGCTGACCGCTGACAGCTACTTCTCCAGGGTCAGGGCGATATAATGGCAGGGGCATTCCCGGGCGCACAGGCCGCAGCCCTTGCAGAAGTCGTAGTCGAATTCGTACCGGCCGGTGGCGGGGGAGACCCGCACGGCGTTGTCCGGGCAGTACATCAGGCAGTTGCCGCAACTGAAGCACATGCCGCAGCTGAAGCAGCGGGAGGCCTCGGCGGCGATCTCGCCGGGGTCGTAGGCCGGGTAGATCTCGCTGAAGCTCTTGAGGCGCTCGTGCACCGGGATGGCCTCTTTCGTAAAGCGCCGCCGGGCCTGGTAGTAGAAGCGGTTGAGGTCCTTGGCGTAGACCACCGGGGGTTGGCCCAGGCTGGATTCCTCGTGGCCCTCGAGGTAGTCCTCGATGGACTCGGCGGCCCGCCGGCCCTGCCCGATGGCGGCGGAGACGGTCTCCAGGCCCAGGACCGCGTCGCCGCCGGCGAAGACCTTGGGGAGGCTGGTCAGGAGGAATTCGCTGGTGCTGATCCACTTGCTTTCCCGTCGGGCCAGTTCCAGACCTTCGTAGTCCACCTCCTGGCCGGTGGCCATGATGACGGTGTCGGCGGGCAGGACGGATTCGCTGCCGGGGATGGGCACCGGCCGGGCCCGGCCGGAGGCGTCGGCCTCCTTCAATTCCATCTGGACGCACAGCAGGCCCACCACCCGGTCGTCGTCGGTGATGATCTTGACGGGGTTGGTGTGGTAGCGGAACATGATGCGCTCTTCCATGGCCTCGTCGATCTCGGCGGTGATGGCCGGCATCTCCACCCGGGTGCGGCGGTAGACGATGCTGACGTCGGCCCCCAGGCGCTTGGCCACCCGGGCGCAGTCCATGGCGGTGTTGCCGCCGCCCACCACCACCACGGTGCGGCCCACGTCGACCTTGCGGCCGCCGTTGACCTGCTTCAGGAAGCCCACCCCGGTGTAGACGTTCTTGGCGTCCTCGCCGGGGATGCCCATGGAGGAGCCCACCTGGGCCCCCAGGCCCAGGAAGACGGCGTCGTATTCGTGCAGAAGCTGGTCCATGGGCAGGTTGACCCCCACCTTGACGTTGACCTCCAGGTCGATGCCCAGGCGCAGGATGGCGTCGATCTCCCGGGTCAGGACCTCCTTGGGGAGGCGGTAGGCGGGGATGCCCCAGCGCATCATGCCGCCGGGCTCCCGGTCCTTTTCGAAGATCTTGACCCGAAAGCCCCGCTTGGCCAGGTGGAAGGCGCAGGACAGGCCGGCGGGGCCGCTGCCCACCACCGCGATCTTCTCCTTCCGGGGGGTGAGGACCTCCTTTTTATGGTCCAGGCGCCGCTCCAGGCCGTAGTCACCCACGGCCCGTTCCGAGGCGTTGATGGCCAGGGGGGAGTCGAAGTCCCGGCGGTTGCAGCCCTCCTCGCAGGGGTGGGGGCAGACCCGGCCGGTGGTGGCCGGCAGGGGATTGGTTTTGCACAGCAGGTGCCAGGCGGCCTCGTAGTCCTGCTGGTCGGCCAGCACCCGCAGGAAGCCCCGGATGTCGTTGTTGATGGGGCAGCTGTGGGTGCACGGCGGCGTCTGCATCATGTACAGGGGTTTCATGGTCCGCCAGGAGCCGGTTTTGTAGGGGACTACCTTGGCCAGATCCAAGGCCAGTCCCAGGGGCAGCTTGGCCGTCATATGTTGAACCTCGCAATGTTCTGATGGGCGATGTCCTGGATGCGGGCCACCAGGTCGGCGGGCGCACCCTTCTTGAACAGGTGTTTGAAGCGGCCCTGGAGCTTGAGGTAGTCCTCCACCGGCTTCTTCACCGGGACCTTGACGACGTTGGCGATCTTGCCGTCGATGATCTCGTAGACCGGGAACAGGCCGGTGTCCTTGGCCAGGCGGCAGATGTGCACCGTCAGGTCCCCCGGGTGGCCCCAGCCCAGGGGGCAGGGGGCCAGCACCTGGATGTACTTGGGCCCCCGGATGGACAGGGCCGTCTTGACCTTGCGCTGCAGGTCCCGGAAATCGTCCACGGTGGCGGTGGCCACGTAGGGCAGGTTGTGGTCGGCGGCGATGAGGGGGAGGTGCTTCTTGCGGGTGGTGTTGCCCGTGGGGGTGGTGGTGGTGCGGGCCCCCAGGGGGGTGAAGCTGGAGCGCTGCACCCCGGTGTTCATGTAGGCCTCGTTGTCGTAACAGACGTAGAGGATGTCGTGCCCCCGCTCGAACATGCCGCTGATGGACTGGAAACCGATGTCGGCGGTGGAGCCGTCGCCGCCCATGGCGATGATGTTCACCGGCCCCTTGTTCAGGGCCTTGTAGGCCGCCTCCACCCCGGAGGCCACGGCGGAACAGTTCTCGAACAGACTGTGGAGAAAGGGAATCCGCCAGGAGGGGTCGGGGTAGGGGGAGCTGAAGATCTCCAGACAACCGGTGGCCACACAGGCGATGGTGTTCTCGCCGGCGGCGTCGGCCACCAGCCGGGCCGCCAAGGCCTGACCGCAGCCGCCGCAGGCGCGGTGGCCGCTGGCGAAGAGATTCCGCTTCTCCACCCGGCTGAGGTCTTCGACACTGGGTTGAGCGCTCATAGGTCGTGTCCTGATGTTGAGGTTGTGGTTTGGTGGGGGGAGGGCCGGGGGAGCGCCGCTCCCCCGCCCTCCCCCCACCACCCCCCTCCCAACCCCCTGTAGAGGGATTAAAGAGGTGGCCCTGGCGGGTGCGAGGGCACCGTTACAGGTCTTTCTCCGCGATGAGATCCCGGTTGAGGCCCAGGAAGTCCTGTTCCACCGGCTCCACCCGGACCCGGTCCACCATGGCGGCCAGGTCGTCGGTGGTGATGTTCTTGCCCCCCAGTCCGGCCACGAAGCTGCTCACGGCCCGCTGGGAGAGTTCGGCCTTGGGGAAGCTCCAGCGGATGTCGGAGGCCAGGATGCCGCCCCGGCCCAGGGACAGGGATTTCTCCAGGACCACGATGTTCTGGATATGTTTCAGGGCCCGGTGGACCTCCTGGCGGGGGAAGGGGCGGAAGGAGCAGATCTGCACCAGGCCGATCCTCTCCCCGGCGGCCTCGCGTTCGTCGATGAAGTCCTTGATGGTGCCCACCACCGAGCCCATGGAGACGATGGCCAACTCGGCCCCCTCCAGTTTGTAGGTCTTGAGAATACAGCCGGAGTCCCGCCCGAAGATCCGGGTGAACTCCATTCCCACCTGTTTGATGACCGCCTCGGATTTTTCCAGGGCCCGGTGCAGGATGTAGCGCATCTCCATGTAGAAGCGGGGGTCGGCGTAGAGGCCCAGGGCCCGGGGCCAGCGCGGGTCGACGATATTCACCGGCTGGAAGGGGGGCAGGAACTCGTCCACCTGGCGCTGGTCGGGGACGTCCACGGGCTCGTAGGCGTGGGTGAGGATGAAGCCGTCCATGCAGACCATCACCGGCAGGTTGGTGGTTTCGGCGATCTTGAAGGCCTGGACGTGGAGGTCGGCGGCCTCCTGGTTGTCTTCGGCGTGGAGCTGGATCCAGCCGGCGTCCCGGACGCTCATGGAGTCCTGGTGGTCGTTCCAGATGTTCAGGGGGGAACTGATGGCCCGGTTGGCGCAGGTGAGGACGATGGGCAGCCGCATGCCGGCGATGTTGTAGAGGACCTCGGTCATGAGGAGGAGGCCCTGGCTGGTGGTGGCGGTGTAGGCCCGGGCCCCGGCCGCGGAGGCCCCCAGGACCACCGAGGCGGCGGAGAATTCGCTCTCCACGTTGACGAATTCGGCCTCCAGGCGACCGTCGCCCACCATCTTGGCCAGTTCCTCGACGATGTGGGTCTGGGGGGTGATGGGGTAGGCCGAGATCACCTTGGGGCGGCACAGGCCCACGGCCTCGGCCACGCCGATGGAGCCTTCGATCTGTTTAAGCATCGTTTTTCCTCTTGGCGATGAGTTCCCGGGCCCGCTCCAAAGCGGCCACGTTGTTTTTGCCGGTGGCGCCGGGAAATTTCTCCATGATGGCCTCCTGGACGGCCTCCAGGCTGACCAGCCCGGTGATGGCGCAGAAGGCCCCGATCATGATGGCGTTGGGGATGGGCACGCCGATGATCTCGATGGCGATTTCGGTGGCCGGGACGGTCTCCACCGCCGCGGTGGTCTTGAGGTTGAGCTCCTCGGGGCGCTTGTCGGCGTTGATCAGGACCAGGCCGCCGGGTTTGAGGCCGTCCAGGACCGGCACCGCGCCGATGAGGTAGTAGTCCTGGACGATGAGGTAGTCGGGGAAGCGCACCTCCTCCCGGAGGCGGATCTTTTTGTCGTCCAGGCGCACGAAGGCCTGCACCGGGGCCCCAACCCGCTCGGCGCCGAAGGAGGGGAAGGCCTGGGCGTACTTGCCGTCCTTGAAGGCGGCGATGGCCAGGAGCTCGGCGGCGGAGACGTTGCCCTGGCCGCCGCGGCCGTGAATCCGGATTTCGATCATGAGGTCACCGTCCTGTGGCGGGCCGCGGGTCCGGGTCGGCGCCCGCGGGCCTGAAGGTTCTACGGGGAGGATACCAGGGGGAGCCAAGGGGGGAAATCGGCGGGGTACTGATTTTGCTGTCGGGGATTTTCTTACAGGGGGCCGTGAGCCGAGGGGGAAAGACGGTAGGGGCGGGGCGCGAACCGCTCCTGCCGTCGGAGTTATCATGAAACAAGTCGTTTGATACGATTAAGAAGTTGAATAATTTTGGGGATAATAGTTATCAAATGGTCGTAAGAAAAAGCACCTATTAATATGTATATGTGTATTTGTGTGATAATTCTGAAATAAAATTGTACTTTACTTTTATTTAAAAAGGTGCTACGTTTGTTTCTTTTTACGTATTGATATTTAATAAAAATGGGAGAAGAAAATGAAAAGGCAAAGAGTGTTCATGACCCTATTTTTTCTCATGTTGATATCCGGGTGCGCCACCATGATCAGGGGAACAGAAGATACGTTACAGGTAAGCAGTGATCCCTCCGGGGCAAATGTGGAATTATCCGGGGGGCAATCAGGCACCACACCATGCAGTTTTGTTTTGAAAAGGAATCAAAGTTGTATTGTTAAGATAAGTAAAGAAGGATATCATACTGAAGCAGTTACGGTATATCCGACTTTGGCCGGTTCTGGTGTTATATTAGGCGGTCTCATTGATTACGGCACCGGCGCGGTCTATAATTTGACTCCTAATCCGGTGAATGTGTTGTTAAAACCGAAGGATTCTACTGAAAAAACAAAATAACCAGACTATAAATGAAAGATCGGCTGATTTAACCATGCTATCTTGGTAACGGGTTTGCACAGGGGGAGGTGGCCCGGCGGGCGCCCGGCGAAGAGGCACAGGCAAGATGCCTGGGTCACCGCGTAATTGCTTCTTAACTAATTAGATTGATTGCATTAAACTAAAAACTAATAACTGGAAACTGGAAACTGGAAACTGCCCCTACAGCTCCACCAGTTTGTGTTGGATGGCGAAGCGGGAGAGTTCGGCGTTGTTGCGCAGGTTGAGCTTCTTGAGGAGGCGGAAGCGGTAGGTGTCCACGGTCTTGGGGCTGATGTGGTAGGCCTCGGCGATCTCCTTGACGGTCTTGCCCAGGGCCAGGTGGCGCAGCACCTGGACCTCCCGGGTGCTCAAGGTGTCCAGCACGCTGCGGCCCTCGTCGCCGGCGGCCAGGCGCTGGGCCAGGGATTCGGCCGCGGTGTCGCACAGGTAGCGGCCCCCGGCGTGGATCTTGCGGACGGCGTGCACCAGCTGCTCCGGGGCGCCCCGCTTGGTGAGGTAGCCCCGGGCCCCGGCGGCCAGGGCCCGGACCACGTACTGCTCCTCTTCGTGCATGGTGAGGATGAGAATGGGGAGCTTGGGATCCAGGGCGTGAAGCTGCTGCACCACCTCCAGACCGTCCAACTCCGGCAGGGAGATGTCGATGACCGCGACGTCGGGGGGATCGGCCTGGACCCGGGCGATGGCCTCGCGGCCGTCGGCGGCCTCGGCCACGACTTCGATGTCGCCGGACTCCTCCAACAGGCGGCGGAGGCCGGCCCGGACAATGCTGTGGTCATCGGCAAGCAGGACGCGGATCATGGGGCCGTGGCCGGTTGAGGGGAAAAGCCGCCGGGAGGACTAGTCGACACGGCGTAGGGCCTCCTGGGCCTCCCGAGGGAGCCGGATCAGGACGAAATGGGACTGGGGGTAGAGATAGTCCTCCCCGGATTCGTCAATGACCCGGAGATAGCCCGTAATGGCGGCCTCTTCATCCGGGAGGACCTGATAGATTTTTCGTTTTTCCAGGTCGTCGCAATCGGTGTTGTCGATGCAAAGGGCGAAAATGTAGGTTTCTTTTGGTTTTGCCATGGCTTAGTCCAAGAATCTCTTGATCTTTAATTTTCTTTTCCCGATTCCATGGGCTTCATACCAGTGCAGTTCTGCGGTTCTGACAGCACCGTGGGGAAGCCTGATCCGGGCAACTCCTTTCATCTTGCGCCACCGGCCGGGGCCAAACTGTTTCTCCAGACGCATGATATCCCGAATCCTGCCCCCAATGGCAATGGTTGCAATTTTCCCGATGTCTCCGATTATCTCAAAATACATTGGAAATTGCACGCTTGGATTTGTAGGGGCATACTTTGGCCGGGGTTCACCACCGCTCAGGCTGGGGTCGGCTTGCTACGCCGCAGGAGATAGAGCAACAGGGCCAGGAGGCCCAGGAGGCTGACGGCGGCGAGATAGGGCGCGGCGGCGCGGAAGCTGAGGTGCAGGGAGACGACCTCCCGGTCGAACCAGTAGGGCCCCAGCCCCCAGACGCCGGTCCAGAGGACGGCCCCCAGGATATTATAGAGGCTGAACTCCCGCCCCGGCATCTCCAGGAGCCCGGCGACGATGCCGTTGAGCTGCCGCAGGCCGTCGCAGAAGCGGGCCAGGAGGATGATCACCGGGCCCTTGCGGCTGACGTAGCCTTCCAGGCGCTCCAGGTGGCGTTCGTTGACCCGGAGCCGGCGCAGCAGGGGACGCCCGCCCCGGCGGCCCAGGAGGTAGCCCAGGCTGTTGCCCACCACCGCGGCGGTGAAGCTCACCAGCCAGACCAGGGCGAGGTTGAGTTCGCCCCGGGCCGCGGCCAGGGAGGCGGCCAGCAGCAGCGTCTGGCCGGGGGCCACCAGCCCCACGCCCTCCACCAGGACGGCCAGGAACAGGACCGGGTAGCCGTAGCGCTCCAAGAGGGGCTGCACGTGGGCCACGGCGGCCTCCAGGTCGCGCTCCAGGCGGTCGGGGGCCGCGGGGGCGGCGGCGGCGAGGAGGGCCAATAGTATTATGAACGCGCCACAAATAAGGGCCGTTCGGGGGGAGAGGGGAGGGTTAGGTGGCATGGGGGTGAGAGGGGGGGCGCACGGATAATCGTGTGGTCATTTGCAAGTAAGAAGCGGATCAATAGGAGTAATACATCTTAGAATTTTATAGGGATGTTGATTGAGGGTTGTGAAGTTAAACAAACTAAAATGAGATTATTTAATTTCGTTGTTTTTTCATGAAATGAGCAATTGAACCATATTCTTGGCCACATAATGCATCTATCTCATGTTCAATATCTTCTAACATCCCACATTTACTTGTCCATTTTCCATTAGTAAGTAACCGAGCAGCATGAGTAGGTATTCCATTTTTATTAACATAAATTGCGATCTTAATAAATCCCTCTTCATAATCCCCATCTTTACATATAATATATCCGAGCGTTTCAAAAGCCGAAATAAATGCATTCAGGTTCTCATGGCGAGGAACATTCGGTGGCCAGTAATATTGAAAATTCATATCTGGCCACCACCAAGATTCGGTATCCTCGGCAGCCCAAGCAATACAATTATATTGCGTTGTTTCAGGACTAGTTACCTTAAAAGAGGTGTTTAATAACCCCGGAAAAAAATTCGTTATTCTTCTCATTCGATTATTTTTTCCTGGCGCCCCCATTCAATCCAAGCTTTTGCCATACGATCAATACGTCCTCTATCTTCTGGAGATACTGGGTCAATTCCTGAAATAGACCTCAAGGCCCAGAATAAATGATCCGGTTTTTTCTTAAGTTCATTAAGGATCAATGCCAAAGCTGGTTTTCCCATGCCGATAATTTCTTGATACGGCGGCAACATTGCCATTGCGGATATGGAAGAAAGGATTTTGGCTTGCTCCCTCCACTCGTTTAATAACCTTTTGAATTTCATGGGAAGTGTTTCGGGAATATTAGTACTGAAATTTATCACTTGTCTCTTTGAGGTATGTCCTCTATAGTATTCTAAATTAGATCTATGTAGTTTAGATCTCTTCGGAAGAATATCTTTCTGAAGCACTTTTTGACTTGGTAACCAATTATTTTCAGGTAATTTTTTTACTATATGTGAAACTCCATAGTAATCTATACTTTCCATTAGTTGTCCTCCTCAAAACCTATGCACTGGACTCCACAATCTGTTACCATAGTTTTTAAGCAATTATGTTTTTTAATTGCTCGTTCAATTGTATCCTTCAAGTTATGTAAATCATCTCCATCCAGTCCTATATAAAAAATTTTTGTCTCTCTGCCTTCACGATAGACTATCTTCAATGAATGAATGATAACAGCAGCTGTAGGTTTTATTTCTGGATCATCTGGTCTAAAAACAGGCCTAATATCTGAATAAAGTTCTGAGTTAATAAATAAATGTTGATGCTGAGGCGCTAAACGGAATGCCTTAGCTCTAACTCCAAGAGAATCATGCAGGGAAAGAATTTTTTTAAAAAAATCTTGAAATAATTTAAAATCTTCATTTGACGCTGTCTTTATACTTTCATCATCGAATTCTTTTAAAGCATCTATGAGTGCTAATGTTATGGAATCATCTTTTTCTCCTGAAGTGTCAAGGATGGCATAGATCGTAAATAAAACTCTAATAATTTCTTCGGCTTCGAAGCTATTTATTTCTGTCACCCCCTGAAGATGCTTAGAAAAATCGCTTCGATGAGGTACACTTGCAGGGTCTTCAATAATTTTTAAAAAATCATCTCTTTTCTTTGGATCTATGAGAAAAAGTTCTACAAGGGGTTTCCTATCTTCTTCGGGTATGTCTAATCTGAGCACGTTTAATAATCCTTATAAGGGGAATTCGGGTGTTTCGTCTATATACTAAATATTCAATATCATTAATTTTGGATATAAGAAACAAAAAATCCTCTTTGATTGACGAATTAGCCGCTTACTCTCTTTCTCAAATCGGTCGTCTTTTTTGCTCTCCGGTTACCCTTTAAAACTTTTTGTCAAGGACGCAAGTCGTCAAGAGGATAACTTAGCTATAAAAATAGCCTTACCTTAAGGCATACATTAACCGCCGGCCCTTCGGTTCCGGGATGGGGTCGCCGTATTCTCGGGCAGTGTCGATCCAGAGCTGGATGGCTTCCTTGATATGCTTGAGGGCTGATTCTTCGGTATCGCCGTGCCCCAGGCAGCCGGGCAGCTCCGGGGCCTCAGCGACGAAGCTTTGATCATCAGCGCTCCAATAGATAATGATTACATATTGATGCAAATAAGGCTCACCATTCAGCTTATATTCCCCTTGGATAGTCATTCAGTCTGAATCCCATTCTCCGCTTTCGGGGTTGGGGGAGGGGTTTCGGGGAGGGGGCAGGGGGCTGTGGCCCCTGGCCCCCTCCCCGAAAAGCTTTTTCAACAATCTGTTAGTCCCCCGGGCAGGTGATAAAGGCCATATTGCCCGTAATCCGGCAGCTTGCCGGTACTCCGGCGGCGGCAAAAAATTCGGCCAAATCCTCCCAACGGCGGGGAATCAGACCCCCGATCCCCTTTTTCCCCAGCCAATTGAGGTAGCCATCGGCCCAGCGGCGGCGCAATACCAGCGTGGAAAATAACATGGTCCCTCCCGCCGCCACCACGGCGCTGAAATCCGCCAACAACTTCTTTGCATCATTAATGACATGAAGCAGGTTCAGGCTGATGAGGGTGTCGAACACCCGGGGTTTAAACCTCAGGTTGAGGGCATCCCCCTGCAGCAGGACCAGATGTTCGGGCATACCGCCGTTCAGGCCGATCAACCGCGCCTTGGCGATTCTCAGCAAGGTGAGCGATTGGTCCAACAACACCGCCGGACGCTCCGGATGGGCCAGGTAGGCCCGGGCCGAAAACGCCAAAGAGCCGCAACCGGCGTCCAACACCCACCGACCTCCGGCGCCCAGGGCCCTGTCCATGAGAATCGCATAGTCTTTGACGGAATACCCCCACATCAGGCGGTTATAGAGGGGATGACAGATGACCCGGTCATAGAAGCTCCCCAGGTCGTCAAAGGCATTGGTAGATTCCCCGTCTTCCAACAAGGTGTAAATATGCGGCTCAATACACCGGAGGGGGGCATTTTCCTGGAGCAGCTCAGCGAATCCGGTTTCTGCGATTATTGCCATGCAATCCTCTTATACATCCTCATATACCCATCTGTAATGGGTGCGCCTCAAGATGTCAAATGGAAAATTCCAGACGGCCGGGCGCGCTCAGGGCAGGGGCAGGGTGAACTCCACCCGGGTGCCGCGGCCGGGTTGGGAGGTGAGGTCCAGGGTGCCGCCCACCAGGGCGGCCCGCTCCCGCATGCCGGCCAGACCCAGGCAGTCGGTTTCCACCAGGGCGGCGGGGGTGAAGCCGCGGCCGTTGTCGGCCACGGTGAGGGTGAGGCGGCCGGCCGCGGCCTGGAGGGTGACCCGCACCTGGGTGGCCCGGGCGTGGCGGGCGACGTTGGTGAGGGCCTCCTGGGCGATGCGGTAGGCCGCGGTGGCCACCACGCCCTCCAGGGCCGGGACCCCGAAGTGCTCGAAGTAGCAGGCCAGGCGGGTGCGTTTGGCGAACTCCCGGGTGTACCAGTCCAGGGCGTCGGTGAGGCCGAAGTCGTCCAACACCCCGGGCCGCAGGCGGGTGGCCAGCCCCCGGACCTCGTCGATGGCGTGGTCGATGAGGTCGCACATGCCCAGGGCCCGCTCTCCGGCGCGGTCGTCGGCGGCCTTGACCCGTTCGAAGAGCCAGACCGCGTCCATGCGCAGGGCGGTGAGGACCTGGCCCAGCTCGTCGTGGAGCTCCCGGGCCAGGGCGGCCCGCTCCTGCTCCTGGCTGGTGATGACGGAGCCCGACAGCCGCCGGAGCTGGTCCTGGGCCCGCTTCAGGGCGGTGATGTCGGTGGAGATGCCGCACAGCCCGGTGACGTCGCCGGCGTCGTCGTAGAGGGGGAACTTCACGGTGAGGTACCAGCGCACCCCGCCCGGGTGGGGGAAGGGCTCCTCCACCTGGTAGGGCCGGCGCTCGGTGAGGGCGGCCAGGTCGCTGGCCCGGCGGGGGGCGGCGATGTCCGGGGGGAAGAGGTCGGAGACGGTGCGGCCCCGGACTTCGTTTTGGGTAAGCCCGAAGAGTTCCTCGAAGCGGGCGTTCACCAGCCGGTAGCGGCCCTCGCGGTCGGTGAGATAGACCACCGAGGGGGTGTAGGTCAGGATGCTGCTGATCTCCCGGGCCCGTTCCCGGACCTGGCGCTCCAGGTCCTGGGAGTAGCGCCACAGCTCCTCCTGGGCCTGGGTCAGGGCGGCTTCGGCCTTCTTGCGTTCGGAGAGGTCCCGGGCGACGCAGACGCTGCCGATGGTGGCCCCGCGGCCGTCCTTGAGGAGGCTCAGGGAGATGTCCATGGGGACGACGCTGCCGTCCTTCTTGCGCATCAGGATTTCGTACTCCCGGACGACGCCGTGACGGCGGAGCCGGTCCAGCATGCGGTCCAGCTCCCGGGGGTCGGCATAGAGCTGGAAGGCGGTCCGGCCGGCCAGCTCCTCCTGGGTGTAGCCGTAGATCTCCACCGCCCGGCGGTTCCAGAGCAGGAAGCGGCCGCGGCGGTCGACGATGCCGACGGCGTCCACGGAGTTGTTGATGACGTTCTCCAGCCACTCGGTGGTGCGCTGGAGCTGGGCCTCGGTGCGGGCGCGCTCCTCGATCTCCAGGAGCAGCCGTTCGTTGGCCCGGCGCAACTCCTCGGCGTAGGCCTCGATGGGACGCTGGGCCCCCGGGGACGGCTCGGGGTCGGGAGGCTGGGGTTTCATGAGATAGCCTTTGGGGGGAGGGCCAGGAGCCACAGCCTCGAGGACCGCGGTCCCTGCCCTCCGCCCGCACCCCCCCCCACCCGCGTCCGGGTTCGGCGCCTCGGGGGCAGGAAGAGGGAGCGGTTAGAATTGTCGTTCCAGGCAAAAATGGCCTAACAATTCAATTATACGGATTTTTATTCTAAGAGGGAAGTTATTCCGGGAGTCGGGGAACAGATGCGGTGAAGCCGACTCCCTTCACACCACCACCCATCCGGGGGGTGGGGAGGGGGGCGCGGGGGGAGGGCGGGGGA
>Ga0228536_1001679_pt1 | contig 18300 bp, 10 predicted proteins | sample SJ1Smetagenome_FD_168611 | JGI IMG/M metagenome (GOLD analysis project Ga0228536, IMG submission 168611) | Enriched culture of PCE-dechlorinating microbial communities from Ithaca, New York, USA - SJ1.S | ecosystem: Engineered > Modeled > Simulated communities (microbial... > Unclassified...
GAGGAAAGAACCTATGCGGGCTACTACATGCGCAAATTGGGCATCAAGCGGCTTCAGCTTTTGGAAGTGCTCTCCCACGGCATAGGGGAATTTACCGGCGAGGAAGCCGAGCTCCTGGACGAAGGCGAAGGGCGACCCGATCTGGAGGGGCGGGACAAGCGCGGTCTCAAGCCAGGGCCGCTGGAGCGTTTTGCCACCGATCTCACCGCCCAGGCCGCCGCAGGCAAGTTGGAGCCGGTCATCGGAAGGGAAGCTGAGATCGAGCGTACGATCCAGGTGCTCTGCCGCAGGCTCAAGAACAATCCGATCCATGTCGGAGAGGCGGGCGTGGGCAAAACGGCGATCACCGAAGGACTGGCACAGCGTATCGTTGCGGGCAACGTTCCTCCCCTCTTGAAGGATTACACCATTTACAGCCTCGATATGGGGGCCCTTTTGGCGGGCACGAAATTCCGGGGCGATTTCGAAGAACGGGTAAAAAAGGTGGTGGACATCCTTCTTAAGAAGGAAAAGGCGATACTCTTCATCGACGAGATCCACACAATCGTCGGTGCCGGCGCGGTCACGGGCGGCTCCATGGACGCATCGAACCTGTTAAAGCCCGCCCTCACCTCGGGCAAGCTGCGTTGCATCGGCTCCACCACCTACGACGAGTACAACAAAATATTCGAAAAGGACCGTGCTCTTTCCAGGCGTTTCCAAAAAATCGACATAACCGAGCCGAGCCAGAGCGAGACGGTGGAGATTCTAAAAGGGTTGAGGCCGAAATACGAGGAATTCCACAGGGTTCACTTTTCGGACGACGCCCTCGAGGCCGCCGTGCGGCTCTCCGCCCAGTTCATCACCGAACGGAGGCTTCCGGACAAGGCGATCGACGTGATCGACGAGGCGGGGGCCAGGGCGAGGATAAGCGCCTTCAAGCTCGGACAGAAGGGGGGCGAAACACCTTCGGGCGAAGGGACTTCCAGCGAGGGGGCTTCCGGCGAGGCGCCCATGGGCGAGACTGTCGTGGATATCCAGGTTCCGGAAATCGAAACCGTGGTGGCCAAGATCGCGCGAATTCCCGAGCGTTCGGTCTCCTCCTCCGAAAAGGAGCGGCTCTCGGGACTTGAGGTCTCCCTAAAGCAGGAGGTTTTCGGCCAGGACGCCGCGATCGACGCGGTGGTGAGGGCCGTAAAGCGTTCCAGGGCTGGCTTCAGGGCTCCGGACAAGCCGGTGGCCAATTTCCTTTTCGTAGGCCCCACCGGCGTGGGCAAGACCGAGCTGGCCAGGCAGCTGGCCAAACAGCTGGGGGTCAGCCTGCACCGTTTCGACATGAGCGAATACCAGGAAAAACATACCGTCTCCCGCCTGATCGGCTCACCGCCCGGCTATGTGGGCTACGAGGAAGGCGGTCTTCTCACCGACACGGTCCGCAAAAATCCTCACGCCGTCGTCCTCCTGGACGAGATCGAAAAGGCTCATCCGGATATCTACAACATTCTCTTGCAGATAATGGATTACGCCACCCTCACGGACAACCAGGGCAGGAAGGCGGATTTCCGCAATGTCATACTCATCATGACCAGCAACGCCGGCGCCAGGGATGTGGGAAAGAACCTCATAGGATTCGGCGACAGAACTCTGAGCAATTCCGCCCTGGACGAGGCTGTTGAGCGGGCCTTCACCCCCGAATTCAGGAACAGACTGGACGCGGTGGTCCATTTCGGCAATCTGCCCATGGAGGTTATCGAGCGCATCGTCACCAAGGCGCTGGACGATTTCAACCTTCAGCTGGCCGAGAAAAAGGTCAGGCTGGTGGCGCGGGACTCGGTGGTCAAATTCCTGGCCGAAAAGGGTTATTCCAGGGAATTCGGGGCCCGCAATATATCCAGACTGGTGGAGGACAAGATCAAGTCCTTCTTCGTCGACGAGGTGCTCTTCGGACGACTTGAAAAAGGCGGCACCGCCGTGGCCGATCTGGTGGACGGGCAGATCGTGTTCAGTGTCGAGCCCCAGGCGACGGAAGTAGTGTTCGAAAAAGCGGAAGAACCAGCGGCGGTTCAGCCTTAAGCGTCGAGAATGATCCGCTTTCTGGGCAGGTTGGAAGAGCTGGGTATAGACAAGGACTACCGCTTTCCTCCTGCGGAAGAAGCTTCGCCGGAGGGTATTGTCTGCGCCGGCGGCAACCTTTCACCGGGCATGCTTATTTCGGCCTATAGACAGGGAATTTTCCCCTGGTATGGCGAAGACGAACCAATACTCTGGTGGAGTCCCAACCCGCGCTTTGCCGTCCTGCCCGAAACGCTGCACGTTTCGCGAAGCTCCCTTCGACTGCTTCGCAAGGGGGAATACGGCTTCAGCCTGGATCAACGCTTCAGGACCGTCATAGAAGCTTGCGCGAAGGTTCCCAGGCCGGGGCAGAGCGGCACATGGATACTCCCGGAGATGATCGAAGCCTATACGAGGCTCCATTCGCTGGGCTATGCCCATTCGCTGGAAGTGTGGAAGGAAGGCCTTCTGGTCGGCGGTCTTTACGGACTTAGCCTGGGGGGCGCCTTTTTCGGCGAATCCATGTTCAGCCTGAGCCCGGGGGCCTCCAGGGCGGGTTTTTTAAGCCTGGCCCTCTGGCTTTTCGACCAGGGCTTCCTCCTCATCGATAGTCAGGTACATACTCTCTATGTGGAGACCCTGGGCGGCGTGGACCTGCCCAGGGGCAGTTATCTGGCCAAACTAGGCAAGGCCTTGAGCCTGCCCGACCGGAGGGGAAACTGGTCCGGGCTGTTCCCGGGTTTTCCCGGTTCCGGGGCGAAAAACAGGGAAGCCCAGGTACGGACGTAGAATAATTATTGTTTTTTTCATAGAGTGCTATGCATGGCAGGTAGTGTAGGACGATGAAAGTATTATTTGTACAGCTGCCCGTTCAAGACCCCGGGGGCGAAGACTCCAAAGCGAACGTACCGCTCGCAGCCGGCTACCTGGCAGCCTACGCCGAATCCATGGGCATCCTTTCCCGCTCCCAGTGGAGCATTCTCGATGGAACTATCAATGCTTACGGCTCGGATACTGCGATTACCGAAGCGATTGTCGCCTCCGAGGCCGATTTAATCTGCTTTAGCCTCTATGCCTGGAACCTGGAACGAAGCCTCTTTATCGCGGGCAAGGCCAGGGAAAGGTTGCCCAGGTCCCGGTTTATCGCCGGCGGCCCCGAGATAGCCGAGGGTATGCCCATCATGGACAGATCTCCCTTCAACACCCTTGTGGCTGGCGAAGGGGAACTCGCCTTTGCCGAGATTCTTCGGGATATGGAAAAGCATCGCCCCTTAGCCCGGCTCTACAAGGCGAAGGAGCTGCTCGATCTTTCCACCCTTCCCAGCCCCTACCTCATAGGGGCCCTCCCCTTGCTCAAGGACAAGCCGGTCCATATCGAAACCTTGAGGGGCTGTCCCTATCGCTGCGCCTATTGTTTTTACGGCAAGCAATATCCGGTCTTGCGGCGTTTTTCCGAGAAAGATGTCATTGCGTTGATTCGTCAGGCTTCCCAGACCGGGGTTTCGGAAATATATCTCATGGACCCCTCGTTTCAATACGGAGACAGGGCGGCGGACATGCTTAAGGAGATCGCCCAGGTCAATACCGCCGCTATCCCCATCCACGCCGAGCTGCGACTGGACATGCTGGACGATGGCTTCGGCTCCCTGCTCAAAGCCGCCGGCGTAGCCTCCATCGAGGCTGGGCTCCAAAGCACCAATCCTAAAGCTTTGGAAGCGGTGGGCAGAAAAATGGACAAGAAGGACTTCGCCCGGGGAGCCGAGATTCTTCAAAAGCAGCGTATCCAGGTCAAAACCGGCCTCATTCTTGGCCTACCCTTCGATGGGTACGAACAGGTTATCGAAACCTTCGATTTCTTGGGCATGCAGGGGCTCGGCCAGGAAGCCGAGCTGTATCCCCTCTCCTTTCTCCCCGGCACCGACGCCAGGGAAAGGGCGGACGAATGGCGCATGTCCAGGATGGAGCTGCCCCCCTACTGGGTGACCAGCAACGACTGGATATCCGGGGATGACATGGTGGACGCCATATCTGCCTTCGAGGAAAGCTTCGACGTGGAATGGGCCTCGCCCCCGGCTCCGCATTTCGGCGCTGAAAAGGGAGGGTTCAGATCCTTCATCGACACGAGGAAGCTGGAAAACATAGATTGGATGCGACTCAACCCCGGAAAGCTCGCTTCCTCGGTCACCCTACTCGCCGACGCCGACGACCCGGAAAGCCTGTCCAGGCTTGTCAGGGCCGCCAGGGATTTCAGAAGGGACAATCCTTACAGTCTCTACCAGATCGTGCTCTGCAGCGAGACGCGGATTCCTTCGGAACGCCTGGTGGAGCGGATCCAGGACGCATTTATCTTTCCCGATCACTATTACGAGTTGTCCCACTACTTCTCTCCCGATCCCCAGGAGGGCTACCAAGTTCGGATGTTCTTCGCCACGAAGAATTTTTCATTGGCCTACAGGGCTATCGAAGAAGCCCAGGACCTGGAGACGATGATCCTGATATCGGGAAAGGGCGGCTATAACGCGGACAGGCTCTATGAACTTCTTCCCTATGTCGTTTTCGACAGGGAGAAGATTCCCTTCGACAGACTCTACCAGCTTCTGGGCCTCTACGCGGACTTTCCTCATATGCTCATCGAGGCACCCGAAGACCTGTTCTAAACCGGTTTTTCTGATTCTTCCATCGGCGAGGGCAACGGAAACCCGGATACCCGGCTAAAAGGAGGACGGCCGCGGGCCGGGCTTTAGTACATTGCCTCCAAATCGGCTTTGGAAGCGCAGTCCCCCGTCCTCAGGTACTCCCTGATATTGGCGATGGTCTGATCCACCGCCCTGGCGCTGGCCTGGTGGGTGGAGCCTCCCACATGGGGCGAAAGAATCACGTTCGGAAGTTTGTGGATGGGGTAGCGGGAGGGAGCCCCGGTCCTGCCGCCCTGGGGGTAGGTATACCAGGCGTCGATGCCGGCGCCGAGGAGGATTCCGTCCCTCAATGCCAGATAGAGACCCTCCTCGTCGACTATGGGGCCCCTGCCGACGTTGACCAGGAACTTGCCTTTCATCCCCGCCAGGAGCTCCTTGCTGAGCAAACCCTGGGTGAGATTGGTGGCGGGCAAGGTTACGAAGACGATTTCAGCCTCGTCCAGGGCGGTTTTCAAATCCCCTGCCACCCTGTCGAAGCCATCGGGGACAGCCTGCCCGCTCCTTCTCCTCCAGCCGATTACCTCGCAGGAAAAAGCCTTGAGCAGCCTTGCCAGGGCCTGGCCTACCGCCCCCGTGCCGAGGATGGCGCAGGTCTTGCCGTAAATGCTGTTCCAATTATCCTCCGCCCCGGCCTTGACCCAGAATCCGTGCCAAAGTTCCTTGCTCAAATCGTTGTGGTACTCAACGATCCGCCCGTAATAGGCGAGACAGAGAGCCAGGGCCTTTTCAGCCACGTCGAAGGCGTTGGCGTGAACGTTGAATACTTGAACGCCCCGCTCGCGCAGTTGAGCCAAGGGCAGGTGATTGATGCCGGTGAAGGACTGGAAGATGCCTTTGAGTTTCGAGCTGGCCAGATACGCGTCCCGGGGCAGGTTACCCGCCAGCATGAGGTCGAGGTCGGAAACCTCGGGCGAATCGGGCTTCAAACCCAGGGAAAAGCGGTGATCGGGGAAATCCTTCGCCAGGGTTTCCAGCCCCTTGTCCCATATCGAGCGCAGGGGCATAAAAGAACCGAAATGCATCCTTGCATCACCTCCAGGTTGGATAGCTGGGCACAGAATAGAGTTCCGCCGCTTTCTTGGCAAGCCTTCCCCGCCGGCATATTCGGAATGTTAGGTGAGCCTGGGAAAAATGTGATATAGATTAGCAAAGGGATTTTCCGCCGGCCTTATCGTGCCGATACATATAAGGACAATTCCTGTCTATATGCCGTATCCAAGGAGAGCCGCACGAATGAGAGTTACCGAAAGGCTTCGACGCCTGAGCTTATACGCTGCGCTGGCGGCGTTGTTACTGGCCACGGGCTGCGCGAGCGCCCCTTTAGCCAAGGAGACGAGCCTCACCGACCTGGTCGTCGCCGGGGATATCAACGCCATAAAAAAATTCTATGCGAACCAAGAGCAGCTCAACCAGAGGGATGCCCAAGGGCTTTATCCCCTGCACTACGCGGTGCAGCGCGGCGATCCGCAGATAGCGGAGATTCTCATCGTCCTGGGAGCCAAGCCCGATGTGACCGACCCTGCGGGGAAAAGCCCTCTGCGCTATGCCGTCGATAGGAAACAGCCGGCCATGGCTTCGATGCTGGTGGATCGATCCGCGAATCCTTTCGTCGCCGATGCCTCAGGATCTACCCCCGCCGACGCGGCGTTACTGGCCGGCCCGGAAATGATCCGGGCTGTATTCAATACCAAAAACATCAACTCTTCGGGCCAGGACGGCAGAACCGTCCTCCATGCGGCTTCGGACAAGCTAATGGTGAACGAGGTCGGGGTACTCCTGGATCTGGGCGCTTCGGTTCAGACCAAGGACAGGGCCGACAGGACCGCCCTCGATCTAGCCCTCCTCTACCCCGACAAAAAAGAAGCGGCCATGATAGCCGAAAAACTTATTCTGCGCGGAGCCAGTCCCTCTTTCCCGGAATTCGCCTGGTTCGCCACCACGGTGCGCTCCACGGATTTCAACACTGTTCGGTTCAGCAACGGCAACACGCCCCTGCATGAATCCATTTCCCGCTTCCAGTTGGGCTTCGCGGATTTCCTGCTCTCCCGGGGACTCACACCCAATATCAAGAACGTGAACGGCGATGCCCCGCTCCATATGACGGTGAGGACGGGTTGGCTCGAAGGGGCGGAAATTCTGCTGAAGAACGGCGCCGATCCCGATATTCGGGACGCAAAAAGCAACACCTCCCTGCATCTGGCTTCGCCTCCCACGGTTCGGCTCTCCATGACCAGGCTTCTTCTGCGCTATAAGGCCGACCCCTCCCTCAAGGATCTGGAAGGCAATACGGCGCTTCACAAAGCTGTCAAGCTCGCCTACGAACCCCTCATCGTGGAGGAACTCATCAAGGCGGGCACGCCGGTGAATTCGGCCAACCTCGAGGGCGACACACCCCTCATGATCTGCGTCAAGGCGGGTAATTACCAGTACGCCGACGCGCTCATCACCGCCGGTTCCGATGTGTTCCTCCGCAATCTGGCGGGGGAAAGCCCCCTTTCCATCGCCGTGGGACGGGGACGAGAGGCGGTGGACAAGATCGTGCTCGAATCCAACGTCAACAACCGGGACAACCTGGGCAACAGCGTCATCGCCACCGCGGTGGGCATGAAGGGTTCGCCCGAAGTTATCTCCCTCATCCTGGCCAAGGGCGGGGATCCCAACACAAGGAACAACTCCGGCGACAACGCCCTCCACGTTGCGGTGCGGTTCAATCTCGCCCAGCAAGGGTTGTTGCTGCTCAACGCCAAGGCCGATATTTTCGCCTCGAACTCCACCAATGAGACCCCGGTATTTTTAGCCCTCGCCGCCAAGGATGGCCCTTACGATTGGTTCTTCACCCCCGCGGTCATCACCGCCCGGGACTCCAATGGCGATACGGTCGGCCATCTCGCGGCCCGCAGGGACCTGGCGGACGGCTTGGATTATCTGCGCGGCAAGGGCGCGGACCTGGAAGCCGTGAACGCCGCCAAGGAGACGCTGCTCCATGCCGCGGTCAAAACCGACGCCGCCGAGGCGACCAGGTACCTGATCGCCAACGGCGCGGTGCTTTCCGCCCGGGATGGCAACGGCGACGCTCCGCTGAACACCGCCGTGCTCTCCGGAGCCAAGACCTGCCTGCAGGTTCTCGTGCTTTCCGGGGTGGATCTGGATGCCAGGAACTATACGGGCGAAGCGGCATTGCACCAGGCGGTGCGCAAACAGAACAAAGAATTCGCCTCCTATCTGGTGGACCGGGGAGCTTCCCTGGAAGTGCGGGATAATCGTGGTTTCACCCCCCTGGCCGCGGCGGCCCGGGAAGCCCAAACCCAGATCGCCCAATACTTGATAAAGGCCGGCGCCTTCGTGGATGCCCGGGATTACGCGGGTTCAACGCCGCTTTATCAGGCTGTGGATTCGGGACAGTTGGACCTCATCCGCAGCCTCGTACAGGCCGGCGCCGACATATTGGCCAGAAACGCCGCCGGCGATTCGGTGCTCCTCGCTTCGCTCAAAAAAGGCCTGGGCGTGATGAGGGAGATACTCGGCAACTCCACCAAGGATAAGGCGGACTCGGAAGGAAAAACACCCCTGCGGCACCTGGTGCAGGCGAGGGCCTCCATGGACGCCCTCAAGCTCGCGATCTCCGCGGGCGCCAATCCTTCCAGCAGGGACCGCTATGCCGATACTCCCCTCCATGCCGCGATCCAGCAAAAGGATATGGATACCGCCGCCCTCCTCCTTTCCTCGGGCGCCGACCCCTTCGCTCCCAACTATCAGGGTTTGAGCCCCATTGCCCTGGTGCTCGCCGAGAATTCCGAACCCACCTTACGAAACTTCGTGGGGGCGGCGGGGTTGGAGACTAAGGATTCGATGGGCGAAGGCTTCCTGCACTACGCGGTGCGGGCGGGCAAGGCCGATGCGGTCAAGATTCTCCTGAGCCTGGGCGCGAATAAGGCCGCCCGAAACAACGCCGGCGAAACGGCCAAGGATGTGGCGGTGGCAAAGGGCATGGGCGCCATTCAGGCGATGTTCTAAAAGCTACACTGTCTTGGGCATTGATAAAAGTCGTCGGACTTTATCAATGCCTCCAGTACTGATTATGAACTTTCGGAGCGCCGCGTCTTTCAGCCGCCGCATTCCGAAAGTTCATCTTTTTCCCTCAATTTTTCCAGTGCCCGTTCTTGAATTTGCCTCACCCTTTCCCTGGTGATTCCCAGCACTTTGCCAGTCTCTTCGAGTGTATGGGTCGACTCGCCTGAAAGACCATAGCGAAGTTTTAAAATGGTGTTTTCCCGGGCGCTCAGGCCCTGAAGCACGCAGTCGAGCACTTCTTTCAAGGTGGTTTTAAAAACCTCGGAATACGGATCGACGGTCGAATCGTCGCGTATCAGTTCGGAAAGGGAGGTGGAATTATCCCCGTCCATGACCGAATCGAGGCTGGCCGTGCTTTGGGAGAACTCCATAACCTTGATCAGTTTTTGTCGGCTCATGTTCAGCCTGTCGGCGATTTCGTCCAGCCCCGGGTCGCGGCTGAGTTCCTGGGTGAGCTGCCTCGCGGTGTAATAACACTTTCGAATGATATTGAGCATATGAATGGGGATTCTTATCACCCTTCCCTGATCGGCCAGGCTTTTTATTATTGCCTGCCTGATCCACCAAGTGGCATAGGTCGAAAAACGGTAGCCCCTACTATAATCAAAACGCCCCACCGCTTCCAAAAGTCCGATATTCCCCTCGTCGATCAAATCCAAAAGACCCAAACCCCGATGCTGATAGCCCTTGGCGATCGATACCACCAACCTGAGATTGGCCTTCACCATTTTCTGCTTGGCGTCGGTTAAGCGCCGTTCGGTTTTCTGTATTTCGCGCTTGCTATCGATCGGGTCGTCGGCGTTTATCGCTTGCGCCCGCAGAGCCTCCAGCCCGGAAACAAGCTCGCTTATTTCTCTTCCGAGCCTTTGCTCCTCGACGGCGTCGAGCAATTCGATCTTGGATATCTGATAGAGGTAAAGGGAAAGCGGATCCTGTTCTTCCGACTCAGCTTTATCCCGTCTGGCTGTTTTACGGCTTTTATAGGGGATATGATCAGGATTCTTCGGTTCAAGACTGCCGCGAGAGCTCGAAACATCGTCATACGGCCTGAGCTGTATCATATTCGTTCGGCCCTTACTTTTGAAAAAGCGAATTACGACGCGCCGCCGGGCTGCCCGCGAACGCCGCGAAGCTCTGCTTGTTGTACAATACCACCACTGGGAGGAAAAATAAAGAGCTATTATATAGTGTCAGACCCTATTTATCTTTCGGGCTCGCCTCACGCATAGTAACATAAGCGGAATTAAAAAGGCCTTTGTACCATCAATCCCTGGGCGCCAAGGCCGGGTCTATGGGCTGGCCGTTTCGGAAAACAAAGAAATAGGCGATGGGGGAACCGTCTTTGGCATCCAACCCTATTCGGCCGATTTCCTTCCCGGAGTTCACCTGATCCCCTGTTTTCACGTAAAGGACTTCGTTGCCGCCGTAGACATAGACATAACCGGACTTGGCTTGGACGAAGGCTACCTGGTTAAAACCTCTGGAAGGTCCGGCGGAGACAACGGTTCCCGAGGCTATTGTCCGGGCCGACTCGCCGGGGGCCACCTTGAACATAATCCCTTCGAGTTTGCCATCCAGGTACATGGCCTGCCCCCTCGCTGGCCATTCAAGGTTAGGATCCACCACCTTATCCTGGGTTTTTACAGGGTCGGGCATGGGTACGGCAACCTGGGCCTTGGGCGAAACGGAGGCGGGTTGCTGCGCCAGAGTCGTGCTTGGGCTGGCGGTGGATTGGGGTGTTGTGGATTGGGGCGCGAAGCTCGCGATGGTGGTGCTTGACGAGGGGCTTGTTGCGGGCTTGGCTGTGCTGTCAGTCGGCTGATTGGGAGTATCAGCCTTGACGATCGCCCCCTGGGGAGGCGGAATCAAGTTGCTATCCACCGTGGATCCGTCTTTTCGCCCTGGGATGACCAGGATATCGTCGACTTTCAGGACATACGAACTGTTGAGCTTGTTCGCCGAAAGCAGCTCCTGCAGGCTGACACCATATTGCCGCGCTATGCCGTAAAGGGTTTCACCCTTGGCCACCCTGTGGACCGATGGGATTATAAGTATCGTTCCTATCCTCATCTTGGTCGGATCGGTGATATTGTTGGCCGCCGCCAAGGCTTCGTAGGGGATATTGTATTTTCTCGAAACCGAATAAAGCGTTTCGCCTTTGGCCAAGGTATGGTTGGCCGTCTTTCCCTCCGCCGCGGCGAGAAGGGCGGCGGAGAATAGCAAAAACACCACCGTTATGCATACTGTTGCGCGTCGTCTCATATGTCTTTTTGGTTTATCGGCAAAAAGCCATGGGTAGTTGAGGATAATCCGGCCCGAGGTTGGTGTCGTTGTCTGCGCCGATTCCGCTGCCGATGAATTCGCAATGCCAGGATTGGCTCAATTTCCGGTTTGGCTGATCGTTCCGCCGCCTCATCCCTTTTCTTTTTGGCGCTAAACGGATAGTATTAACTATATTTATCTTAGGAGATCAGGAACAATGTCGGATCGCTCCCCCCTCCATAACGCGAGATTCGCTTATATTCCTAAAATGCCCGAAATTCTCGGCTCTTCCCTCGCTTCCATCGAAGCCGTTCCCGTATCGGTTGTGGAACCCGCCCATGACAAGGAGGCGCTTAAGAAAATCTTCGCCCACAGCTACGGAAAGCCCGCGATACGATTCAGCGCCGGCAGCAATCCCTCCTCGAACAAAACGATGACCCTCGGGGTGCTACTCTCCGGAGGACCGGCCCCGGGAGGGCATAATGTCATCGCGGGACTTTTCGATGGCTTGAAAAAAGCCTCGCCCAATTCCAGGCTTATCGGGTTCAAAGGCGGCCCGGGAGGCCTGGTGGATAATAAATACCAGGAAATAGACGCCGCCTTGGTGGATTCCTACAGGAACACCGGCGGTTTCGATATGATCGGTTCGGGCAGGACCAAGATTGAGAGCCCCGAACAGTTCGCGAAGTCCCTCTCGGTAGCCCGGGAACATTCATTGGACGCTCTGGTCGTCGTGGGCGGGGACGACTCCAACACCAACGCGGCCCTTCTGGCCGAGTACTTCGCCTCCCACGGGGAGGCCATCGCTGTCGTAGGCGTCCCCAAAACCATAGATGGGGACCTCAAGAACGAATGGATAGAGGCCTCCTTCGGATTCGATACGGCAACGAAAGTCTATTCCGAACTAATCGGCAATATATGCCGGGACGCCCCCTCGGGCAGGAAGTACTGGCATTTCATAAGGCTGATGGGCCGTTCGGCCTCCCATATCGCCCTTGAATGCGCCCTGCAGACCAGGCCGAACGTAGCCCTGATCTCGGAGGAGATAGAGGCGCGCAAAACAAGCCTGTCGGCAATCGTCGAGACCATTGCCGCTTCCGTTGCCGCCCGGGCCGCCGGCGGCGAGAATTTCGGCGTCGTCCTCATTCCCGAAGGTCTCATAGAATTCGTACCCGAGATGAAAGTTTTGATCGCGAACATCAACGAGCTGCTCGCCCGGGACGCCGAAGCCTTTAAAGCCCTGCCCTCCCTGGAAGCCCAGGTAGGTTTCGTCGCCGAGCAACTGCCCGGAGAGTCCAGGGCCCTCTTCCTCTCCCTTCCCGCGGACATCCGCGCCCAGCTCTGCTGGGACAGGGATCCCCACGGCAATGTCCAGGTTTCCAGGATAGAAACGGAAAAACTCCTGGTGGCCATGGTCAAGGAAAGGTTGTCGGCGATGGCCGCCCAGGGAACCTACAAGGGCAAGTTCGACTATCAGACCCATTTTATGGGTTATGAAGGCAGGTGCGCTTTCCCGACCAACTTCGACGCGGATTATTGCTACTCCCTCGGTTTTACCGCTTTTCTCTTAGCTCTCAATGGACTTTCGGGCTACATCGCTTCGATACGCGGGCTCGCCGCTCCCGCCTCGGAGTGGGTTCCCGGCGGCATACCTCTGGTCTCCATGATGAACATCGAGCGCCGCCACGGCGCCGATAAACCGGTGATCAGGAAGGCTTTGGTGGAGCTCGAGGGCAAGGCGTTCAAGCGTTTCGCTTCGCAGCGGGATCGGTGGTCCAAATCTTCGGATTACAGATTGCCGGGAAGTATTCAGTATTTCGGCCCCCCCGCGGTGACGGATATGCCGAGCATCCTTTTGCAGATAGAAGGGAAATGAGCGTATGAAAAGAAGATTATTCCTTATCCTGGTCCTACTCGTTTTCGCCATGGCCGCCTTCGCTCAGGACATAGCCACGGCTGAGCAATTCTTCGCCAAGGTGTCGGATCGGTATGCGGAAATCTACGATTACGAAGCGGCCATACAGATCAGTTCCAGCGGGCAGATCATGCGCGGCAAGCTCTTCTTCAAGTCGCCCTCGCTTCTTAGAATCGATTTCACCCAGCCGGCGGACCAGGTGATCGTCTTCGATGGGGAACGCCTGGTGGTCTATATACCCCAGTACAGGGCGGTGCTTCAGCAGGAAACCGGAACCGCCGGTCTGGGCGCCGCTTCGGTCGCCCTCGCATCCAGGGAGGGCCTTTCCATGATGAAGCGCAACTATACCATAGCCTGGGAAAAATCCCCGCCCCAGGCCGAGCCTCTTGACGCAGGATCGGGGGAGATGGTCCACCGGCTCCTGCTGACCCGTAAGACTGTCTCCGAGGGGTTCAAGACCGTCCGGATATCGGTTTCGGAATCCAGCCTTCTCATGGTGCGTCTCGAAGGATGGACGGTGGCGAACGAAAAAATCTCCTTCGATCTCTCATCCATGAAGCTGAATCAGAAAATTCCCGCCACTCGATTCTTATACGACGCTCCCGCCAGCGCGAATGTATATAACAATTTCCTGTTTCAATAAGGGAAGGTGAGATAGCCGGGATGGCGAAGATCGGTTCGATTTTACAAGAAACTCGTCTCTCCAAGGGCCTTACGCTGGACAGCATAGCGGAGGAAACGAACATCAGCGCCCGTTTTCTCTTCAAGCTTGAAAACGACGATCATACGGGCTTCCCCGGAGAGCCATATATCATCGGCTTTATCAGGAATTACGCGGAATACCTGGGCCTCGACGCCGAAGCGCTGGTCGCCCGGTATAGATCCAGGGATATTCCTCCAGAGCCGATGCAGATCGATGGCGCGGATAATGCGGGGATTGCTCCCGCCTCCGATGCCAAGCCGACCGGGACCAGCCAGCAGGCGGCTCCGGACGAAAAAGGCGAGGAATCGGGCATTTCGGAAAAATCCGGAACTCCCGGCCCGTCGCGAAAGAGGCGCAGGCCCCAAGGCGCCCCGGCGCCCCAGGAGGGAACCGAGCTTTCCCGGGATACTCCGAAACAAACCGATAAAACCGAAGCCCCGCTTCCGCGAAGCGCTTTGAGCGAAACCCAGCCCAGCCATCGAGGGCCTTCTCTGCCTCCGCTGCGGACCATCGTGGTGGGGAGCCTCGGAATCCTCATAATCGGCGTGGCGATAGTGTGGATTATCGCCGGCGGAAGACTTAAGGGAAATCTCGTCGACAAGAATGAGGGACCTGTCTCGACGGAGTACAAGGTCGAAGGCGGGGATTTTCAAAAACGTCTTTACCCGGGGGACAGTCTCCTCATTCCCTTCGCCGAGGATGTCTATAGGATCAGCCTTGGAAACATCGGCGAGGCGGTTATTCTCGAAACCCCCTTCGGTACGAAGGAACTTCGCCTGGGCGAGGCGGCCGAACTCGATCCTGACGCCGACGAAGTTCCGGATATTCTTGTGGTGGTTAACGATTTCCAGAAAGATCGTCCAGCTTCGGGCGCGCTGCTCCGGGTAAGCTTCTCCGACCAAGTCGTCGCAGAAACCGAAGGTTCGGGCGAGGTGACCATACCCCGGGAAGCCGCGGTCCCGCCGCCCGGAAATACCCGGGATACGGTGATTCTCCGCTCGACCAGGGGCCCCTACCCCTTTATCGTACAAGTAAGTTTTCGCGGCAACTGCCTCTTCCGTTACGAAGCCGACCGCAAGGAATGGGTGGAGAAGTATTACACAAAGGGAGAGAGCATCAATATCAATGTCACCAACGCCCTCACCCTGTGGAGTTCCAACGCCCAGGCGGTCAAACTCACCGTTCAAGCCTCGGGAGGCAGGAGCGTCGATATGGAAATCGGCGCCCCGGGGGAGATAGCGGTAAAACGATTAGCCTGGTCCAGGGCGGACAGCGCGACCTGGACTCTCATTTCATCCGAACTCGACTGAGGTCAGCTTTGAAGTTTTTCATCGATCATCACGGCTGCGCGAAAAACCAGGTGGACGGCGAGGAGCTGGCTGCCCGGCTCGAGGCGGCCGGTCATAGTTATGTCCCCTCGGGGGATGAAGCCGACTGCATTATCATAAACACCTGCGGCTTTATCGAATCCGCCAAAAAGGAATCCATCGATGCGGCGCTGGCGATCAAGCATTTCTGGCCGGACAAAAAAGTGCTGATCGCCGGATGCCTGGCCCAGCGCTATCCCGAAGCCCTCATGACGGAGATGACCGAGGCCGACGGGGTTTTGGGCAACGCCGACCTTTCCCTGGCCCCCCAGGCATTGCGAAACCTGGAGCAAGGACAAAGAAGCAGTATCGTCGTGGAACAGCCCCGGGAGATAGCCTTTGGCTATTATCCCAGGAGGAGGCTGTTCGATTATCCCGGCTCGGCTCACCTCAAGATCACCGAGGGCTGCGACAACCGTTGTTCCTACTGCGCGATTCCACTCATCAGGGGCAGCCTGCGCTCCAGAAGCATGGAGGATGTGGCCGCCGAACTCGAATCCCTGGTCGCCAGGGGTATTTTCGAGGTCAATCTCATCGGGCAGGATCTGGGCGCCTACGGCAGGGACAGCTCGGGAGAAAGCGACCTCGTGCGCCTCCTCGAACGGCTGGAGCGGGTCGAAGGGGATTTTCGGCTTCGCGTGCTCTATATCCACCCAGACCACTTTCCCGAAGGTTTGCTGGATATCATGTCCTCCAGCCGGAAAATTTTCCCCTACTTCGATCTTCCCTTTCAGCACGCTTCGGAAAAAATCCTTAGGGCGATGAACCGCAAGGGGTCGGCCCGAATTTATCTCGAACTCGTCGAGCGCATCCGAAAGACATTGCCCGAGTCCATGATCCGCTCCACCTTCTTGGTCGGTTTTCCGGGGGAGTCGGAGGAGGATTTCGCCGCGCTGCGGGGATTCCAGCAGGAAGCTTCGCTGGATTGGCTGGGCGTGTTCAGCTATTCCAGGGAAGAGGGCACGCCGGCCTATTCGATGAAAGCCAGGGTACCGAAAAAGTTGGCCGAAGCGCGCAAAGCCTCTGTTGAGGCCGCGCAAGGGCCCATAACCGACCGACGCCTGCGACGATTCATCGGCAAGGAGATCGAGGTGCTGGCGGAAGAGGCTGTGGAAGGATCGGCGCTCAGCCTCGCCAGGGGATGGATGCAGGCGCCCGACGTGGACGGCCTGACCCTGGTCAAGGCAAAGCTCGAACCAGGGACCAGGGCGATGGTGCGGATAAACGCGGTCAACGGCGTCGATTTTGAGGCCCAGCCGCTTGCCGCCGACGAGGCAGGGAAGCCGTGACGGAACAGGATAAACTCCCGCCCTACCTGGCCTGCCTCAATCCCGAACAGCTCAAGGCGGTACTTCACGAAGGCAGCCCCTTGTTGATTCTGGCGGGAGCGGGAACGGGCAAGACCAGGGTGATAACGACAAAAATCGCCTATCTGGTCAAGGAACGGGGCATCAGCCCGGAATCCATACTGGCGGTCACCTTTACGAACAAGGCGGCCAGGGAAATGCGGGAGAGAGCCGCCCTTTTGGAAGCCTCCTGCGAGCGGGCGGTGATACGTACCTTTCACTCCTTCGGCTCGTGGTTTTTGCGGCGCAACGCCCAGGCGCTGGGCCTCGACTCCAATTTCGTTATCTACGACGACGAGGATTCGGCTTCCCTCGTACAGGCCATACTGCCCAACCTAGGCAAGCCCGAGTGCAGGCGCTACGCCTCGCTCATCGCCAGGGCCAAGGACTATGGGCTCGAGCCGGACTCTCCCAGCCTCGCAAGTCTCATCAGGGACGATGATCTCAGAAGGGTCTACTCCCTCTACGAGGAAAGATTGCGGGGAACGGGCAATGTGGATTTCGGCGACCTCATACGTTTGCCCGCCAAGATATTGGAAAAGGATGAAGCGATAGCCCGGCGGACAAGGCAGCGCTTCAGAGTGATATTGGTCGACGAGTACCAAGATTCGAACGTAGCCCAATTCCTCCTCCTCCAGCGGCTTTTCAGCCCGGCGACCTATCTCTGCGTCGTGGGGGATGACGATCAATCCATCTATAGATTCAGGGGAGCGGAGATCAGAAACATACTCGGTTTCGCTTCGATTTTCCCGGGCACCGAGACCATAAAGCTGGAACGCAACTACAGATCCTATCAATCGATACTCGATATTGCCGGGGACGTGGTGTCCCGCAATTCCGGAAGGCTGGGCAAAACGCTGCGGGCGACCAGGCCGGGGGGGGCCAAGCCTCAGCTGGCCCTTCTGGACGACCAGGATCAGGAGGTGGGCTTTTGCTCCAGGATCATCGGAGATATGAGGGCAAAGGGCGCCTCGCTCTCGGATATCGCGATCCTGTACAGGACGAACGCCCAATCCCTGGCCTTCGAAAAAGAATTCCCCCGCAGGGGGATACCCTATCGCCTCGTCGGCGCCCTTCGTTTTTACGACCGGGAGGAGGTGAAGGATCTTCTGGCCTATCTCTCCCTTTTGCTCAACCCCAGGGACGAAATCTCCTTCAGACGGGTGGTGAACAAGCCCGCCCGGGGCCTGGGCGAGGGAAGTGTCGAAAGTATTCTGGACAAGGCCTTGCGGGAGGGGATTTCGCCCATCGAGGCCTGCCGTCAGAGCAAGGAAGCACTTCGCGGCCGGGGGAAGGCGGGAATGGATCAATTCCTGGGGCTTTTGGACAGGACGAACGGCCTCCTCGGCAAGGCCTTAAGCCAGGATGAACCCTACTCCCTTTCGGATGGAGGAAAGCGAAGCGGCAAAACCGAGGGCGGCGACGCGGGAAGCGCCTCCCTGGCGGTCCTGCTGGAGAGCATCGTCAAGGATAGCGGCCTGGTGGCCTATCACAGGGACCAGGACGAGATCGCCGGTACTCAGAAACTGGCCAACATGGATGAGCTCATCAACGCATCCTCCCTCTATCCCCTGGCCAGGGAAGGCCTGGCGGAGTTCCTCGAAACCATCGAGCTGGACCGCAGCTTTCAGGCAGGAGGGGAGAAGGACGGGTCGGACGCCGTCACGCTGATAACCATGCACAATACCAAGGGTCTGGAGTTTCCCTGCGTCATCGTCACCGGATTGGAGCAGGGGCTTTTCCCCCGGGACGACGAGGAAGGGGAGGATCTGGAGGAACAGCGCCGGCTTTTCTACGTTTCCCTTACCAGGGCCAAGGACAGGCTCTATTTGAGCGCCTGTCGTTGGCGGCGGATTAGGGGAAGGATCATCGAAACGAGCCCTTCGCGCTTTCTCACCGAAATGGATCC
>Ga0228536_1001681_pt1 | contig 18280 bp, 16 predicted proteins | sample SJ1Smetagenome_FD_168611 | JGI IMG/M metagenome (GOLD analysis project Ga0228536, IMG submission 168611) | Enriched culture of PCE-dechlorinating microbial communities from Ithaca, New York, USA - SJ1.S | ecosystem: Engineered > Modeled > Simulated communities (microbial... > Unclassified...
GCGGCACGTTTGGTCATCAAGTTGTCCTCCCGAATGAAATCTTTAGCTGGTCTTCCTTCGAAGATTTCAGCAGTCTATTCCTTTTCTTGCCAGAATTCCTTTTTGATAGGGATGTTTTATCTCCGTCATGTCAGTTACAAGGTCCGCGATCTCAATAAGTTCCGGGGGCGGGTTTCTCCCCGTTAGCACAGCCTCCACGTGGAGAGGCTTTTTTTTCAGGAGTTCCAGCACGTCGCCCAGGGAAAGAAGTCCGAAAGAGAGGGCTATGTTTATTTCGTCAAGGACCACCAGGTCGTAACACCCCGACAAAAGTGCGTGTCTTGCAGCAGCCAGACCTTTTTCTGCTTCAGCGAAATCAACGGGGTCGATCCTGCCGGGATAGATATAGTCCGGTCTGCCGGTCTGGATCAGCTTTACGCCGGGCAGAAATGATAATCCTCTCACCTCGCTGTAGAGCCATCCCTTCATGAACTGAATAAATGCAGTCCTTCCGCCGCAGCCTGACATGCGGACCACGAGCCCGAGGGCGCTGGTGGTTTTTCCCTTTCCTTCTCCCATATACACGTGGATAAGGCCGAAATCGAGCAGCGACATTTCAGATTCACCCCGTTTCCTCTTTGCACCTGTGAAACTGTATATTACAATGCAATCAGAATGGAGGTTTGTCAATGCTTTCCCGAAGAAAAATTCTTGTTACCGGCATCGTTCAGGGTGTCGGCTTTCGTCCTTTTTGTGCCCGTACAGCGGAGCGGCTGGGACTTTCCGGCTCTGTCCGCAACACTTCCGGAGGAGTGGAAATAGAACTTTCCGGAGACAGGGCACTTATGGACAGGTACGAAAAGATTCTCGTGACCGAGAATCCCCCTGCCTCCCTGATCACATCCCTGGAGCATATAAACGAACAGGAGATGTCCCATGGAAATGAAACAGGTTTCATTATACTTGAAAGCAGGAGGGAGGAGGAGCAGATGGTCCTCATTCCTCCCGACCTATCGGTCTGCAGCGACTGCCTTGCTGAAATGAATGACCCCTCCAACAGGAGGTACAGGTACCCTTTCATAAACTGCACGAACTGCGGCCCCAGGTACACCATAATTCGGGAGCTTCCCTACGATCGGCCGAAGACAGCCATGGCCTCTTTCCCCATGTGCGAAGCCTGCAGCAGCGAGTACCATGATCGTGGCGACAGGCGTTTTCATGCACAGCCGAATGCCTGTTTCGACTGCGGGCCTTCAGTCTGGCTGACGAACCGGAACGGGGATGTTCTGTCAAGAGGAGACGGCGCTGTACGGGCCTGCTCCCTGCTTCTCGAAGAGGGGAAAATAGTCGCAGTCAAAGGTATAGGTGGATTCCACATAGCCTGCACTCCTTTCCGGGATGACGTGGTGGATCTCCTGCGGAGGCGCAAAGGGCGCAGGGACAAGCCTTTCGCTGTAATGACGCCTTCCCTGGAAGAAGCGGAAAGGATGGCATACATTCCCAGGTCTGCAGAAAAACTTCTGCTGTCACCGGTGAAGCCCATCGTGCTCTGCTGCAAAAAAAGACAATATCCTCTTTCAGAGAGGGTCGCCCCGGGACAGAAGACTGTCGGGGTAATGCTGCCCTACTCTCCTCTTCATCACCTTATCCTTGAAGGGAAAAGGGCCCTTGTCATGACGAGCGCCAATTTTTCAGATGCGCCCATAGTCTCCGAAAACGACGAGGCGCTGGCTGCATTGAAAGATCTCGTTGATTTTTTTCTTTTCTCCGACCGCGATATCTATATGCCCATTGACGACTCGGTCGCAGTCCCTCTAGGGAAATCTTATTTTCTTCTCAGAAGGGCCAGGGGATTTACTCCGGCCCCCATGCCTGTTCCTGAAGAAATGCCGGTTATTCTCGGGGCAGGAGCGGAGATGAAATCAACTTTCTGCCTTTCGAGGGGAAAGATGGTTTTTCCCGGGCAGTACCTCGGAGATATGAAACAGCGCAGGACGGTGTCCTATTATTCGAGGGCGCTTTCCCATTTTCTCTCACTTTACGATCTTTCCCCGGAATTGCTGGCCCATGACATGCATCCGCAGTTTTTATCAACGGCGGCGGCCCGGAAAAAACTGACCTGTTTCGATGGAGAGACTGTTGCCGTTCAGCATCACCACGCCCACCTCGCCGCATGCCTGATGGAAAACGGAAGCAGCGGACCCGCCATAGGAGTAATTTTTGACGGCACAGGATATGGTTCGGACGGAACCATATGGGGCGGCGAATTCCTCGTCGGAGGGGCGGAGAGTTATATTCGGGCCGGTCACTTTCTTCCTTCACGTCTGCCGGGAGGAGATGCATCGGTCCGCGAGCCCTGGCGGTATGCCCTTTCCATGCTCTCCGAAACCCTTGGGATCGAAGATGCCGGGGAAACAGCGTCATCCATATGGCCCGGAAGGAGCGGAATGATCAGGCAGGTCCTTGCCATACTTCCGGTTTCACCGGTTACAACATCCTGCGGGAGATTTTTTGACGGAATTGCCTCTCTTATCGGTCTTGCCGAAACGGTAACGTACGATGGACAGGCAGCCATGGCTCTCGAAGGGATCGCAGAGGGAAAAGAGACTGCTCCTTTCGGACTGATCCGGCAGAACGGTGTCATCGTGCTCGACTGGAGGCCCTCTGTACGCTGGCTCCTGGAAAAACGCGGGCGAATGAGCCCGGGGCTTATTGCCGGAGCTGTCCATAACGGCCTCGCAGAATGCGTGGTACAAATCTGCAGAATACTCAGGGAAAGTACCGGGATCAGTGAAGCTGCTCTTTCCGGAGGAGTCTGGCAGAACAGGAGATTGACTGCTTTTGTGTCAATGATGTTGAAAAGAGAAGGTTTTGTTCCGCTTCTTCACAGGCTCCTTCCTCCCAATGACGAATGTGTCTCCGTCGGGCAGGTTGCCGTGGGGGCAGCCATGAGAAAAAAGGAAAAAAGAGGAGAGTAGGCTTCCGCCTGCTCTCCTCTCCGTAAAAAAACAAAGTCCTAAACAGTGCTGTATTCGATGCCGCTTACCTTCGACAGTTCTGCAAGTTTTTTGGGCATGTGTATGCTGTCCACGTAACGGATAGTGCCGCTCTTGGATCTCATGACCATGGAACTCGTGTGGATCTCTTTTCCTTCATAGCGGACGCCCTTGAGGAAGTCGCCGTCGGTTACGCCTGTTGCCGCAAAGAAGACGTTGTCGCTTTTCACAAGATCGTCCATGGTGAGGACCTGGTCAAGATCGAGACCCCGCTTTTTGCTCTCTTCGATGTCATCATCGTTTCTCGGCCACAGCTTGCACTGCATGTTTCCTCCGAGGCATTTTATTGCACATGCCGTGATGACTGCTTCAGGTGAGCCTCCGATACCCATGAGAATGTCCGCTCCGCCGCTCTCCTTGCATGTGAGGAGAGCACCTCCTATGTCACCGTCCGGGATCAGCTTTATCCTTGCCCCGACACTCCTGATCCTGTTTTTGAGATCTTCATGTCTCGGCCGGTCAAGAACGACTACCGTGATATCATCGAGGGCTTTTTTCATTTTTTCAGCTACGCGGGCGATGTTTTCTTCAGGGGTGAGGTTGATGTCGATTGAGTCAGCAGCAGCGGGGCCTACTACAAGCTTGTTCATATAGTAGATATTCTTCGGGTTGAACATGGTGCCCTTTTCCGCCAGGGCGACGACACTGATGGCTCCTGTAAGCCCGAGTGCTGTAAGGCGGGTGCCGTCGATAGGGTCTACCGCGATATCGACTTCCGGGCGATCCTCGGCTCCGAGATGCTCCCCGTTGTAGAGCATGGGAGCTTCGTCCTTTTCGCCTTCTCCTATCACAACTACTCCGGACATGCTCACTGTATTGAGAATATACCTGAGGGCATTGACTGCAGCTCCATCGACCGCATTTTTGTCGCCCCGTCCCATCCAGCGGCCTGCAGCCATGGCGGCTGCCTCGGTCGCTCTTACGAGCTCAAGCGCGAGGTTTCTGTCAGCAGCAAACATAGTATCTCCTCCCGAATAGGTTATATGTTGCCCTGTTCCCTGTGAAACCGCGAAAAAATCTCATCGACCCAGCGAAAATAATGATCCGGTTCAAAAAGGGAAAGCAAATCACTCTCCGGGATTCTTGAAGATATCCTTTCATCCTCCCTGAGAAGCTCGGAAAAGGTGCGGTTGCTGTTCCAGCATTTCATGGCGTTTTCCTGGACTATTGCGTAGGCCTCTTCACGAAGGAGGCCGAATCGTTCAACGAGGTCGAGCAGCACTCTCTGGCTGTATACGAGACCTCGTGTCATATCTAGATTCTCTCGCATTTTTGATGAATTCACAACCATATTTTTCACAATATGTGTCATTTTGGAGAGCATGTAGGTTATCAGGTGAAAGGCGTCGGGCCAGATTACCCTCTCAGCGGAGGAATGGCTTATATCTCTCTCATGCCAGAGCGTCATGTTTTCCATTGCTGTCAGTGCATACCCTCTCAAAAGCCTGCTCATGCCGGAAATCCGCTCGCAGAGAATGGGATTCCGTTTATGGGGCATGGCGCTTGATCCTTTTTGCGTGGCCCCGAACGGCTCCAGTACCTCCATGACTTCAGTCCTCTGGAGATGGCGTATTTCTGTGGCGAACCTGTCGAGAGCTCCACCCAGAAGCGCAACTGAGTTCATTACGCAGCTGTGTCTGTCCCGCTGAAGGATCTGGGTCGAAACAAGGGCAGGTTTCAGTCCTAAAAGTTCACACACACGTCTCTCAACTTCCGGTTCGCAATGGGCATAGGTTCCAACAGCACCGGAAATCTTGCCGTAGCTAATCTGCTCCCTTGCCAGTTCAAGTCTTTCGAGATCCCGCTGAAGCTGGTAGAACCAGTTGAGAAGCTTCAGCCCGAAAGTCGTGGGTTCCCCGTGTATTCCGTGGGTTCTTCCCGCACAGGGAGTATACCGGAACTCATCGGCCCGGAGGCGTATGGATTCCATAAGCTCTTCGGTCTTTTTCTTCACGATCCCGAGGGACCGTTTGAGAGAGAGAGAGGATGCGGTATCGATCACATCGCTGCTTGTGAGTCCCAGATGGATATACCGGCCGTTCTCACCCACCGTTTCGGCAACCGCAGAAACAAAGGCAATAACGTCGTGATGTACACGGGCCTCGATCTCGTCAATTCTTGCGATGTCGAAGGAAGCTTTTGACCTGATCTCTTCGTATGCATCCGCCGGAATGACCCCTTTTTCCATCCATACTCTGCATACTGCCAGCTCCACTTCCAGCCAGGCACGGAACTTGTTATCTTCGCTCCAGATCTCTGCCATTTCTTTTGTCTGGTACCTTCCGATCATCCGCCGTTCCTCCTTGATTGCGTTTCTTTGATCCATTGCTCCCTGGCGGCCGACAGGAATTCATCATAGGTTCCGGCGGCAAAGTCGGGGAAAGTATAGTCAAAGGCCTGCCATTTTCTGAACCTGAAGCGCAGGGTCACCTCCGCGTGTATTCCTTCACCCAGGTATATCCTGTGGGCATGGTCTTTTGTCGATGCCAGGACCAGGCGTGCACCGTTCACATACCCCGGGTCGATGTTCACCGCCCTGGGCGATCGGCTTCGTTCTTCGACCAGGCACGCTTCTTTTTTCCAACGCGGCAGGCCGGCGCCATCCCTGATACCGGTAAAGGAAATAAACCGCCGGAAAAGAACGGGAGAGATCTCCCTGTAATAGTCCGTTACATTGAATTCGTAAGGCGGGCTGATAGTCTCGTATGGTCCCCACAGCCCCTCAAGCTCCTTTACTGTCCAGTTCCACCAGTCCTGGTCTGGATACAGGACGCCTGCAATCAGCTTTACCGGGTAGAAATAAAGGCCCTGCTCATTTTGTTTCATCTCTGGTCAACCGCTCCGCCATCGCAATTTTTCTTTATTTCCCGTTTTTATTTTCCCCGCCCAGGAGTGCACTGATGAATTCCTTCACATCAAATTCCCTCAGATCGTCCTCACCTTCACCCAATCCCACGTATCTCACGGGTATTTTGAGGGTGTCAGCTATGGCAAGCAGGATTCCTCCCTTTGCCGTATTGTCGTATTTCGAAAGCACTATGCCCGTAAGGGGCAGAACTTTGTTGAAAGTCTGTGCCTGTGCGAGTCCATTCTGTCCCATAACGGCATCAAGCACAAGAAGCACTTCGATCCTGGCGTTCCCCTTTTCCTTTTCGAGGGTCCGGTAAATTTTCCTGAGCTCTTCCATGAGATTGTGCTTGGAATGAAGTCTTCCCGCAGTATCCACTATCAAAACATCAGCATCCGCCGCACGTGACGCCTGAAGCGCGTCAAATGCAACTGCGGCGGCATCACTTCCCTGCTTCTGGGCGATGACCCTGACACCAGAGCGGTCCCCCCATACTTTCAGCTGCTCTATGGCTGCAGCACGGAAGGTGTCTGCAGCCGCAAAAAACACCTTTTTCCCTTCTTTTTTCCACCGGGCTGCCATTTTCCCCGCGGTTGTCGTTTTACCGCTGCCGTTCACTCCTGCAAGGATCACTATGGTAAGCTCCCCGTCACTGAGCTGCACCGGCTCACCCATCAATGGCACCGAAGAAAGACGCTCCCGGAGTTTTTCCTCGAAAATTCCGAAAAGGCTTTCCGGCGTCTTCAGCCTTTTCTCCTCTGTTTCATTTTTAAGCATGTCGATAAGATCGAGAGAAAGGTCCACACCCACATCTCCGCTGATCAGTATTTCTTCAAGGCGGTCCCAGAACTCTCCGTTGATTGAGCTGCCTGAAAAAAGAGATGAGAGACCTCCGCTCCATCGTTCCCGTACTCCGCGCAATCCCTGTTTCAGTTTTTCAAAAAAAGCCACTTCCCCTTACACCTCCGAAGAAGCGTTCTTGTTCTGTCCATTCGCCGGAGAAGACTGTGCTCCACCCTCATTTTTTTTCTGTGGTCTTCTGCGTCTCGGGCGGGGCCGCTTTTTCCCCCCGCTTTCCTGGTTTTTTTTCGGTTCCTCCGGTTTCCCTTCAGTTCCCGCTTCTTCCTTCTCTCTGTTGCTGGTTTCGGGCTGTCCAGCCTGTGTTTTTTCTCCTTGGGGGTGCTTTCTCTTCCTTCTCTTTTTCTTTTTCGGCGGAAGATTTTCGCCAGCCTGGACTTCCGCTTTCTTTTCTTCACCTTGAGTTTCTTTAATATCCGGCTTTTCTGCAGGTTTTTTCTTTTCCTGTGCCTGTGCTTTTTTCTCCGGTGAGACTTCTTCCTTCTTTGCGGGACCCCTTCTCCTCGCCGGGCGAATGGGTTCGTCATTGAACTGAAGTGCATCCTTCTGGGTGTCTTCCTCCCATGGCCTGCCCTCGGTTACAGTTTCCCTGAATCTTGGGAAATCCGATGTCCTGACGAGGATTTCCTTCCCTTCAGGAGTACGGATACGAACAGACTCGGAGGAAAGCTCTACTCCCTCGAGCAGGAACGTTCCGTTATCTGTCCTTATCTTTGATCCCGGATTGGGCAGCCCCTTCCAGAGGCTGCCGTACATGTGGTGTTCATAGGACATGCAGCACATGAGCCTTCCGCAGATTCCGGATATCTTCGTCGGATTCAGGGCAAGGTTCTGCTCCTTCACCATTTTTATACAGATTGGTGTGAACCTGTGAAGCCAGTAGCTGCAGCAGCATCTCTGTCCACAGGGAGCGATTCCCTTTACGGCTTTTGCTTCATCCCGAACACCGATTTGCCTGAGTTCTATCCTGGTCTTGAATTCTTTTGCGAGGTCTCTTACAAAGGAGCGGAAATCGACCCTCTGCTCAGATGTGAAATAAAAAAACAGTTTTTTCCTGTCAAGAAGATACTCTACGTCCACAAGCTTCATAGGAAGCCCATGGGTCCGAAGGAGCTCCCTTGCCTTGAGAAGGACGGCATTTTCTTCTTCCCTTTCAAGTTTGCCTTCTGCAAGGTCTTCCTGGTGAGCCTGCCTGAGAAACGTGATTTCCTGGAGTGCCGGTTCCCCTCCTTTTACCTGGCCGTCTGAAGTATCTTCATTGCACGATTTTCGATAGCGTTCTTCCTGTTCTTCAGAGAGAATACCTCCGAGCAGGGCGAGTTCCAATCCGCGCATTGTCTCCGCCACGATCCAGGAACCCTGGGGCGGGACGGGCTCTTCAAGGTTCAGAAGCCCGAGATATCGAGGTTTACCAAATATCGCCAAATAAATGCTCAAAAACAATACCCTCCTTGAGAGCCATAACTGTAAAATCAAGAGACATGGTTCGGGAGAGGCGTTTCTTCTCGAGGATCAGCCGTACGCTCTCCACTCTCCCGGCCCGTTCATAGTCGCCGGCATCAATCAGAAAACGGATCCAGAGACCGAACTGTGCTGTTATTTCCTCCGGTTCGGAACCGCTGTATTTTTCCGCCCATTTGCTCCATTGTTCCTCTGTAGCGGGTGGGGCGCATTTGCCGCTGTCCGGGGGCATATTAAGTGAAACCGGCCAGGAACGGCTTTTTAAAGTGGGAAGGAGCCGGTCTGCGTCTGAAAGCAACAGCAGAATATACCCGTAACCGGGAGGTTCTTCAGCGAGTTTCAAAAGGCTGTTCGCTGCCGGAAGCAGCATGTCGTCCGCCGAAAAAATCACCGCGCACCGTTTTTTGGAGACAACCGGACGTAAAGCCATGGTTCTGATTATATCCCGGCAGGCATCCACTGACGGTGGCTTTCCCGGTTCTCCTCCCCTGATCATGTCCGGGTGTTCTCCGTTTTCAGTCCATGCGGCGCATGAGGGACAATCGTCTCCCCCATGACCGGCAGCGCATAGAACAAGTTCCGCAGCTTCTCTTGCGATTGATGAATGAAACACCTCCGGTGCACAGAAGGAAATACACTGGGGAAACAACCCTTTTGCTGCCAGGGACGCAATCCGTTTCCATGCCCCGGTTTCCTTGAATAAGAGCGTCTGGTCGGACATTATTGCCTCCCCTTCTCAAAGTGAAAGAAGAAAAAACCTCTTCTTTTCCCATCAACAATCCCGTTCTTTTCCCCTCCGGGAAAGAAATGCCAGCACAGTGTCAATAATTTCGGCTGATATTCCGGGAATGTCTTTATCTCCATCGATCCGGACGATCCTTGCACGATCCCGTTCCGCAAGGAATGCAAATCCGGACCTCACTTTCTCAAGAAAAACCGTTCCTTCTTCTTCGAGACGGTCCATCCGTCCTCTTCCGGCCATTCTATGATATGCGGCGGGCGCAGGCAAATCGATCCAAATGGTCAGGTCTGGGGAAGGAAAACCGCACCATCGGAACAGGTCTTCAATTCTTTCCATCGGGAGCCCTCTGCCCCACGACTGGTAGGCAAGGGTCGAATCAGTGTACCGTTCGCAGATCACTGTTTTGCCTTCCTTTAGTGCGGGGGCGATGACCTGGAGTACGTGCTCGCACCTGTCCGCAAGGAATAGAAACAGTTCGCTCAGCGGGTGTTCCAGCCCATCGCGAAGGACCAGTTCCCTTATTTTGTCTCCGCCTGTCCATCCCCCGGGTTCCTTTGTCCAGACCACATCGCCGCAGGCCGTTCCTGACCTCCTCAGCCTTTCAGAGAGAAGGCGGGCCTGAGTCGTTTTACCGCATCCGTCTATTCCTTCAAGAGTAAGGAACATGAATGTGTCTACTCCTCTTCGCCTTCAGCGGTTTCATCCACTCCCTGAGTCGTCCGGCCGCTCTTTTCGTCTCCGGGTTTTACGTCAATTATCTTTCGAAGCAGGCCTTCGACGACGAATTCCGATTTGAATATCTGGAGAGTACCGTCTTCCAGCCGTCTTTTTTTAACTTCACTCAACAATTCCTGTTCTTCTTTTGAAATGGGTCCGTCAGAATTTTTTTCCCCTTTTTCTTTCTTAACGACCTTATCGTAATTGAATTCAATAACAACCTCATTGTTCGTCTCAAGTGCGGACATTTCAGTAAACATCTGCCGGAAATTGGCGATGGTCTTCCAGCCCTGGATCACAGCCGACTGGTTGAGGGGATCGATTCCGCCGCCGCGGACAATAATTTCGCAGATTCCGTCAGCATCTTTCGGTATGGTTATCTTAAAGGTCTTTTTCACCTGTTTTTTCCTGTAGGGACGCAGGAGCACCTCCACATCCACAGTGTCTCCCGCTTTGTATGAATCTTCCTTGACTTCAAGCCCTTCAATGAACATAAGTCTCGGTTGTTCAGTAAATTCAGCGGTCAGGGTGACTCCCAAAGGATATACTTCCGCGAAAGGATTCAGGAAAATAATTTCCAGCAGTTCGGATATCTCTTTCAGTGCGTCTGCCGCAAGGTCTTTATCGGAAAAGATCATATTTTTCCGTGTCCAACCCTGGCCCATTCCCCGCCCCTGGATGAGAACGGTGACATCGGCAGTGCCCTGTCCTTTTCTGCCCCAAAGGTCATCGATGAGTCCGGTGAATATTCCCGAGGATAGCTTTGCGCCAAGGAATGGGTCCGGTACGAAGCGGAATCTCTTCTTTCCAGATATCTTCCTGTCGGAATCTGTAAAATGAAGCGTTGCGGAGAGTGACGGGGTAAAATACCCGATTCTTCCCCCTATTCCCTGGGGCCTGTCGTGGGTTACGGTACCGAAAATCCTCAGAGGGCTTCCAACTTTGAACGGGGACTCGAGACTTGGGACGACGTTATGTATATACGATCTCGCAACAGGATAGTTCACTGCCCCTCTTCCCAGGAACGGATGGGCAAAGGCCAGGAACCGTCCGTCCTTTGCAGTGGCCGTAAGCGTTCCGGTGGATCCGATGGTAACATCACCCCAGGCGAGCAGTACGGTTATGGCTTCACCCGGTGACAGGCGGGGATTCATTTCAACAGGACTTTCCTCAGTGAAAGCTCCGCCGGGAACGGGACGATTTTTCCCAAGCATTCCGGCTAAAAGAGAAACCGCTCTCTGGCTGACACCGTCGATAAAGAGAGGGGAGAGTTCATCGTAGGCGGAAAGTTTAATCGTATCTTCCGGATTTCGGGGTGGTATTGATTCTCCATCCTTCTTTTCGCCCGGCTTTTCGCCTGTTTTCTCTTCTCCGCTCCCGTTCTTCTCTTTCTTCTCCCCACCGTTCTCTTCTTCGTCGGGAGAAGGTGCGGAAACGGAGGGAATGGTTATTCTTTTCTCCGGCCAGTCCCAAATGGAGACCATGTCTTCGAGGGGGGTCACAAGGCCGAGGTTGTGTTCGCTGAAGTTCCAGCCGTATCCGATTGCGCCGATGAGTTTTCCGTTTATATAGACGGGGCTTCCGCTCATCCCGGCCGCTATTCCTCCTGTTTTTTCTATTACCGGGCCGGAAGCTTTCACCATTATCAGGTTCCTGGGTGATCCCTTCTTCGGGATTATGCTCACTATTTCAACGGGAAAACGGACAATATCTCTCCCCGATATGACGGTGAGAGCATGCCCCTTCATGCCGGGCCTGAGCGAAGTTATATCCATAGAGGGCTCTGACGGCCTGAAAGATGCTGCCGGGGCGCATCCTCCCAAAATAAAAAGCAGGAAGAAAAAGGCGGCCGAAATGCGCAATAATCTCATATATTGAATCCTCCGGGATTAAAATCCATTAATTCTGTTGTTTCCATCTCAGGTAACTCATGATGAAGCCGTCAATATCTCCGTCGAGGACAGCCTGCACATTACCGGTCTCATGTCCCGTCCTGTGGTCTTTGACAAGCGTATACGGATGGAGCACGTAGGAACGGATCTGGCTTCCCCAGGTGATCTCTTTCTTTTCGCCCTGAATTGCCAGCAGTTCCTGCTGTCGTTCCTGCCAGGCCTTTTCAAAAAGCTTGCTGCGGAGCACCTGCATGGCCACCTGCCGGTTCATGTGCTGGGATCTTTCGTTCTGGCATGCGACTATGATGCCTGACGGTATGTGCGTGATCCTGACTGCCGAATCGGTCCTGTTGACATACTGGCCGCCGGCGCCGCTGGCCCTGTACGTGTCCATTTTGAGATCTTCGGGGCGGATCTCTATCTCGACGTCGTCAGGAAGCTCAGGGGCCACGTCCACTGACGCGAAACTTGTGTGGCGTCTTTTCGCGGCGTCGAAGGGAGAAATCCGGACAAGCCGGTGGACTCCCTTCTCCGATTTCAGGTAGCCGTATGCAAACTCCCCTTCAACCAGCACAGTGGCGCTTTTGATCCCCGCCTCTTCGTCCTGGAGAATTTCGAGAACCTTTGTCTTGAAGTCTTCACGCTCCGCCCATCTCAGAAAGAGACGGAGAAGTATTTCCGCCCAGTCCTGGGAATCAAGCCCTCCTGAACCGGCATGGACCGTCAGAATGGCGTTGTTTGTGTCGTATTCTTCGGAGAGAAGCAGAAGAAGCTGCTCTTTATCAATAATCTTTTCCAGAAGCTGTGAAAGGGCGTTGAACTCCTGCTGGAGTTCTTCGTCTTCTGTCTCCGAGAGCATTTCCTCCAGGATGACAATCTCCTGGAATTTATTCTCGACGTCTTCCCATGTGTTGATTTTCCGCTGTATCCTGGAAAGATCCCTTGTTACAGTCTGGCAGTCGTCCCTGTTCCAGAAATCAGGTGTCGAAACCGTATGTTCCAGTTTTTCTTTCTGTGTTCTCAGTGAATCCAGGTCAAAGACTGTCCTGCAGGTTTTGCCGTAAAACCCGAAGTTCCTCCAGAACGGTGGAATTAGGTGCAAAAGCCATAGTGATTCCCCCTCAGAATGATTGTACTGCAAGGCCTTTCATTATATCATTTTATATTGATGGTTGAAGGAGGCGCAGCGCATGAAATCTCGTCGGGCTACAATAGGGTTATGCCGTCTCCTCGCTGAATCGAACGGCGGGGTACTTTCAGGAGGAGAGGCTTCCAGAGTTCTTTCCCTTTCACGGCAGGGAATTTGGAAGACAATAAAGGACCTGGAGGAGGAAGGATTCAGAATTATTACCATTCCGAAGAAGGGATATGTTCTGAAAAGCTGCCCATCATACGATCTTTCCCCGAGCCTGGCGGGATCCTTTATTTCGCCTTCCTGTCCGTGGGGAGAGGAGATTTACGTTTACGACTCTCTTACCTCAACCCAGGAGACGGCAAAAAAAACAGGCCGGCAGAGCGGAACAGACGGACTGGTCGTTATCGCGGAGGAACAGACTGCGGGAAGGGGACGCAGGGACAGGACCTGGGTATCCCCTAAAGGATCAGGGCTCTTTTTTTCTGTTTACTTCAAGCCGAAACTGCCGCCGGGGAGACTGCAGCTGGTGAACCTTGCAGCAGGCCTCTCAGTGAAGGAGGCTGTGAGAGCTCTTTGCGGACTGGATCTTTCCCTGAAATGGCCGAACGATCTTCTCGTCGATGGAAAGAAGGTTTGCGGTATCCTTTCCGAAGCGTCAAGCGATTCGGAAAGGATACGGGACTGCTGTACAGGTATGGGAATAAACGTCTCACTGCGTGATGAGGGAAAGACAGGGGAAACGGGCCTTGAAAACGCCGCATCACTTTCAGACTTTGCGTGTGCGGTTCATCGGGGACGCCTTGCAGCGATCATCATTGAGAATCTCTACCGAAGGGTTGAAAAACTGGGAGCTGACGGAGGAATTTCCCTGCTTGCCGAATACAGAAACAGCTGTTCGACAATCGGTCGGACTGTTTCGGTTTTAACGGGAGAAGAAACTTTTTCAGGAATAGCCGAAGGAATCGGCGATAACGGAGAGCTCCTTGTCTGCGGCGGCGGATGTACTCGTTCCTTTTGCGCGGCAGACGTTGTCCATGCGACACCAGAAGATAATAAAGCCTGAACGGGAAAAGTACTTTTCCCGGGTTTTTCTGAGGACCTGAAAAGATTGAAATTGTAGACAAAATATAGTATCATCAATATAAATATAATGCCTGACCGGAAAATAGCCGGTAGGGATTGGAGTGTATATTTTCTTGACTTCCTCAGAAAAATCCTACGGCAGGGTTCTTTTCGTCCTCAGTATTTCCATGTTTTGTGCAATGCTCGGAATAGGGATAATCGCCCCTGTCCTCCCCCTTTATGCAAAAAAACTTGGTGCCGGGGGTATCGCTCTCGGTATAATAATAGGTTCATTCTCTTTCTCAAGAAGCGGGGGCATGGTTATCTCGGGTGAGTTGGCCGACAGGATGAACAGGAAAATCCTCCTGCTTTTCGGCCTTACATTTTATGCAGCGGCTTCGATTGCCTATACCTTTGCCTCTTCAACCTGGGGGATGGTCCTCATCCGGATCGGCCATGGCTTCGGATCCGCCATGGTTGTTCCCATTACCATGGCCATAGGAGCGAACATTTCCCCCCCTGGAAAGGAAGGCATTTTTTTCGGCTCCCTGCAGGGAGCGCTTTTCCTCGGAATCGGAACAGGTCCCCTGCTCAGCGGTTTTCTTGCAGAGAATATCGGCATGGAAGCTCCCTTCTTCTCTATGACGATCCTTACTCTTCTTTCCATTGTTCTGGTTTTTATTTTTCTTCCGGAGAACCTTTCGGCAAACAGCGAGGAGACGGTGCTTCCGCCGACAGGCATAGTCCTGAAGTACCTTTTGGCGGATCATGAAATGCTGGTTGTCTTTTTCTTCCAGTTTTGTTCAGCCATGTGCAGGGGATCACTCGTCATGATGATACCCATACTCGCCTCAGGAATGGAGCTTTCCCTTTCAAAAATAGGGATCATCGTCTCACTGAACTCCCTCTCCACGGGGATTTTGCAGCGTTTCTCCGGAAGGCTGGCTGACAGGGTCCACAAATACTGGCTTATTCTTGCGGGAGGGCTTTTGTCTGCCGTGACTCTTCTCGGGCTGCCGAGCATGAAGACGCCTCTCAGTCTTGCCCTGGCGAGCATTGCCTTTGGTGTCGGGCACGCATTTGCTTCACCATCCCTTGCGGCCATTGCCGCCGAGAGGGGGAAAGCCCTGGGTGCCGGAAGGGTCATGGGTTTTTTCAATATCGCTTTCAGTATCGGAATGACTACAGGACCTGTCCTTGTCGGCTTTCTCCTGGATAAAGCCGGGGAAAGCATCCCGTTTTACTTCCTGAGCCTTATGCTCTTTTTTGCATCGTTTCCCTTTTTTTCCCATCGACGATTCGAGGCCTTCGAATCAGTCGATGCGGAAAGAAAGTAAGGAAGCCTCCGGAAAACGAAATTCCGTCATTTTTTTGTTGATGAAGCATCAGCCTGCTTCTCCCTCAGCAGGGCAAGCCTGTTCCAGAGGAGAAGAAACTGGTCGTGAAAGAAGAGCAGAAGGTCCTGGTCGGGATTGGGGCGACCGAGAAAAAGTACGTTTCTGTTCCCTTTGAGCGCATCCCGTATCGGTTTTGCCGTGCTGCAGTCAAGCACGACGGGGATCATCGATTTTATCGCCTCCTCCGCCTGGGAAACCAGTCCGGCAATGTCCTCTCCTTTTTCCCATTGTTCCTTTCGTTCCCTGTCACGGGGCAGCATCTCGCATCCTGCTGCGGACAGAAGGCTCTTGAATCCTCCCGTAAGGTCGAAAACCGGATAGCCTCCCAGCAGCTGCCTTCCCACCAGGACCGTACTGTCGAGGCGTGTCTGGAATTCAGACAGTCTCCGCTGAAAATAGGAATAATTGAGGGGGTCGTACTGGGAAAGCGCCGTAAGAATCCTCTGTGCAATAAAAGGAAGGACCGAAGGGTCAGAAAAAAAGAAATCAGCTTTTTCCCTGTTAAAAGGGACAGTACTGTACAGGAGAAAAAGGTTTTCATGCCTGTTTCTCTGCAAGCCGAGCGCGGAGGCTTCGGCCTCGTCCAGGGCAATTATTTTCGCTCCCCGGGGTATATCCCTCGGCCTGATTTTCCGCACGGTTTCTCCTTCGCTGTTCCATTCCTGGACAGGCTTCACCGAGACATAGACTCCGCCGATAAATCGTGTGATCACGGCAAGCCACGGTGATGATGAAAAAACATCCCATGCCTGTGCAGGACCAGAGGGATACAATACGCATGAAAAGAGGAATGCCGCAAGTAAAACAAAACGCTCTGAACGAAACTTTCTGCCCCATTTCATCTTTATCAACCACCCTCCTCGAGGAGCATGGAATACGCCCGGCCGGCTGCGGTGAATTCAGCTGATTTCCTGGAATTTCCCTCTCCTGTTCCTGCAACATTTCCGCCTATAGTTACCTTTACGAGAAAACGGGGTGCGTGAGAGGGGCCTGATACAGAAACCACTTCGTATACCGGTATCCCGAGATTTCTCTCCTGTGCCAGAATCTGAAGGCGTGACTTGGGATCGTTCTCCTGCCCTTCTACCGGATGAAGTGAAAAATGGAAGCCAAGATATTTTTCTATCAGCCATGTGGAGGCGGTAAACCCACCATCGGCGAAGACTGCGCCGAAAAGGGCTTCTGCGGCATCTGAACACAGTGAGGTTCGCCGGACTTCTCCTCTGCCTATTCCGTGCCCGATCCTGAGAATGTCGCACAAACCCAGGTGGTCCGCCCATTCAGAAAGAGAAGCGGCGCATACGATCGCTGAACGGGCACGTGTAAGTCTTCCCTCGTCGAATTGAGGAAAGACTGAGAAAAGAAAACGGGAGACGCCCAGCTCAAGCACGGCGTCTCCCAAAAACTCAAGCCTTTCGTTGTGTTCGTTCTTCCCTTTTTCATGGGCAAAGGAAGAGTGAACAAAAGCCGTCTCAAGGATCAGCGGGTCGGAAAAAAAGTAGTCTATCCGGTTCTGAAGCTTGAAAAGTTCATTGGCAAACCATGTTTCGTAATCCATGAATGACTGCAGGTTACTCCTCGAATTTTTGAAACGCTGCCACACCGTTATGGCCGCCGAATCCAAAGCTGTTCACAAGGAAACGGGAAACCGGAGTCTCGATTGCACTTGTTCCCACGACATTTATCCTGCATTCGGGGTCAAGATTCTCAAGATTGATCGTCGGGTGGATTATCCCTTCCTCGATGGACTGCAGGGCCGCCACGGTTTCAAGTGCTCCGGCCGCTCCAAGGCAGTGCCCGATCATCGACTTTGTGGAGTTCACATAAAGTTTGTCGGTATGGTCTCCGAACACAGCCCTTATGGCAACTGACTCCATCTTGTCGTTCAGCTGCGTTGACGTTCCGTGGGCGTTTATGTAGTCTACATCTTCGGGCAGCCATTTTGCATGGCTCAGAGCCTTTCGCATGGCACGGGCCGCCCCTTCTCCCCGGGGATCCGGTGCGGTAATGTGGCTCGCGTCGCATGTAGAACCGTATCCTACGAGCTCCGCGTATATGTGTGCCCCGCGTTTCAGGGCGTGCTCCAGTTCTTCGAGCACAAGGACTCCTGCCCCTTCTCCCATGACGAATCCGTCCCTGTCGATGTCGAAAGGACGGGACGCTTTTTCCGGAGCGTCCATACGGGTTGAAATCGCTTTCATTGCGGCGAATCCGGCGATGCTTATGCTTCTGAGGGCGGCTTCGGTACCGCCTGCAAGTATGACATCAGCGTCGTCCCGGATTATTGTATGATACGCTTCCCCCATGCTGTGAACAGAGGTCGCGCATGCGGTTACGACACACATGTTCGGACCCTTGGCCTGGTGTTTGATTGCCACGTACGCAGTGGACATGTTGCTGATCATCATGGGAATGAAGAACGGACTGACCCTTTTCGCCCCCTTCTCCATCATGGTTTTGAAATTATTGAAGGTTGTTTCGATACCGCCCTGCCCGCTTCCGATGTATACTCCGAATTTATATGGATCCAGGCTTTTCGTATCAAGTTTCGCGTCCGTTACGGCCATATCGGCTGCAGCGACAGCAAATTGGATAACTCTGTCGGCCCGTTTCGCTTCCTTGTTGTCCATCCATTGGGCGGGATCGAAATCTTTGACTTCTGCTCCGAAGGGAACCGGACAGTCGCTGACATCGAAAGTGGTCAGCGGGCCGATACCGTTCTTCCCTTCTCTTAAAGCCTGCCAGTAATTTTCTTTTCCTATTGCAATAGGGCTTACTACACCCAGCCCTGTAACTACAACCCTTCTCACAACACGTCACTCCTCTGCTGCAGGGTTGGAATGCAATTCATAAAACGGTTTGACGGGAGCTCCCGGTTTTTGGGAAAGCCCCGTCAAACCGCTTTTAATCTGCCTTCCGGCTGCTTACTCTTCTACTCCAAGCTTTGCCAGAGTATAGTTCATTGCTTCGCCGACGCTCGTAAGCTTTTCGGCATCCTCGTCAGGGATTTCGATGTCGAATTCCTCTTCGATTCCCATGATGAGTTCCACGATGTCAAGGGAATCAGCTCCGAGGTCTTCGACGAAGGAGGCTTCGGGCACAATCTGGTCCTCTTCCACGTCAAGCCTGTCGA
>Ga0228536_1001683_pt1 | contig 18262 bp, 18 predicted proteins | sample SJ1Smetagenome_FD_168611 | JGI IMG/M metagenome (GOLD analysis project Ga0228536, IMG submission 168611) | Enriched culture of PCE-dechlorinating microbial communities from Ithaca, New York, USA - SJ1.S | ecosystem: Engineered > Modeled > Simulated communities (microbial... > Unclassified...
TTCCGCACACAACGGGCCCCCCCGGAAACAGCCGGAGATGCGCCGCCGAACACTGTGAAACCTTTTTACATACAACGTGACGCCGGCAACTGCACATACCTGACGTACACACCGGGGAAAGACCTTGCCGCACCATCCTCCGCCAACCGCGCACAACACCGATCCTGGAAAACGCCGTGGACCCGGAGCCGGGGCTCACCCCTTGACGATTCTGGTTCCAGCGCTACCCTTCAGGGCCTCCACAGCCTGTTCGAGATTGGCGATGAGCGCGAAGGTGCCGCCGTTCTCCACGAAGCGAAGTGCCGCCTCGACCTTGGGGCCCATGCTCCCCGCACGAAAATGTTCCTCCGCCGCGAGCCTTCTCAGCTCTCCCGCCGTAACCTCCCCGAGCGTTTTTTCATCGGGTTTCCCGTAGTGCACGCACACGTTGGGCACATCGGTGAGGATGACGAAGGCCTGAGCGTTCACCTGCTGCGCCAGCCGTTCTCCCGCGAGATCCTTGTCGATCACCGCTTCCACACCCTGAAGGAGGCCATCGTCCCTTCGGACGACCGGAATGCCTCCGCCTCCGGAGGCGATCACCACCGCACCGTGGTCCACGAGGCCCCGAATGACGTCGCTTTCCACAATCCCCTTCGGGTCCGGCGAGGGGACCACCCGGCGCCAGCCTCGTCCCGCATCCTCGATCCAGCTCTCCCCGGACAGCTCCATGCGCCTCCGGGCCTCCGCCTCGGTGAAGAAGGGCCCCACGGGTTTTGTGGGATGGGAGAACGCCGGATCACGGGCATCCACTTCGACCTGGGTCACTACGCACACCGGAGGATGCCCGGAGATACCAAACTCCGCCATGATGTTTCGCAGGCTCTGGCAAAACATGTACCCGATGAACCCTTGAGTTTCGGCCCCGCAGACATCCATAGGCATGGGCGGAACCTGCCGGCTTCCGAGTTCGTTCTGAATGAGCACCGCTCCCACCTGCGGCCCGTTTCCGTGGGTGAGAACCACCTCATATCCGGCCCGAAGCATTCCCACCACCTGCTCGCAGGTGGCGTGGACATTCCGCATCTGTTCCTCCGCCGTCCCCTTCTGTCCCCGCTGCAGAATCGCGTTTCCTCCAAGCGCCACGACGACCCTCTGCGACACGCTCATCCCTCCAGAAATCCGCGAATGGAAGTACTCCTCCTTATTTTATACCCTGAGGTCTCGACAGGATACATGTCCTTCCATTCGAAATGAACTCTCCGGCGCTCTCGATACAGCGAGGAACACTCCCCTCAGAACCAAAAGCATCCACGGTGCATAGCACGCCCCGTGCGGAGATGTTCCGAGGGAAATGCGGTGCACCCAGAAAAACCGTATGCTCACCGCCGACGACCGCCAGACCCCCTGGCGGTGTGGTACCGACCGGACGTACACAACCCGGTGCTGGCTGCAAAAGCGCAGGAGGGCGAGACGCGAAAGAGCGGGTCCATTGCGGACCCGCTCTCGTACCGAGTTTTTCGAAGAGAGGCAGAAGGATTCCACCGCCGAGGGGAGCGGGCACGACACGGACCGACAGCGACCGCATCGTCCACCCCGGCCGCAGCGTCGCTCCCGCCGAAGGAACGCGCAGCGGCGGAGAGACGCTACTGCTCCATGATCTCCTTTTCCTTCTCCTCCAGAATCTGATCGATCTTCTTGATGAGCTCGTCGGTCATCACCTGAATCTCCTTGAGGAATTTATCCCGGGCATCCTCGGTGATGACCGCGTCCTTTTCCATTTTCTTGAAGGTATCGTTGCCTTCTCTGCGCAGGTTGCGGACCACCACCCGGGCTTCCTCGGCATATTTCCGGACGAGCTTGGTGAGGTCCACCCGCCGTTCCCGGGTGAGTTCGGGAAGATTGATGCGGATGTTCTCTCCGTCGTTCTGAGGAGTGACCCCCAGGGAGGAGGCGAGGATCGCCTTTTCGATGGCCTTGAGGGCCGTCTTGTCCCAGGGGGCGATGAGAATCTGACGGGGTTCTGGAGTTGTCACGGTTCCCATCTGCTTGATCGGGGTGGTAGCTCCGTAATAATCCACCTTGATTTCCTCAACAAGGGCCGGATGCGCTCGACCGGTACGCACTCCAAGCAGTTCGTTCCGAAAAAAATCAATGCCCTTTTCCATGCGCCCACGCAGATCTTTCATCGCAGCGTTCGGCATTCCCGTCACTCCTCTCCTACGATACCAGCGTGCCCGTCCGTTCACCCTCTACGAGCAGTTTCCTGAGATTGCCCTTCCGAAGGATGTTGAAAACGATGATGGGGATCTTGTTCTCCATGCACAGGGAAAACGCAGCGGCATCCATAACCCTGAGCTGCATCCGCAACGCGTCCAGATAGGTGAGATGCGACAGAAGACGTGCCTCCGGATGCGTCTCGGGGTCACTCTCATATATACCATCCACTTTGGTGGCCTTCAACAGGCAATCCGCATTGATCTCCGCAGCCCGGAGCGCCGCCGCCGTATCCGTGGAGAAATAAGGAGAACCCGTTCCGGCGGCGAAGATGACGATTCGTCCCTTTTCGAGGTGGCGAAGAGCCCTGCGGCGAATGAACGGTTCGGCGAGCTGGCGCATTTCCACCGCCGTCTGCACTCTGGTCGGCGTACCTATCTGTTCCAGGGAATCCTGAAGGGCAAGAGCGTTGATGATCGTCGCCAGCATACCCATGTTGTCCGCCTGGGCACGCTCGACACCCTTCCGTTCCGCCTCGGCACCGCGGAAGATGTTGCCGCCCCCGACCACGAGGGCAACCTCGATACCGGCCCGGCCGATCTCGGCAATCTCCTCCGCCATGGCCGCGACGGTGTCGAAATCCAGACCGAACTTCTGGTCACCCGCAAGCACTTCTCCGGAGAGCTTCAGCAGAACACGTTTGAAAGAGGCCATCGCACACCCTCCTCGCCTTTGCGACATTCCAGCCGTCACGAGAAGCCCATGAAAAAAGGGGCGGAGAAAAAAGATCTCCGCCCCTCGTCTTTCCTCTGCCGCTATTCCCCGATGGAGAATCGGGAAAAACGACGGACGACGATATTCTCTCCCAGCTTGGCAATGTTCTCGATCACGAGATCCTTGATCTTCCGGTCCGGATCGCGGATGTAGTTCTGTTCGAGAAGGCACGTGTCCTCGTAGAACTTCTTGACGCGCCCCTCGGCGATCTTCTCCACGATGTGCGCGGGCTTTCCCTCTTCGAGAGCCTGGTTCTTGTAGATCTCCCTCTCTCTCTGGAGGTCCTCCGCAGGCACATCCTCGGGAAGGACGTACTGGGGATTCGCCGCGGCAATGTGCATGGCGATTTCGTGTCCGAGGGTGAGGAATTCATCAGTGCGGGCCACGAAATCGGTCTCGCAGTTCAATTCCACCAGGGTGCCGATCTTGCCCGTGGTGTGGATGTAGCTGAAGATTCTTCCTTCGGAAGCGGTACGACCGGCCTTTTTCGCCGCCTTGGCCAGTCCCTTTTCCCTGAGGTAGTCCACAGCCTTTTCGACATCGTCATTGCACTCCGCAAGAGCCTTTTTGCAGTCCAGAACGCCTGCACCGGTGCGAACGCGGAGCTCCTTCACCTGTTCCATGTCAAGAGCCATATTGCCTAGGCCTCCTTCCAACCTTTGCGTTCCTCGATACCCTCCACGGCCAGCTTTTCTCCGACTTCGCCGTATGCGTCGTGAAGCTTCTCCCGGACCTCAATGATGTCGCTCTCCCCAAGGGGACGTCCGTCCTCGTCGAATGCTCCCGCTTCCCCGTCGACGCCCTGGTGTCCCTCAATGACGGCGTTGGCGATGACACCCACCATGAGCTTGATGGCCCGGATGGCATCGTCGTTACCGGGGATGGGAAAGTCGATGAGTTCGGGATCGCAGTTCGTATCGACGATGGAGATGACGGGAATGCCGAGCTTCCGTGCCTCCAGGACGGCGATGTTCTCTCTCCGGGGATCGACGACAAACAATGCCTCGGGAAGGTCCTTCATGTCCTTGATGCCCATGAGATACTTCTCGAGCTTCGCCTTTTCCTTGCGAAGGACAATGGCTTCCTTCTTGGGGTAGGTGTCGAGGATGCCGTCGCTCTCGAGTTTCATGAGTTCCTGCATGCGGTTGACCCGCCGGCGGATGGTCTGGAAGTTCGTGAGAAGCCCTCCGAGCCAGCGCTGGTTGATGTAGTACCCGCCGCAGCGGGCGGACTCGTCCCGGATGGTGTCCTGGGCCTGCCGTTTCGTGCCGACGAAGAGAACGCTCCCGCCGTTTTTCGAGACTTCCCGAAGAAAGTCGTAGGCCTGTTCGAGCCCCTTCACGGTCTTCTGCAGGTCGATGATGTAGACGCCGTTTCGTTCCGTGAAGATGTACGGCTTCATCTTCGGGTTCCACCTTCTCGTCTGGTGCCCGAAATGCACGCCGCATTCGAGAAGCTGTTTCATTGAGACGATTGCCACGCGAATTCCTCCTCCTATGGATGGTTTTCGATCCCTCTGCCCAGGTCATCCTCCCGTGAAACCCGATTCCACCAACCGGGCACCATCACAGTTGTCCCTGAACATGTGTGATCAGAGCCGAAGGGAGTATAGCATACCTCTTTGTTGACCCGCAAGCTTCCCTGCGCGTACAATGGTCTGGCTGTCCGTAGGGATAACGCGAAGGCAAGGATGTGCACTCTCATGCAAGGAGGCAAATCCCCATGGCCAAGAAATCGTTGATCGACCAGCTCGACACGCTTCCACCGCAACGGAAAGCCATGCTGAACCGCCTGAAGCGCGTGGAAGGCCAGCTGCGCGGCATCCAGCGCATGATCATCGAGGAACAGCCGTGCCACACCATCCTCATTCAGCTCTCCGCCGCACGGAAAGCCATGCAGCAGGCATGCATCGAGATCCTGAAAAATTACGTGATCGGCTGCGTCGAGACCCGGGGAGCACCGGACATGGCGGAACTCGAGAGACTCATCGGCGCCCTCATCGACCTCGCACCTCCGAAAGGCGACAGCGACTCCTGTAATTCCTGAGCTTTCCATCCTCCCGCCCTCGCGGCGGGAACCGAAAAACGGACACGTACGTCCACCGGGCACAAGGAAAACAACACCCCCTGTGAAACGGCTCCACTGCTTCCGGGGGGTGCTTTCCCTCTCCGCCCGGATCGTCTGTCCGTCTCTTCTCGAAATTTTCGGCATCCGGCGTATTCCTCGCCTTCGAAAACGGATCGCCGCCGTTCCGGGCGCCTAGGGTATCTCGTCTTGCCGGACGGAAGAGAACGCGCTGTCCAGAAACAGGGACACCAGATCTCCTTCCCCAACCCGATCCCCCGAAAAAGCGTCGATCACGCGGTGCTCCTCGTCCTGAAACCAGACCCTCCAGACAAGCCGGACGTCTTCTTCCCTGACGTGCACGGAGGAGACCCTGGAAAAACGGGGAAAAAACCCGGACCTGCCGCGCTCCGCCTCCATCCGCTGCGCGACGATCTCCGCCTCCCGAACGGACAGGCGCGGAGGCAGCCACTCCGCCCGAAGGCAGCGTTCCTCCAGGGAGGGTGTACCATCCAGGAACGTGGCGACGGCGGACAAACCGTCCACGAGGACGACGCCCCGCACATAGGAGGGCCGGATCAACATGCCTCTTGTAAAGATCTCCACGGGGACCACATAGAAGGGAAGAGCGAAGACACGGGCGAACGAAGGAGGAGAAACGCGAAGAGAAAGGCAGGACACGGTCGCTTCACGGAGGCGATCCTCACCCGACACGGCCACCACTCCTTCACGATACATCGACCCCCTGAGGAGGCTCCAGCACCCCCGTGGCACCCGAAGAATTCCGCTTACCGTTGCTTCCTTCCGGACCTGGCGGGGTTCACGGGTCTTCGCCGCACGGGACTGAAGCCCCCTCCGGGGGCCGAAACCATACAAAACAAAAAATGGCGGAGAGGGCGGGATTTGAACCCGCGAGGCACTTTTGTGAGCGCCTACTCGCTCTCCAGGCGAGCGCCTTCGACCACTCAGCCACCTCTCCGCACAAAACGGCTCGACGAATATTCCTTTGTTGAAACTGCGCGCAATCAGGGAGTTGATGGCGGAGAGAGTGGGATTTGAACCCACGAGACGGCTCAGCACCGCCTAGACGATTTCGAGTCGCCCGCCTTCGACCACTCGGCCACCTCTCCGGATTCCGACTTCCGCAGTTCCCGAAGCTGTTCCTTCACCGTCGAACGAAGGGCATTATACACAAGTCCGGGGTCCCCTTCAAGCCCCGCCTGCCAAAATGCGGCGAATCGCCTCCACACGAGAAGAGTGAACCGATATTTCAGCACCCGCGCCGGGAACGGAAAAACCGGGAGAGAAGGGCCGCGCATTCCTCTTTCAGAACACCCTTCCGCACCCGGCACACCCAAGGAAATCGCATGTCCCGGGAGAAATCGTAGAGAGATCCCACGGCCCCCGCCCGAGGATCGTCCGCGCCGAAGACCAGTTCCTTCACTCGTGCCTGCAGGAGAGCTCCGGCGCACATGGGGCAGGGCTCCAGCGTGACGTAGAGAGTACATCCGTCCAGGCGCCACGTATCGAGGACCGACGAGGCCCGCCGGAGCGCCACCAACTCCGCGTGTCCGAGGGGATCGGACTCGGCCACGCGACAATTCCGCCCCTCCGCGACGACATCTCCGCCCCGGACGATCACGGCACCCACCGGAACATCCCCCTGGACGAAGGCCCGATGGGCCTCCTCCAGGGCAAGAGCCATGAAGCGCTCGTCGTCGCACCGCTGCCGCAGAAGCCGCTCGCCGGAAGCGGACAGGCGCGCGCTCCCCTTCCGTGCACCGGAATCGCTCGCCACGTCGTCACACGTTGGCGATGTTCCGCCCGGAGAAGATCTCGTACATCTCCTTCTTCAGCGCCTGTTTAATACGCTTCTTCTCCCGGGGTAGCAGGTCCTTCTTCCCCGTCCCGAAGAGATAGTTGTCAAGATCGAACTCTTTGAGGATCATCTTCGTGTGGAAGAAATTCTCCTGATACACGTTGATGTCGATCATCTGGTACAAGTCGCGGGTGTCGCTGGCGATGTAGTTCTGGATGGAATTTATCTTGTGGTCGATGAAGAGCTTTTCTCCGTCAAGCGCCCTGGTGAACCCCCGAACCCGATAGTCCAGAACAGCAATGTCCGGGCCGAAGGAACCGATGAGAAAATTGAGCGCCTTCAGCGGAGAGATTCGTCCGCAGGTGGAAACGTCGATGTCCGCCCGGAATGTGCTGATTCCCTGATAGGGGTGACTCTCGGGGTAGGTGTGCACGGTGATGTGACTCTTGTCCAGGTGGGCCACCACCGCATCGGGAAGCGGTCCGGAGACTTCCCCCTCTTCGTCGTGAACGCCCTCCGCGCCTGGGGCCTCCACTTTTTCCTCGGAGATGAGCATGGTCACACTCGCGCCCTGGGGGTCGTAATCCTGGCTGGCGATGTTGAGGATGTTCGCGCCGATGATGTTGGCCACTTCCGTGAGGATGTCGGTAAGACGTTGCGCGTTGTACTCTTCGTCGATGTAGGCGATATAGTCTCTTCGATGCTGGGGGGTTTTGGCGTAACAGATGTCATAGAAGTTGAAGCTCAGGGTCTTCGTGAGATTGTTGAACCCGAAGAGCTTCATTTTTCTCACCTTCTTGACGGGTTTAATTTCCAACTTTCTACCTCCCTTTCGGACACAAAAATAGAGAAGAGGAAGAACGCTTCCTCTCCGTGGAGATATTGTACATGTTCCGGAATTCTTCGCAAGGAGGTCCCCCGAAGACGCCCGGGCAACGTCATGTGCGACATTGCCCGGTGCACGATACCGGTGAAAACGGTAGAATACGAAGGCAACGCAGCGGCCCGGACATCGCACACCGGACACGGCACCGCGGAACTTCCGGAGACAAGGTGCACGAGATGACGGCGCATCGCACAAACTGCCGGAGTCCGTCGCTATTCGGTTCCGACATTCCCTCCGATGCGGAGACAGTGCAAGACGGCTCCACGATTCCGGAGAGGAACTATTTCGAGGAGGGATCCTTTCATGCGGGAACGATACGGACGATGGATTGCAGTGCTGCTTGTCCTTGTGCTCTGGAGCGCTCCCGGTATGGCTCGGGCGGACATGCATCTCCGCAACCTCAAGGACTACGTGGATTTCTTCTCCGGGACAGGCGTGATCACCGTAGGCCCCATGCCCGAGACCTACTCCAGGCTCGTGGAGGACTCGGCCATGGTCGAGGACCTCAGGTACGCCTATCTCCTCGCCGACACGAACTACGACGCCTACGTGGATCCGCGATACCAGTGGTTCCTCATCAAGGGGTACACGCCCTTCACCATCGGTATCGAGGACGGCCGGGGATGGACCACCTTCTTCACGGACCACATGCTCGGAGCGATCCGCATCTACGACAGGACACTCCAGCGCTTCGTGCGCTTCCGCACCTTCGCGAGCAGCCGGGGCATCTCGGACATCCGCATGATCTGCGACATCGAGGACGGAGGCCCCTACGACCTGGACGGCCGCAAGGGAAACGGCATCGTGGAGGTGGCGGTGGTCATCGGAGCGGGCATTACCGAGGACTACGATTTCACGGATTCCCTCTTCGGCGGCGGATGTACCGTTTGGAGCGGAACAATGGGCAGGAGCATGCCGCTTCCGCCTCTTCTCCTGTTCTCCGGGCTACCGTTCCTGGCAGCGGCCCGGGCCTTCCGGCGGAAGAAGAAGGCGAACTGAGGCAACCTGCGGGAACACCACGCGAAACATGCAGCAACAGGGAAGAAACAGAACGGAACTGCCCGGAAACAAGGGAGGAAGTGCATCCTGGAGACTGCACTCCGGAAACCCAACGCAGGAGGAGCGCATGAAAGCGCTCCTCCTGCGTTTTCGGAAAAACACGCCCAAGAGGGGAAAGACCGCGTCAGAAAAACCTTCGGGGGGACTCAGCGCTCCTGTTGCGGTCCTTGTTGTGCCGCTCGGCGCCGAAGACGCTCCACGCGCTTGCGTAGCTCCATCCGCTGCCTCTCCCAAAGCGGCCCCGGAAGAAAGGCTCGCTGACCGAGCAAAAGTCGCAGCGCCTCTTCCGCGAAGACGAGCGCTTGCTCCACGTCGCGAAGCCGATGTTCCCAGATCTTCGACAGTTCGACGAGCGGCACCAGGGAAAAACCGCCGCCCGACAGCGACGCCCTCCAGAATTCCTCCGCAACGGGCCACTCCTTGCGGCGCGCCGCCGCCTGGGCAAGACAGCGAAACGCCTCGCTCCGCTGCGTCGGGTCCTCTCCTGCCTTCCGCCAGAAGCGCGACGCCTTTTCCGTCTCTCCCACCCGGGCCCAGAGCCTGCCCGCACGCAGACAGTCCCTCGCCTCCGTTCCTCCTTCGGAGGCAATGCGCCCCAACAGGGACTGGAGCGCCGCAAGGGAAAGGATGTCCCAGCGGTTGTGCAGAAACACGCCGTCGAGCATCGCCGCATTTCCGCTGCGGAGATAGGCCCCGTAAAGTTCTGGAACGAGAGCCCCCGGTACGTCCTCCTCTCCCCGGAAAAAACGGAGAACGTGTTTCTCCACTTCTACGAGGCGGAAGGACTCCAGGTCGCCCTTCCAGACGCCCCGGGAGAGACGCAAGAGATCGAGATGGGGCAGCTCTTCGAGAAACGAGGTCCGCCGTGCGAGGGCAAAGCGCGTCTGAAGCAGGGGCACGTCATAGGCGCGGCCGTTGTAGGAGACGAGGGATGTCCCCTCCGCAAGCAGTTCCTCGAGCATCTCCAGCCAGTCCGACTCGAAGGCGGGGGACGCGAGGAAGAGCTGGCGCACCACGAAATCATGCTCTTCAAGGCGTCCCACTCCCGCGAGGAACGCGTACGTTCCGGTTCCGCCCGCGAGCCCGGTGGTCTCCAGATCGAAGAAGACCGGAGCGCTTCCTCCGCCCCAGCAGGAAAGAGCAACGCCGCTCTCCCCGAGGCCCCTCAGGGGAACCGTTCCATGGGGCTCTTCGAGGGAGTGACGGGATTCCACCAGATAGACACCGCGGCGGAGCCACTTTCCCTCGGGCAATCCCCGCACCCCGAGGAACTCTCCGACCGCAGCCCCCTTCTCCCGGCGATGCGCGGAAACGGCGTCGGGCGTCCCGTTCTGTCCCCGCTCCGCCCCTGGCTCTCCGTATCCTCGGTCCTGTCGCTGCTCTCTCTTCCGTTCCGGAGCGGGACCGAAAAACCGCTCCAAGCGGTTTCGGAGATCGCTCATGCGGAGGCACGCCCCAGCATTCCCAGAAGCTCCCGCACCGACGCCTTCACATTTCCCGATTCTCCGGAAAAGATGCCGATGCATCCGGGACATCCCCTCTCGCAGGGGCATCCCGCGAGAGCCTCCTTCGCGGCACGGATCAGATGCCCCCGCATGGCGAAGGCCGTCTCGGCGAGACCAACGCCCCCGGGAACGTTATCCACCAGGTAGATTGCTCCCCGTTCCCAGTGGGGATCCCGCACGTGGCTGTGCACGGAGATGTCCGTGCGGTCGCACATGAGAAAGAGCGGCGCCGTGCTCCGCAAGAGATGGGCCGTTCCCGCCAGGACACTGCTGCGGAGATCGTCGCTCCATCCGGAGGGCAGCACTTCCTCCCCGAAAAGAAGCCACATGCCTGTGGTGTGCATCTGCTCCTCCCCCAGGTGCACGTACCCGTAGCCCACATTCTCGTGGGTGCCGAGGCGGATTTTCTTGTAGACCGTCGGACGGGAGGCGAGGAGCACCTCTCCCCACCCCCAGCTCTCCGCCGAATCGAACACGTCGAGCAGCTGCAGGCGCACCGCCATGTCCGCATCGGTGTAGTAGTCCGCATCCACGCGCTTCACGAGACAGCGCATTCCCTCCTGGTCAAGTTCCATCACCTGATAGGGCTGACCGGCGTGGAAATAGACCGCCTCGGGATGGATGAGCATGGGCGCGCTCGGACGATCGACCTCTCCCAGGACCACCGGACGTTCCGGATGCGTCACGTCAAGGATGACATAGTTTTCGCTGGTGGCGCTCCGGAGCGACACGTTCTCCGCGGGAAAGGAGGCATCCTGCCAGAAATAGCGCCCCTCCGCGAGATGAAGCACTCCCTGCTCCTCCAGGTAGTTCAGCACATCCCCCGTCTCGGCGGTGCCCAGGTTCTCCCCCTGGACGAAGGGTTTCTCGAAGGCGGCGCACTTCACATGATTCACCAGAATGTAGAGATTGTTCGGGTTGATACGGGCGTGCTCCGGCGACGCGTTGAAAAGATAGTCCGGCTGGTTCGCCAGAAACTGATCCAGCGGAAAGGAGGATGCCACCAGAATCGCCGCGGAGAGCCCGCTCCGCCGTCCGGCCCTGCCCATCTGCTGCCACGCCGCGGCAATGCCTCCGGGGTAGCCGTGCAGAAGCGCCAGTGACAGGGAACCGATATCGACGCCCAGTTCCAGCGCATTGGTGCTCACCACACCGAGGATGGTGCCGTCCCGGAGTCCCTTCTCGATGGTCCTCCGCTCCGAGGGAAGATAGCCGCCGCGGTACCCCGCCACGATGTCGGGAGATCCGCCGCACGCGGCAAGGCCCTGTCTGATGTAGGTGAGCAGAAGCTCCACGTTGATGCGGCTCCGGGTGAAAACGATGGTGGGAATGCGGCTCGCAAGAGCCTCCGTGGCGATGCGGGCGGTCTCGAGAAGAGCGGAGCGACGGATGCCCAACTGACGATTCACGAGCGGGGGGTTGTAGACCAGAACATGCTTCTCTCCCCGGGGCGCCCCGTTCTCCGCAACGAGCGCCACGGGTTCTTCGAGAAGTGCCTCGGCGAGCTCGCCTGGGTTGCGGATTGTGGCGGAACAGCAGATGAACACCGGCTTCGAGCCGTAGAAGGCGCAAATCCGCTTCAGACGCCGCAGGGTGTTCGCCAGGTGGGATCCGAAGATGCCCCGGTAGGTGTGAAGCTCGTCGAGCACCACGTACCGGAGATTCTCGAAGAGCTTCACCCATTTCGTATGGTGGGGAAGGATACCCGTATGAAGCATGTCGGGATTGGTGATCACCACATGTCCCGCCGTGCGGATTTTCTGCCGCGCCGCCGAGGGCGTGTCCCCGTCGTAGGTAAAGGTGCGGATGTCCGCACCGGTCTTCTCGATCAGGGCGTAGAGTTCCGCCATCTGGTCCTGACTCAGGGCCTTGGTGGGAAAGAGATAGAGCGCCCTCGCGGCGGGGTCCTCGAGAATGCCCTGCACCACCGGAATAGTGTAGCACAGACTCTTTCCCGAGGCAGTGGGCGTCACCACCGCCACGTTCCTTCCGGAACGGGCGAGTTCCACCGCCCTCTGCTGATGGGTGAAGAGCGACGCCACGCCGCGCTCCGCGAGCGCCGCCACGAGACGCGGGTCCAGGAGGCCGAACGGAGCCGTCACGGCCTGCCGGGGAGGAAGCATCCGGTGGACCGCCACTTCCCCCGGAAGGTCCTTCTCCACCCAGCGCAACAGTTCTTCCAAGGTCTTCGTCCGTCGGGAAAGCATATGTCTCTCCTTGATCGCACCCCTGAAATCGAAGGTCCGCCCTCGTGCCGCCCGGTTCAGCGGCTCGGCAGAAAGTCCGCCGGATCCTTGACCTTTCCGTTCACGATGACGCGGAAATGCAGATGGAAACCCGTAGTACGCCCCGTCCGCCCCACGGTGGCGATCTTCTGCCCCTGGCGGACCGTATCGCCCTTGCGGACGAGAATCTCATGGCAGTGACTGTAAGACGTGAGCACACCACCCCCATGATCGACGGTAACGGTTTTCCCGTAACCACCATCGCTCCCCGTGCGAATGACCGTCCCATCCCGGGCCGCGAGGATCGGCGTCCCCCTAGGAGAACGGATGTCCATGCCGTCGTGGAAATATTTCTTTCCGTTGCGCCCCCGGCGCCAGCCGAAGGGTGAGCTGACCTCGCCACCGTCAAGGGGCCAGGCATAGATCGTCCCCCGGCGTCGTTCCAGTTCCAGGCCGGCGCGATCCACACCCCGGCTCGGAGCGAGAGGACGCAACACCGAAGGCGAAGGAAGCGCCGCCTCCCGGGGCAATCGAGAGGAAATCGCCCCTGCTGAAATGAGCCGCCCCTCCTCGTCCCGGCCGCTCCGGCCCTCGGCGCTGACAGACGTTTCTTCGCCGTCCGGGGCCTTGCGCCGCGAACGAACCTCCGCCAGCGTCACGGGAATGTCCACTTGCGTTTTCGGAACGAGCACCAGGTCACCCTCGCCAAGGGAGACGCCATCCGCCAGTTCGTTGGCACGGAGAATCGCTCTGGCATCCACACCGTACCGGGCACCGAGACTTTCCAGGCTGTCTCCGGAACAAATCTCGTGCTCGATCCAGGGCGCCTCCGCCGCCTCCGCCGTCTCGGAAAAGCGGAGCACATCGGATCGGAAAAAGGGAACGGAGCCATCAAGAAATTTTAAAGGAGAAAAGAAAACGCTTCCCAGCAGAACGCAGAGAAAAAGAGTACCCCGAAAAGGCCGTGCACGGCGTTCGTCAGCGGAACACCCGCCTCCGACACCTCCGGTGCTTTTTCCGAAAGAGCGCATTTTCCGGCTTCGCATTTTCACACAGTACCGCCTCCCTCGCAGAAGAGTCCAAGAACTGTCGAACCGTTGTCGAAAACCCGACGAAAAACACGCCTCACCCAAAAATTCCGCGAAAAATGTCACACCGCGTCACCAACCGTCCACAACAGTCGTTTCATCTTCGTGGACACCGAGGAAGACGTGAGGACAGGGTATATCCGTCCCCGGACCGGCACGTTTCGGTCTCCTTCCGTGGGCGAAAAAGGCAAATTCCTTCCTGTCCTTCTCCGGGGGCCGGCGCCTCGATGTCCCGGCGGCACCCTCACCCTGGGCCTCGGGCTCTCCTATTCCCCGTAGGTGTAGACGACACCCTCGAAGCGCTGGGGCAAGACTCTCCCGGCGAGGCGGACCTTCTCGTCGTCCATGACGAGCGTATCCAGACGCACAGGAAAGAGAAAGCGCCCCAGGTCGAGAATGGGCTGAAGCTGCGCCACCGCTCTGTCGGCGAGGAAATCCGGCACATCCACCCGATTGAGCTTGAAACCGTACTCCTCAAGCCAGATCTGCTTCCCCTCGCGGATGCCCAGCTTTCCCCGAAGTTCAATGAGAATGTCCAGGGAGAAGAGAAACTTCACGTGGTAATATCCCCTTGCATAGAGCCCTTCAGGGCTGAAATCGAGGGACAGTTTCTTCCAGTTCGCGTCGTCCTCGCCGATCTGCTTTCTGATGAGATCGTCGTTGATGTCTTTTTCCGTGATGGCCGCCTCCGTGTAGGCCATCAGGACACTCCGCACCTCGATGGGCGTCTCCGTCTCCCGGGTCCATTCCTCCACAGGGTTACACTGCACATCCAGAGCCTCCACCCGCATGTACTCCACCCGCACGCCACCGATCCGGGGTCCCTGCATGTCGAGATAGAGGCGGCGGATTCTTCCCGTCGCATCCGGCTCCTCGTCGACGATCATGGTGAGCTTTTCCGGAGTGAGTTCTCTGAGAAAATTCTCGAAGAGGATCTTGGAGGCGGGGCGGACCTCCTCCGCGGCGGGGATCCGGGAGGCTTCTTCGGCAAAGGCGGCTGCGGCACCCGCGAGACCCAGGGCTGCCAGAACGAACAGCATGACGACGGTACGGCTTCGTCCTCGGAACACGGACACTCCTCCTTCTGCACACGACACGGGGGCGAGACAAACCCTTGTCATTATACATGACGGAGACACCCCTTCCTCCGCCAAGATACCCACCTCGCTCCGAAATGACGTAGAATGGTTCCACCGTCTTTTCACCGGAACAACCCGGCGGAAGCGGACCCCGAGGGAGGTGCGTCTCCATGGCAAGGCAGCGGCTCGTCGTGGTAGGAGGCGATGCGGCAGGCATGTCCGCAGCATCGCAGGTGCGGCGTCTGCGCAAGGATATGGACATCGTGGTCTTCGAACGGGGACCGCACACGTCCTATGCCGCGTGCGGCATTCCCTTCTACATCGGAGGCCTCGTCGCCGACGACCGGCGTCTCATCGCGAGATCACCCAGGGAATTCCAGGAAGAGCACGACATCGACGCACGGGCGCTTACGGAGGTGGAAGCCCTTGACCTCAATCGCCGCACGGTGCGGTTTCGTTCCGTCCCTACCGGCGACCCGGGCGAGCTCGCTTTCGACGCCCTTCTCCTCGCCACGGGAACAGAACCGTCCCTCCCCGATGTCCCCGGAAAAGAGAACCGGGGGATCTTCGTCGTCAACACCCTCGAAAACGCCTTGCGCCTCAAGCGTTTTCTCGAGGAGACGCGTCCGCGGCGGGCGGTCGTCGTCGGAAGCGGCTACATCGGCCTGGAAATGGCCGAGGCGCTCCGATGTCACCTCGGGATGGAGGTGACCGTGGTGGAACGGGCACCTCAGGTCATGAAGACCCTGGATCCGGACATGGCGGATTCCGTGGCGAAAGCGCTGGAAAAGGCGGGAATACGCCTTTTTCTCGGCGAATCGCTGACAGGGTTCGAATTGGAGGGAACCCGCGTCGGCGCGGTAGTCACGGACCGACGGATCCTTCAGACCGACCTGGTGATCCTCGCCCTGGGAGTCCGCCCCAACTCGAAACTGGCGGCGGAAGCGGGCATTCCCCTCGGGGTGCAAGGCGCCATCCGCACCGACGAGCGGATGCGCACTCCCTTTCCGGATGTCTGGGCCGCGGGGGACTGCGCGGAGGTGCAGCATCTCGTGAGCGGTCGCCCCACCCATGTCGCCCTGGGAACCATCGCGAACAAGACGGGCCGCGTGGCGGGCATCTCCATCGCCGGAGGCGACGCCACCTTTCCCGGCACGGCGGGCACCGCCATCTGCCGCATCTGCTCCTGCGAGATCGGACGCACGGGACTTTCCGAAGAGGAGGCGACCTCACTCAAGCTTCCCGTCGTGACAGCCACCATTTCGGCGGAGACGAAGGCTTCCTATTATCCGAACGCGGAGCCCGTGACGGTGAAACTCCTCGCGGAGAAGGGCACGGGAAGACTGCTCGGAGGACAGATCACGGGGGGCGCCGGCGCGGCCAAACGCATCGACGTCGTGGCCACGGCGCTCTCCGCGGGATTGACCGTACAGGCCATGGTCGATCTCGACCTTGCCTACTCGCCTCCCTTCTCCCCCGTCTGGGATCCAGTCCAGGTGGCGGCACGGCAGCTCGAAAAACTCGTGTGACCCTTTCGCTTTCCCCTGGAATTCCCCTCCGACACTGGAAAAGAACGCCGTCCCTAAGCAGGAGAACAAGGTGCTTCTCCATTCTTTTACGAAGAGGCGAGAGGCCATGGAATGAAGTGGAGGTGAAGAAGAGCGTTCGCGGCGTCGAACGAGACGGTGCAGGCGGACGAGAAAGAGCGAACGAATACGAGGCACAATGTTCCCGGGATGGCTTTTCCACACACAACCCCGGAGCCATCCGAACACAAAGCGCCGTTGCAGCGAAGAGCGAAAAAACGGCGCAAAGACCGTGCGAAAAACACAACAAGGGGAGAATCTCAACCGCCTCGCGGTGAAAATCCTCCCCTTGCGAAACCTTTTTCCGAGACGGTCAAGCCGCTCTCGTTTCGTCGTCTCAACTTGGTCGGGGCGAGAGGATTTGAACCTCCGGCCTCCTAGTCCCGAACCAGGCGCGCTAGCCAGGCTGCGCTACGCCCCGAGCCGGAGGCATTGTAACACCGAAGAGCGCGGAGCGTCAATGATCCCCGCGAGAGCACCGTACCAAGACAGCGAAACATTTCCTGTCCCGGCGCAACCTTTTCCCCTCGCGGTTTTTCTGTGCATCCGTTCTTTTGTCCCGGGAAAAAGAGCGCAAGCCTCCGCTGCGATGCACCTTTTCTCCCGAAACCGGTCGCCGCACGGGAACCACGAAAAAAATCCGAACTACACAAGAAGACCGCTCCTTTTCTCGCAACGTTCACATATGTGTGGACGATCCCCCTTGTCTCTTGCGCCACGGCATGCAATCTTGTACTATGTAGGGAAGATTTCGCGGGGAGTATGTTGCACACAGTGCGCACGCAGAGCAGGACGGACACGACCATTCGGAACGAAGTTTCAAAGGGGGGTTTCTTTTGCGGTGGCTGAAGACGTATGCGGAGAAATGCGTCAATTGCGGAGAGTGCATGAAGGTCTGTTCCACCACGTATTTCAAGAAGGATGATCCGAAGCTCGCCCGGATCAAAGTGACGGAGAAGGACGGAAAGCAGCATCTCAACGCCTGCAACCAATGCGGCACGTGCATGGCTGTCTGCCCCACGGAAGCGCTCTATCGCGACAAGAACGGCGTGGTTCAGGTGGACAAGAAGAAATGCACGTCCTGTCTCATGTGCGTCGGCTTCTGCCCGACCCTGAGCATGTTCTTCGAGGCGTCCGTCCAGACGGAACCGTTCAAGTGCATCGCCTGTGGTCTCTGCGCGAAGAAATGCCCCGCCGGAGCCCTCGAGCTGGTGAACGAGTGATCGCTCGGGGATTGAAGAAGGAGGGACACGGAAATATGGAAAAGATGAACCTTCTCAAGGAATGGTCCTACACCCCGACGCGAATCGATCGGGGATACACGCGCAAGACACTCTACCTCAACATCGGAACGCCGGAGATGCGCATCAAGGACGTCTCCGACGAGATGATCGCCAAATTCACGGGCGGACGCGGCTTCGACCTGAAACTCCTCTGGGACGCCGTCACGGAGAATACCAAGTGGAACGATCCTGAGAACGAATGGGTCGTGGCGGGCGGCCCCCTCTGCGGCATCACTCAGTATCCCGGGTCGGGCAAATCCTACTCGGCCTTCATCTCGCCCCTTTCGGAACAGAGCTACGACAGCAATTCCGGCGGCTATTTCGGCCCCCTGCTCAAGTTCTCCGGCTTCGACGCACTCGAGATTCAAGGCAAGGCCGACCGGGACATCATCGTCTACATCAACGGCGACGAGGGGAAAATCCAGATTTTCGAATCCTCCCTCAAGGATGTCAATGCCTACACCGTCAGTGAAACGCTCCATGACCACTTCGCCAAAGACGAGGCGGACAAGAGAAACATCTCTGTCCTCTGCATGGGCAAGGCCGCGGAGACGACCTTCCTCGGCTGCGTCAACGCCAGCTTCTACGACGTGCGGAGAAAGGCTCCCCGCCTGAAGCAGTACGGACGCGGCGGCGGCGGCACGGTTCTCCGGGACAAGAAGGTTGCCGCTCTGGTCGTGAAGTACAGCAACGTCAAG
>Ga0228536_1001684_pt1 | contig 18260 bp, 17 predicted proteins | sample SJ1Smetagenome_FD_168611 | JGI IMG/M metagenome (GOLD analysis project Ga0228536, IMG submission 168611) | Enriched culture of PCE-dechlorinating microbial communities from Ithaca, New York, USA - SJ1.S | ecosystem: Engineered > Modeled > Simulated communities (microbial... > Unclassified...
AAACGGCGGGAGCCCGCGGCTGTCCGGCAAACCTTGCGCCCGAAGAGACCCGTTCCATTCCGCGCGGCGGAATCGGCTCCAGCTCCCGCTCCGGTAACTGTGCCCGATCCCAATGCCTCGGACGTCGTGGCGGACACTCCGGCCCCCTCCGAAACCTTTGCCGCCGTTCCGGCGGATGGCGAAGCGCCCGGTTCCGTCGTGGCGGAGAGGCATCCGGCCGGACTGTCTCGTGGAGAGGCGCAAGGCTTGGGGCATGACGGCTACGGCCTGGGCCAGGTGGAACGGGCGCCGCGCCTGCTGCGCAAGGTGGAGCCGAAATATCCGCTCACCGCGCGCAGGCGGCAGATCACGGGCAAGGTGCTGGTCAAGTTCCTGGTGGACCAGGAGGGCCGCGTGCGCCACCTGGACGTGGTCGAGTCCCGGCCCGAGGGCGTGTTCGACCAGGCCGCCGTGGAGGCCGTGTCCGTCTGGGAATTCGCCCCAGGCGTGCTGCGTGGCCGGAACGTGAGCGTCTGGATGCTCCTGCCGATCTCCTTCACCCTGCGGTGAGCCCGCAGCCGGGCGCCTGAACTAGGCGAGCAGATGGCCCCAGAGGGCCGAGATGGGCATGACCAGGAACAGAGCCGGGATCATGCTGATGACCGGCACCGGCGCCAGCCCGAACTGCCGCAGCGCGGCCCCCAGCATGATGATGCCGCCACAGGCGGAGAAGTCCGCGAACATGGCGGGGGTGGTCAGCGGCGCCACGCTGGTGGCCAACAGCAGGACGGCCGCCTGGATCAGGAATTGCGGCACGGCCAGCACCGCGACGACTCCCCCGATGTTGGCCGCGAAGAGCAGGGCCGTGAGAATATCCAGCAGCGACTTGATGAGCAGGAGCGAGGGGTCGCCGGTCATGCCCTCGTTCATGGAACCCATGATGCCCAGGCCGCTGACGCAGAAGAGCACGGTCAGCACCGCGAACTGGTCGCGGAAGGTCTGCTCGGGGAGAGCCGCGGCCGTCTTGCCCCGCCGAAAGAACCCCACCATCCGGAACGCCAGTCGCATGGCCCCCGCCTCGATGCGGCAGGCCTCGCCCAGCAGGGCGCCGAGCAACAGGGCGATGACCACCGGCGGCAGCGAATTGCCCTTGGCGGTCATGGAGACGCCGATCCCCATGGTGATGCAGCTGAAGACGAGAATGATCTTCTTGTTGAATTCCGGCGAGATGATGCGGCCGCAGACCGACCCGGCGAGCGCGCCGAAGACGATGCCGGCGCTGTTGACGATGGGACCAAGCATGACTCTTCCTTATGGAGCTGTTCTGTCAAGGACGCGCTTGTCTTGAGCGTGTTACATCCGGACGCGGATCGGGAAAGAAAAACGGGTTCCAGCCTGTGTGCTGCAACCCGTTGTTTTCTTTGGTGGAGACGATCGGGATTGAACCGACGACCTATGCGTTGCGAACCCTTGAGTCTATCGATCCTAACAAAATCCTAGCTAGTTTAACTGAGTTTTATAATCTTTTATTTCAATATATTGATTGCGTAACAAATGCGTTATCAACCCATCGGTTGTTTGCTGAAATTTGCCCGAATTTGATCTTCGTGTTAGGAATAGGTTAGGAATTTGGAGGCGAAATAACCCTTGCGTTGCAACGCAAAGAGGTCACTTTCTGAAAGCCTGGGAGGCGGAAAATGGGAACGAAATACCATCTCGTGGACGCGGGACGCTGGCCCGGAGTGTATTGCTATGCAAGCTCGGAGCGCCGTTATCAGGGAAAAGCTGACGTCTGCTACGTTGTGGCCTACCGTCTGGACAAGAAACTGCGCTGGGAAAAGGTTGGCTGGAAATCTGAGGGCTACACGCCCCCGATCGCGGGCGAGATTCGGGCCGAGCGCATGAAGCAGATTCGGCACGGCGAAGAAGTGAAAACCTCAAAGGAAATTCAGAGGGAACAACGCCAGAAGAACAGGGAAATCGATGAGATCGCCGCAGCATATTTCGACGCTCGGAGAGGGGAGCGGTGGCGGCGAATCGATGAAAAACGGTACATGAAGCACATCGCTCCGTTGCTGGGGAAAAAGACGGTCAAGACTCTCTCGCCGTTGGATGTGGCCCGGGTGAAGCAAAGCATGAAAGGGCTGGCTCCTTCCACTATCTGGGGGGCGCTGGAAATCCTTCGCCGTGTGTTGAATCATGGCGCCAAGATCGGCATGTGCCCGTCATTGAAGTTCAGCATCGAGATGCCGAAAAAAGACAATGAAGTCGTGGAATATCTGACTGCTGAAGAGGTCTCCAGGTTTCTCCAGGTTCTTGAGGATTGGCCCAATCAGGATGCGGCCCGGATGTTGAAGTTGGCTCTTTTTTCCGGAATGCGCAGAGGGGAGATTTTCAAACTCCAGGTCGCTGATGTCGATTTCCGCCTGGGGCTCATTACCCTTCGTGGCCCCAAGGGAGGAAAAACCGTCTCCATCCCCTTGAATCCGATCGTTAGGAAAATTTTGACTGACCAGATCCATTGGAAGTCGGCCCGGTGGCCGGGGAGCGATTATGTTTTCCCTGGGAAAGGCGGGGCTCAGCGGACGGATTCAAATGCCGTCGATAGAATCAAGTCGGCGGCAAATCTGCCAAAGAGGTTTCGAATATTTCATGGCTTGCGGCATCACTACGCTGTTACATTGGCGAATTCTGGAAAATTCTCGCTGGATGTGATTGGTGAACTTCTGACGCATAAAAGCATCGCCATGACAAAACGCTATGGACAATTCTTGCCTGATACGATGAAAAGGGCTGGCGAGCTTGCCGCTGAAGTGGTCATGAAGGGCATTGGTGGTGATGGTGCTGATATCGTGGCGCTCAATGTCTACGCCAAGAGCGAATGAGGATGGAGTTGGTGAAAATTCTGTGCAATGACCAATACGTTTCTGCTGAATCGATGCTTCATTTGATGTTGTCCGTCATGCTCTTTCCGAATGATCATGATGAGCAAAAATCATGGCTTACGAAGTATGTCGTTCTAAAGATGAATTATACTCATGCTAATATCGCTTACACATGTGCTGCAAATGATGAAATAGAGGCATACAGCAAGTCTGGATTCATTGTAGCCATGCATGCCATGGCGTTGGGCGGTTGGTTTGAGTTCTCAAAATACCTCTTTGCGAATGTGTCTCAACCACTCAGGGAACTTATACTGAACCAGGCGAAAATCGGTTTGATTTCCGGTCAGATATTGAAAGCTGCATTGGAGAATAATGGTAATATTTCAAAGGCGTGTGAACGTGTTTCTCAAAAAAACGTTGGGGAGAATGAAACGTATTCCATGTGTAAAATAAAAAAATATGATGATCCTGAATACTTCAGGAAAAATTATTGGTATAAATTTAATAATGTTGCCCATTTATGGGCTGCGGCGACGGATTATTTCCATTCAGCTGCTGAATTAGCTGATATTGTGATTCATGATCCGCACCCTTTTTATTTCAGTATTAATAAGGATATTGAAGTTGCAGTGAGAACTTTTTCCGAAAAATCTCGATCGGTACTCGCGAGAGCCATCAACTTCAAAACCAATAATGGACGTGAAAAGCCTCTGATCGATATCGCTAAATGCCAGTTTACTTTCGATCTTGAGTTAACGTGAGCCATAAATTGAACAAATCGCGGATACGTCCCGCCAAGCGTCTTTTCAGATTGAATTGAATGCATGTTGAGAACGTTAATGCTATGCCATACTGATCTTCTTTTCTTACAGATTCGAGATGTTGGTTGATGATTTCGAAGGGGCGCCGTCTCATGTTTCGATAGCCTTGGTGCGGACGTTCCAGGTTGTAGTAGCGCAGCCAGCGATCCGGGTTTTCCTGGAGCGCCTCCACGGTTTCATAGAGGATTGCGCGGAACGCCTCCCGAAAGAACTCGTCCAGCACGGTCCCGTTGAAGCGCTCGACACCTACGTTTGCTCTCAGCTTCTGATCCGCGTCCTGCAGTGCTCGATTTCGTTCAACTCCAGGCACAGCTCATAGGGGGCTCTCCGTTCTGCGGAACTCCCAGTCGTTGTCCGTGCGGATGGCCGTGATCGGCAACCCTTCTCCGCCGTAAAAGGGCAGCACGTCGTTGTGCAGGACAGCCGCGCCCGCCTTCGGGCGTTTGCTCGCGCAGGAAGCCGAAGGCGCAGCTCAAGTAGATATCCGCCACGACGTGCAGATGCGCCCGGCCTACGCCCTTCAGGCGGCGACGTAGGACGTGTCCTGGCGGAGCAGTTCCCCGGGCAGGAAACTCTCCACATGCCGCTCCCAGAAGGCCGGATTCTGCTCACCGATGAACGCCACCTGTTCGCCTGTCAGCTCGATGGGATCGCCGGCGCGCTTTTTCTCAAGCTTTAGCCAGTGGTTGTATCTGCTGGCCATGCCGAGCTTGATGAGGATGTTCTGGATCGTGGGAGAGCTGGCCGACACGCCCGCCACTTGAGCGGGCTCCACGTCTTTGTCTGCGGGATACTGAGGCGGCATATATTTTATCATATTGTTTTCATTTAGTTTTAACGCCACGGTTCACGCCAGTTTGGAGTGGAGTTCGATGCATGGTGGCCTTGCCTTGTGATGCCACCTGTCATGCGGCATCAAGCTCTGTTTTTTGAGATTAAAAATATATTTTGGAATAATTTTTATAAAGTTAAAGCCATGAACTCCGCTTGGTTCGCAATTAATTTGGAGTAACAGGCCAAGATTAAACAATGAAAAATTGATTGGCATGCTGGCTGCACAATTTTTGAGCGATGGGCGACAAAATGTTGGGCAGCACTCTGGCGCACGGAGACGGTGGAGCGAAAAAAGTTTTTTTGATGCGGGGCGATAGCTCGTCGCCACCGTTTGCGGTGTCGACTCAACCGCTTTGACGGATGACGCATATTCAGAATGAGTTCAGGATGAACTTTCGTGTGGCGGGTGTCGCTCGGGGCATTCATGCATCTGTGCGGAAAGACCTTTGCGATGCGTTTTCTCGTCATGCGGCGATGCCGAAAAGGAGGCGATCATGAATGCCATCATGAGAAAGTGCTGCGCGGTATTGCTGCTGGTAATGGCGTTGACGTCTGCGCATCCGGTGGACCTCCATGCCGGAGTCATTGACTGGGGGCTGCGCCAGATTCCCAGGCTGCTCCGCTATGTCAAGAATGCCGCGCCGCGGTTCGTCGAAGAACTGCGCCCCGTTGCGCATTTTGTGGAGGAGCGCGTCCCCCGTCTGCTCGAAGACACCTGGCCGCAGATGACGGGGCTTGAGCGTGCACTTGCCCGGCAAGGCGAGGCGGCTATTGTGGCCGCGAGGAAGGTAATCAAGCGCGCCATGACCTTTGAGTCGGATGCGGTGGACGCCATGGGGAGGACGAATCGGGAACGCATGCGAGCCGGGTTTGCACCAATCGGCAAGGACGGCAAGCCCGTGGAACTTCACCATATGCACCAGAAGGACGATGGAGTCATCATGGAGCTTACCCATACGGAGCATAGGGCCAATTCGGCGGAGTTGCACCAATACCGCACTCGCAGCGAGATCGACCGCGCGGAGTTCAACGCCTGGAAGCAGGAATACTGGAAAGTGCGAGCTCAGGAGCTCGACACGCAATGAGCACCCGGAAGGGACATTCCGATCTATTCGGCAAGTTCCATTGTCGTTTGATTTTGGCTGAGGGGGGGAGCCGTTGAGGCCGCCATGGCGGCTTGCGGGTTCCCTTTGGAAAGCGAAACCGCAGGTTGAATTTTGAAGGCGTCGATTACCGGTTGAAGATGCGTCCGGGTATTTGATACGACCGGCTCCGCAGGCGCCTTGGCTCAATCGAATAGGATCATGGCTGCAAGGTCATAGGTCACACGCCACTTCAACATCCTGGAGCGGCCGTCTCGCCTTCTGGCGGGAAGTCGTAACCCCCCAGAGCTCCGGGGTCAATTCAACGCTGGGACTTCGGATTTCGGATGTTCGGGGTGAAGTCGTAACCCCCCAGAGCTCCGGGGTCACTTCAACTGGCTTACGGCCTGTATTCCTACGGGAATGCGGCGTCGTAACCCCCCAGAGCTCCGGGGTCACTTCAACTGGTGGGTTGCACCGCGTTTGGGATTGAGTGTCGTAACCCCCCAGAGCTCCGGGGTCACTTCAACCGTTACCTCGAAATCCATTGCATGTCTAGGGCTGGAATGGCTATTTGCTAGAACCTCCCAGAAAAGTCCATTCCTCGCTTCCCGATTCACCAAAAACAAGGTGATAAAACGCCAGGTTTTCCTTGCAGCTCTAGGGTCGCTAGAACCTCGGCGCATTTGCGCCTAGCGTGTGCGTCGAATCAGACGATCTCCACCACCGCATCTTCGCCCCCGCACTTCATGGCTTTTTCCCGGCACTGGGCGCAAAGCGGCACCACGGCGATTTGGTCGTCGTCCCCGCCGAACGCCTCCAATTTCGCAATTGCCCGTTTCAGTTCATGTCGCTCCAGTTCAACGGCGAACACGGACTTCTGCAGCCTGGTCCCAAGCGTCTCCAGGTAGCGAGCCAGACGATTGCGTTTCTTGTTTTCGATGATGTCGTAAAAAACGAGGTACAGCATGGCGTTCACCGTATTCGGAAAGCGTCGTACGGTCGGCGGCGCTGAAATACTTCAATAAGTTGGGTGGCAGCGCGATCAAGAAATCCGTTGAGGTCGGAGCGTGTTTTTCCCTCCCCTTCGCCGTTGTCAGCCAAAATGCGTTCCCGGGCCAACGTTTCTTCCATCCGACGGATCATGAGGCCGATAACGCCGGGCTTGCCCCGACATGGGCCGCTGTCGGACATGTTGAAATCCCCGGGGGTCACTTCGCGCCGGTGAATCAGGGCGAGTACCAACCGTTCGGAGACGTGCCGGAACTGCTCCAGCAGATCAGAGGCCAGGGCGAAGTGGCGGCCGCGGCCCTGGTGGAAGATTCCCAGACGAGGATCGATGTCGCATGCAGCAAGAGCGGAACCCAACCTGTTGGCGAGGAGGCTGTAACCGAATGAGAGCATGGCGTTTACTGGATCAGTGGATGGGCGGTATCTGCGCCCGGGAAAAGAGAACGGATCGACGAGTCCCGCGAATTTATGGAAAAACGCATTGGCTGCGGCGCCCTCGATTCCGCGCAGGGAATCAAGGGATAACGCCCGCGCCGCGTTTTCCTCCATACCGCCGAGCCTGGGTTCGTCGGCGTTGTTGCGCCTCAAAATCACCCTGCAGTTGTGGATTTTGGCGGCGATCATCTCACGCGCAGTCTTGAGCCTCCAGTTTTCATCGGCAAGGCTTTCTTCCTGCCGCAGTCTGAGCTGGGCCGATACTGGTGAAGGCGTCTGCAGCAGACCGACGAGACGGCCAAGGGCGTCCAGGAAAGAGACTGGGATGGAAGCGCGGGCGGCTCGGTGCAAAATGGCAGGGGGAACAGCCGGTCGGCCAACGAGGACGAGTCGGCCGACACGATCCCAAGGAATCCTGCGCTCACCTTCAGAATGTTCGATCACCAGTGTCCTGCCGCGAAGAGTAGCGTTACGGCAGGTCGAGGTGAGATAGACCGACATTCCCGCGAGTTGGCTCTCCCCGAGGGCCGGGCGCCAGGAAGTGGTTCGCATCTCCTCGGTGACGGTTTCCTGAGCAGGGGGGGGCGCGATCGTCGATTTTGGCACAGGTTCAGGGGAAGGCCGGCCTTCACGCCAAATAACTTGCCGGGCCACGTCCACCTCTGGAATATGGTAGAATCCGAAGCCGAAGGCTGTGTTTTTACCCGCGCCGACATACTGTCCAAGGCTGAGGCTCAACGCCTCCTGTGGGAGCGGCCGCCCTATGATCCGCAACATTCCGACAACCCCGCCGAGCACCTTTCGGGAGGCGCGTCCGTAAGGGATATCGAGCCAGTCCAATTTGGCATCGGCGATCCGTAATCCGGAGGTGCGGTTATCTTGTTGAATATCCGCGCTTGCACGGAGATCACCTCGCTGTCGCAAACGTGAAATCAGATGTCCAATGGCCGAAGGATCTGCTGCATATGCGCTGTCGAAAAAACGGTGGCCGTCGTGCGCCGTCCCTTCCGGTCGCGGCAACCGCAATGGTGAGTCCAATATGAGAGAGAACTCCTCCATGCGTTCCAGTTGGTGGATTTCCGGCTCCAATGCTTGCAGGCCCAGCGGGATAATGCGGTCCCAACTGCTGGGGCCGGAGCGCGGCAAGATTTCCTCACCTCCGACGCAATCACGAATCGATTCCAACCGAATCGTCCTACCCGGTTGGAACTGGCCGTTCGTGAAGGATTCTCTGTTGAACTCCTCGAGCACGCCTTGCATGACTTCCGGCATCGGCAGCGGAAGCACCATGCGTAAGAAAAGAGACACGCCCGGCACGACGCTCTGGCTTGGCGGGTATGCCGGTAGAAGCCCCATACGGGGGACGAATCCTTCCGGCACAGGCTCTGGCAGTCCGAGACGTCTACGCAAGAGGTGCTTGAATAAAGAGCTCCACTGAATGCCGTGGTATTCCGGTAGCCCCCCGATACGGCGCAGCACAAGGAATTCTGCTTCGAGCAGGGCTAGAGCTGGAATATCTATGGTGAAGGACACATCTGCTTCCAGTATGATGGCCCCGCGTTGGGATATTCGAGATTCATTTGAGGCCGCAGCGGGTTCAGATTGGATGAAGAAGCAGCGTTGAGCTGCTTGATGAACTGATCCACTTCGTGTGAAATTTGTCCCAGCTTGGAAATTATAACTGAAATTTCATCGTCGCAACCGATATTGATTTTGCGCCATTGGTAATCACGGGGCTCCCTCATCCAGATGGCTCTGATGGATGGTGAAAAACTTCCAAATCCATAGGCTTTGGCAAGTCCGAGCTTGAAAGCATGACCGGTGAAGCGCTGGTCAAGAACCATCAAAAGTGCCCCCAACTCTTTTAGGGCGCAATTCTCAACTCCGAGCGTGCCCCGGAAGATTATTCCTGGGGCGCAGACCATCGCCCAGCTACGCAAATGGTGCGATGGCTTTTCGCAGTTACCGCGTTGCACGTAATTCGTGAAAATCTTCGATAAGTCTGACAGGCGTTCGTTTCTGAGCCCATGCCGGTATGATTTGGCCCCTTTGATCATGCCGTCGTGTCCATAATAGCCGTTGATGTCTCGCTTGTTTGCCTTGGGCGGCATTTGAAGAGGGAGAAGAACCTGCCTGGCTTTCTCCCCTGAGCCGTCACCCCAGGATAGTATATTGACCTTGACCCCTTCAGGATTTTGATCAGTAACCTGAATTTGGCTCAGGGGCGACTCGTTTACGAGAGCGGACGATTTGAATCTGCCTCGAAATCCCGCAGGTGCTCCCTGTTCTTTTTCTTTGTTAATGACGCCGAATAGACTGCAGCGCGGACAAAGTTTTTGAAAAGATGAACACGCCTTTTGATCTTTTGGAACAGCGTCTTCTTGGTTGAACAGTGCTTTGAAACTGAAACATTTTCCTATTGATGTTATAGTCCCGTTAAATTCTTGGTAGTATATAAGCGATCCTGTTTTTAGATCATTTAAGTTTTCATACCACGGTTGTCCGTCAAATGAACTCTTTGTGCCTCTCTCTTTAAAAGATCCAGCATAAACTATTTTTTTTAGTTTATCGATAGTCTCAAAAGACTTTATTGGAAGCTTTCCATATAATTCTTTCTTGTGTGAGTCTTTGTAAAAAATGTATCTTATTTGAGACTTATTGCTATCATTTAAACGAAGATTCATGCCACGACAGTATGTTCCTGCGCAAATATATAAATTGTGTGCACTATAGTCGCATAACTTTATTTCTTCTAAATACCTTTTGTTCACTATTCCAGTGTATGATTTTCCGACCTCAGGTATTAACTGAGAAGATTTATTGTGTATAAAGTAAAATATATCTACTGGTTTAATTGAAATTTCAGCAGAAGATAAGTTTAAAGATACAATCACGCCAGATTTTGAAGAAGACCTGCTGACTCTATACCGTTTCCATTTTCCTGTGTAAGGGTATTGACCTGGATCAAGTTTCGTGTGTCCGATTTCTCTAGTATTGACACGGTAGCACCCCCCCATCAACGCGGCAAACGAATTGGCAACAGCAGATTTGACGGTGAATGGGCTGATGGCGAGTCTGTCGCCGGGCATGTACCACCGGCGATTATTTCCCTTATATTTTTGTCCAAGTTGGTCATGTGGATTGCAGGCTTGAATAGCATCATCAATGCATGGATTGAGTGCAGACGGAGTTTTTGTTGTCCATTCAACGTCAAAGGCGACATCGATACGTCCGTTGTGTAAAATGTCGTGGCTTATATCATTAATGCCTTGAGCAAGCCATTTTTTCCTTTTTATAAAATAGTATGGAAAGCAAAAATTTTTGTTATCTTTTTTTTGTAAATAATTTTTATTGAATTTACATGAATTCATGACAAACTCCTTAATAAATAGCAGTAGTCAAAAATATGTGCATTCTAGTTTCAGGTATAATGACCTCGATTACATTAATATCATTTCCAAGCAAATTCAAATGTTTTTGTATTTTAAAATTTGTTTTTCTCCAGTAACAAAGCCTACCATCATGCTCATCGTTAGTGTGCAGCGTCCATCGTTGAAAAATGAAATTGCCGTCTTCTCGTTCCATAGAAATTTCTTCATATAAGTTGTTGTCTTCACGCCAAAGGCCGACTTCCATGAGTGGGCCCTCTGGATTGGCGAAAAGCCCAGATGTTTCAATGGAGCCACCCCGTAAAATTTCTTTAAAAGCCTTCACCTTGCCTTCGTCTGACAAGATGGTCTCTTCGGTCGAGCAGGCGGCGTACCCTCCATTCCAAAGTTTCCCTAACGCATATTCAAACCCAGCAAGTGGAGCGCGCGCATATGATGTTACCATCCGACCTGGTAGGAATGTATGCATTCCGAGCATATCCTATGACTCCTTTGTGTAGCCTATAATCTGGAATTGTCCTGTGCAGGTTGATGTGGTTCCAAGGCGATTCCATCCTGGAGGTGAATTCTCAACCAACAATTCTTTGATTCGCGTTTCAATGATATCAAGAGCCGAGTCGTAATGTTCCTTGTTGGTTAGACTGTCCACGATGATCTCAAAGGCAAACCGGCCCGAGCTTAGATATTCACCGGCGAAAAGTTGAATATTTTGTTGTGTGTGTTCGCAAAGCTGGATTCGATGAATGATTTCCATGTGAAATGAGTCGGGGATAGCTTGGGCGTCGCCTACTGAAACCATACCACGTTTTTGAAGGTTGCCGAAAAGCCGGCAACGGGTACAGCCACATTGTTTTTGTCCAATGGCGATTCCCGGTGAGCAGATTTTTTCGCCTCGTGTTCGAAGATATCTTTCGATTGGGACGGATAACACTGCTTGCCGGAATGATTTTCCTGGAATGACTGGCCTTGATTCAGCACTATCCCCAGAGAAAAAAGTTTGGCGATTGCAAAAAAAATCCGGCATCGCTGAAGGGATGACCGACTCCGAAAGCGGAAGTGATTTGTTGGAAACGCAGAGGAGTTGACCATCAAGCAGCTCAAAATCAAGATAGAACGTAGACCATGGGGAATCCACAGCGGTTTTAGTCAGGGGTATTCGCGTCCATGGCTCGGTTCCGTGAGTCCAAAGTGATTTTCGCCCTTGTGGGGTACGGAGGTCGATCAATGCGGTCTCAAGAGATTCGATGGAAAGTCGTCCGTATCCATAACCCCATCCTCCGCCGATTGTTTCGACGCCAGAGTCTATGACCCAAAAAGCGTTGCTGAGTGACGTTATGATTTCATCGACTACCTGACATTCTGAAAGAAACCAATTGAATCTCATTTGAATTTCAATTCCAGCTGGAGCAATCTCAGCATTGAACAGCGCTCCTTCATCAACTGTGGCGCTTTCTCGATTTATACGGTTGTAGTGAATTACATCATAAATTGGTATATTTACATTTGTTGCTTCAAACCAGCATGGAGAGAGACCAAATGTATCTGAATCACCGACTGTTGATTTTTGTGGACGGTAGTCCCCAATTAAAAGTGAAAAATGCTTACCATGAGAGAAACGCATAAGCGCTCTTTTTAATAGGCTGGCCCAAACATATCCGCTGATATGCAGTTGGCCATCAGGACTGCGTTCCAGTTCTGCGTCAACAATGTCATCTCCTGCTCCTGATCGCAGCAGAAGTGGAGTCCTGAGGCGCATATGAGCCTTAACTGCGAGAACTATTTTACTTTCCGACAGTTCCATAGTTCCTCTTTTTGTTATTGTAAATTCTAACTGCACAATTATGAAGGCCGAAGTATAGTGCTGAGCGCATTTCTTCGACTCCATGCTGATCGAGTATTCTTTGAAGTTCTTCGTAAATTTTAAATAATGCACCGTAGTTATTTTGTTGGTTTGAATCTTCTTTTGCTTTTATATATCTATATTTAACGAGTTGACGATTTAAAGTGTATTTTAATAGGTCAACAGACATGGATGGATTTAGAAGACCGCGCAGTAATCCTCGCTGGTGCCGGCTTAATTCCTGACTAATTTCTATGTCTATATTTTTTTGATGCGCGCAGTTGTCTTCAAATATACAATCAGCGGTTATTTCATTTATGATTTTTCCAAACCCACCCCATGTGATAGAGAAGAATTCCGGAACATTTGACAACGATTCGCCAAACAAAACGCTGCCAGGCTTGGCCACTATTTTATTCCTCCTGGAACGGCGTAGCATTGTGTTGTATTTTCTTTCAACGCCCATAATGATGTGGCCTACACCATGAGAGATGGATACGGCAGGTATGGGGTTAATGAGTAGCCTAGGAGAATTTTTTTGTTTAATTTCTTCCGATTGAACTGTTGAAAATTGTGCCTTGAAGACGCCACCTTTGAGCCGCAACAAGGATGTATTCTCAAGAATACACCAGGCCAGACGGCAGAACTCGCTTTTGGGGGCCAGGAATCGGATGGTCCCACCCAATGTAGTGCCTGCTGGCATGAATTCTTGAACGAAAAGGCCATCGTCACCAGTTACAAAGCTGTCTTGCAGCGAGTTTCGCATGCGGCGTCGGATCGACCGCTCGATTACTTGGATGTGCGAACCATTGGTGACGAAGCTGGATCCAGCCAGAGGGGTCGTTTTGGATTGCGGCATTACCGTTGGGTTTGTCTCATCGCGACGCTTGTCAAAATTGTCGTGGATAGTGCCCGTCTCGTCACGTAAAGTTGTCACCGGAGCCGGATAGGCAAGTTCTCCGCCGGCACCTGTTGGATAAAACTGGGAAAAGCGGATCGTTTCCATTTCTTCGGGGGTTGGCCAGCGGCCCGCGAGCATATGGAATGTTCGTACGAACCCGCCCCTGAATTGATCGGCGGTAATCCAGTCCGCCCCGGCCAGAACTTGAGCGCGTCCCGGAGAGACATTTTTACTTCGTAAATGCGTCAGGGCTTGGATGCGGCATAGTATAATATTAGGGGCGAGGTTCGCTGGACAGTCGGGCAGAATTGTTTCTTCGGGCTGCATCCAGTGGCATTTCATTTGTCCACGTCCGTACCCCCTGGAACGAAAAGCGCCAAATGAACCAACGAGTTCAGTCGCGTTGTCGATCAGCTCCCTTGCTCTGCCGAGCGAAGCGGCGTCGGGGAAAGGCCCCAAAAACAATTTGGCGGAAAGACTTAAATTATCAAGCCAAGCGAGTTGGTGAAAACCGAGCATATTTTCCTGAATTGTTCGATGATCCTTGTTTTGCTGAATGCGCGCCTTGATTTTGTATCGAGTTGAAGTCCATGATTTGCGCGACTCATCGGTCAAAGAAAGATCTGTGACTCGAAAAAGTCCGGGGTCACTATTCCCCTCCTGTCCAAAGAGACTGCCGATCAACTGTTTCTGCATCCCTCCGGTCAAGCGATCTAACCAGCGCGCCGCCATGCGGAGGTCGTTGTGGACCTGCGTGTCCGCGTAAACTGGAGTCCCATCATCGAGGTCGGCAAGGTGTTGCGAATAGCCGAATTTGGTCATTTCCCTCCCGGCGGTAAACCAGTATCCCCTTGCCGCGACGCGCAGTTCGCCTTGGAGGAAATGAATGGAATGTGCGCTTGTAGCCACCGATAACTCCTTGTCCTCAGGAATTGATGATGCAGAGCAGTTCCAGAAAGGTCGCCAGTCGGTGCGGGTCCATGACTCCATCTTGGAGGAAGTCTTCGTCGTTGAGAATTCGGCAAAAAGAAGGTTCGGCATCCGCGCAGCGTGCTTTGAGCCACTCATCGATGGTCGGTAATTTGTTGAGGATCGCCGCAGCCAAAGTGTAAATAGCTGTTTTTGATATGCTGGCTTTGTGTCTTTCAACCATTGCCAAGTAATTTTCCAGGCTGGTACGTGGCCCAGTTATGGCTATTGGATTTTCTCTCGGTAAAACGCTATAGTAACCGCCTTCCTCCTCGGCTGCCAAAGCCCATGCAACCATGTTGGTTTTCCGGCTTCTCTTTTTTGCCTGCTTCATTAATTTTTCATTAGCCGCATGGATTCTTCTGAATGGCGTATGAGTTGAAGTAATAATGAAGCTACCTCCAAAGCAGTATGGTGAATCAACAATGTTTTCGTTGTTATTTGATTTGTTATTTAAAGATAGCCACTGATTGTTTAGTGGGTGATTTGTGCCTAATGATTTGATTACTTCAAATAATGAACTTGATAAATTTATAGAAAAATTAATAATTGATTCTTTACTCATTATTATACAAAGATCATCTCCGCCTGCTATGACAAGCCTGAACGGTAAAAATTTTCCGTTAGGATTTGGAAAAGTGCGTATCAATGCTTTTGAAACGATAGTGCTAAATACATTTAGAACGTCATTAAATATGGAAAGTATATTTTCTTCTGGCTGTTGATTCCAAATGTTAACCTTATGTTTCATGTTGTTGATGTCTGATGTCCAAACTGCCATCTGAAGGCCTTTTGCTTCTATTTCTTCATTATGACTAGGGTTTAGTTCATTAAAATCTATTGGAATAATTTTATTTTTTAAATTTGGTAATTTTGAAATGTATGAATGATAAATTTTTTCAAGCGTCGTAAGATTTTTTTTATATAATATATCGCATAGAGAATGACGCGCTTCTTCTTTTGCTGACCCACAAAAGCGGCACAAGCTATTTGATTCAGCTGGATACTCTCCACATTCTGAGCAATGATTTACATGCGGTAAAAAAGTCACTCCATAGCCGCGAAGTTTTGTTTTTGTATTTTGTAATTGTGCGATGAGTGCTTTTTCTCCTTCGCGCAAAGCTTGATCCAAAGAATAAGCCGATGTCGGCCCTGCCCACTGAAATTCAAGCATTGGTAGTTTCGTAGAAATACATTCGATGCAGTCTTCCAATGCCTTGCGCGCCATGCTTTCGTCCGTGAAGCTTGCGGTGAACTTGCCACCCCCGGCAATTAACGTCTTACCGCCTTTTGTTGTTACAAGCTCAGGCAAAGTTATTTCATTTAAACGAGAAATGATTTGGCTGGTTCCGGCCATGAACCAAAGCCGGTCTAGGCGGAATATTGTTTTTTGGATAGCTGAGAACTGCAATGATATGTAATGCTTGTACGCCATGATTTCTCCTCTGGTCGTCCCGACGCCGCAGTTCATGTTTTTACCACTGGTTATCTATATTTTGAGGCTGAAGCAGTCAACACGCCACCCCCTGATCCCATTCCGATCTTTGAGTTAACATGTTTTGAGGATCATCTTTAACAGCGTGTGTGCAGGAATGCGGCTTCCATGGGGCGGACTCGCTATGATCGTGCCTCCAGTTGGCCCGCCCCATCCATTTTCGAGCGTGGATAATTTTTTCAGTAAATCCAGTAGATCTTCTTTGGCTTCGGGAGCGACGGAAATGCTGACGTGTTCCGCCCCGGCCAAGCCCATGGCGATGGAAATTTGAGCGCCGTTTCGCCGAAGGAGGCCATGAACTCCCGGTAGGGGAGAACGGAGGAAGAGCGCGGTGCGCCCTTTTGCGGTGTGAAGCTGCACGATTTTGTCCGCCTGGCGCTCGAGGGTGTTTCGGTATTTTTTTGCGATGATGGCATAATGCTCCCAGTGCGGATCTGCGCAGATGGCTGGTGAAAGATCCCGCGGATCAATATTCTTTTCGCGCAATACAGATATCAATTCAATGCCGCGTCGGAATTGTACGACAGAATCGGGGTGACTCATGCGAATCCCGGAATGTACGGCAGCGAGTTGCACGGCTTCATTCTTGGCTCCCCTGGGAAGTCCCAGATCAACCGCCTCAACATAGTCGCATAGCATCTTGTCTGTCGGGCTTGAACGACCAAAGACCATCATGGCCTGGACGCAGGCTGGGGGCAGGGGAGCTTCCCCGGTATGGTGGTCGAAGTTGTTGAGATGTGTCTGGCCGCTGCCCCCGCATTCGATGCAGATCACTCGAGGATTGTTCAGGAATGCGGTTGGGGCTTCGCCGCATACATTTTCCAGACGGTCTTCGCTTGTCGCTCCAGCAAAGCTGGCCGCCAGGACTGTGTCGAGATCGGGCTTCCAGAAAATGAGATGCATGATACGCCTCCCGCCATCTGCCAGCATGATTCATTCCAAAACGTAATCCAGTATAATCATTACTTTTTAATAAAATGCTTGTGATAATTCGCGAAAATTTTATAAGATTAAATAAAATATTGGAGGTCCATATGGTGAAAGCGGAAGCGGCGAGGAACATCCTTGTGGCCTGGGTTGGGGCGAGTGATGTCAGCGAGGTCAATGAGGGTCCTATTGTGACGGCATTACGCGAGAAGCATTACCAGCACGTACATTTGCTCGTCAGCAAGGATTTCGAACAGCGCGTTGCGGATCTGAAGCGAGGGATTGAAGAAAAAATGGGCGTTGATGTAAAAATCCACTCAACGGGCATCGCCGACCCCACGGCTTATGGCGAGATCCTTCGCGGCATGCGGAAGTGTTTGGATTCGCTTGGGGAGGATGCGCTAGACAAAACGGTGATACAGATAACGTCGGGTACCCCTGCCATGCAGGCGGTCAGCATCATTCTGTCGCGGACGGAGTTCCAAGGGGTTGGCCTGCTCCAGGTCAGGCACCCACAAGATGTTATCAAGTCTGGCAAGAAGCCGGTGGAGGAGGTCATTCTTCCAAAATTCGAGGCGAGATATTTCACCCAGCATACGGATGAGGAGGGTGTAAGGGTTCGGTGTCGTAAGCAAGAAGAAATATACAAGGTGGCGTTGCGTGTTGCGGACAAGAAATGCCCCGTGTTGATTTTCGGCGAAACCGGAGTCGGGAAGGAATATCTGGCGAAGTACATCCATGACCAGATGACCCCGAAAGCGAAAGCTTGGGTGGCTGTAAACTGCGGGGCGATTCCGGATACGTTGTTCGAATCCGAGTTCTTCGGCCATGAGAAGGGGGCGTTTACCGGCGCGGCGCAAGCGCGCAAAGGTTATTTCGAGCAGGCGGACGGGGGGACGCTCTTTTTGGATGAAGTCGGCGACTTGCCGTTGACGTCACAGGTGAAACTGCTGCGGGCCATTCAGGAGAAACGGGCCAGGCGCGTCGGCGGCGAAAAAGAGTATTCCTTTTCGGTACGTATCATAGCGGCGACAAACCGGGATCTGTTTGCCGCCGCTCGCAATGGGTCGTTTCGTCAGGACTTGCTATACCGCATAGCGGACTTCCCGTTGCGGCTGCCCTCCGTGAGGGAGTTCGGCACGAAGGGGGTCGACAAGTTCATAAACCATTTTCTGAAGGAAATTGTGAAGGAAACCGGGAGTCGCTATGAGTGCACCGGTGAGGCTCGTGATCTGTTGCGTATCCAGCAGTGGCCCGGCAATCTTCGAGAGCTCAGAAGTGTGCTCCGGCGGGCCGCTTTTTGCGCGGACGGCGAGATGATCACCGAGGAGAACGTTCGCCAAAGCCTGAGCATGATTCCTGGCGAGCCCGCGCGGCCTCAGAAGCAGGCCATCGGCCCCGGCTTCAACATCAGGAAACATTTGGACGAGATCGCGAGAAACCTCATAGAACAGGCCCGGGAACGATGCGGGGGCAGTAAGACCAAGATGGCGGCCATGTTGGGATACGAGAGGTATCAGACGATGGAAAATCACGCCAAGAAACTCGGCATCCCCCTCCCGAGAAAGGTAACCGTCCAGACGACTGCTTCTTACGTTCCCCCGCATTTGTGTGATGATGCGTCTCCCAACCAAAGAGGACATCATGGGAAAGCACCAAGGGCCTACGTTTTGGGCTGAGCAGATTCGGCGA
>Ga0228536_1001689_pt1 | contig 18189 bp, 17 predicted proteins | sample SJ1Smetagenome_FD_168611 | JGI IMG/M metagenome (GOLD analysis project Ga0228536, IMG submission 168611) | Enriched culture of PCE-dechlorinating microbial communities from Ithaca, New York, USA - SJ1.S | ecosystem: Engineered > Modeled > Simulated communities (microbial... > Unclassified...
GGTTCGAGTCCCCGCCTCGGCACCAGGATAATATATGACAAAGGTATCAACCTTTTCTTAAAGGTCGAATTATGTCTGTTGACATAATGCGACCTTTTTGTTATCTTTTTTATTTGTCAGTACCAATTCCCACCAATCTTTTCAGGGAGGTCATAGGATTCATGGCCGAATTTGTCCCCGTCAGCAGCGAGCGCCAGAGGTTGACCTTCGGGCGTGCGAGGGATCTTGTCGAGATTCCTGACATGATCGAAGTCCAGCGCGACTCATACAACTGGTTCTACCAGGAAGACGCCGCTCCGGAGGCGCGGGTTCCGCAGGGGCTGCAGGAACTGCTCCACGAAGTGTTTCCCATCGAAAGCTACGACGGCTCTTTTGCGCTCGAGTTCGTCAGGTATCTTCTTGATTCTCCTTCTAACGAAGAGGAAGAAGCCCGGCAGCGGGACCTTACATGGGCCCGCCCCATACGGGCTACCATCAGGCTCGTAAACAGAAAATCAAAAGAGATGAAAGAGGAGGAAATATTTCTCGGAGATTTCCCCCTGATGACAGGAAGAGGGACATTCATCATAAACGGCACGGAGCGTGTCGTCGTCAACCAGCTTGCCAGATCGGCCGGTGTGTATTTCACGAAGGACGAGCAGGTCCCCGGGCAGGAGGCCTACTCGGCAAAGATAATTCCCGACAGGGGGGCCTGGCTTGAGTTCAGCCTTACCCCCGGCGACCTTATTTCGGTCAATATCGACAACAGAAAAAAAATCCCCGCCACGCTGCTGCTCAAGATATTCGGGGCATCCACAAACGATGGCATCCTCGACCTTTTCGATGCACGGCAGGTGGAAAAAGATATGACGGAAGATGACGTCAAGGGAATGCTTTCCGCGGAATCTGTCCTCGACCAGGATGGTGACACAATTCTTCCCCGGAACAGGACCATAACCAAGGATCACCTGGAGAAGCTTTGGGGCATGGGCAGAACGAAAGTCCTTGTCTGGGATACGGACCCTTCCATAGGGGTCACCCTTGAAAAAGACGGTGCGGCTAATGCTGACGAGGCAATGGTGGAACTTTTCCGGAAGCTTCGTCCCAATGAGCCTGCACGTATAGAAAATGCCAGGGAGTATGTCCATTCGCTCTTTTTCGATCCCAGGCGCTACAACCTGGGCAGGGTCGGACGCTACAAGATGAACCGAAGGCTTGGGCTCGACATACCCGAGGAAGTCCGCCTTCTCCAGAAAGAAGACCTTGTACGCATCATAAAGGGAATAATCGAACTCAGGAATCCCGAAAAAATGGACGATGACATAGACCATCTGGGTAACAGGCGCGTCCGTTCAGTGGGGGAACTTCTGCAGAACCAGATACGCATCGGTCTCCTCCGCATGGAGCGTATCGCCAAGGAACGGATGACCACTATCCCCGACCTGGGTGCAGCCATGGCCCGTGACCTGATAAACGTACGCCCCATTGCTGCGTCACTCAGGGAGTTCTTCGGTTCGGGGCAGCTCTCCCAGTTCATGGACCAGACGAACCCTCTTGCAGAGGTGACCCACAGAAGAAGGCTCTCAGCGCTCGGCCCCGGGGGATTGTCCAGGGAGCGGGCTGGTTTCGAGGCCAGGGACGTTCATTACACCCACTACGGAAGGGTCTGCCCCATCGAGACGCCTGAAGGGCCGAATATCGGCCTTGTGACTTCACTTGCCACATACGCACGACTCAACGACTACGGATTCCTGATCACACCGAGGCGTAAAGTGGAGAACGGCAGGGTCACCGGGGAAATCGTTTTCCTTTCCGCAGACGAAGAGGACGAAGTCTATCTCGGCATGGCCAACACTCCTGTGGACGAAAACGGCATCATCACTGACGAGGAGTGCTTCACACGATTCCATGGAGACATAGTCACCATTCCCCGGGAGGAGGTCGGTTACCTCGACGTCTCCCCGAAGCAGATCGTGTCGGCATCTACAGCGCTGATCCCCTTCCTCGAGCATGACGACGCAAACCGCGCCCTCATGGGATCGAACATGCAGCGCCAGGCAGTGCCTCTTATCGCGCCGGAAGCCCCGGTAGTGGGCACCGGTGTTGAGCACCGGATTGCGAAAGATTCGGGTTCATGCGTTGTGGCCATTAAGGACGGCGTTGTTGAATACGTGGACTCGACCCGCATAGAGACGCGCCACGGAGCCGAGTCCCATATCTATTCCCTCGTTAAATTCCGCCGCTCGAACCAGGGAACGGTGATCCACCAGAAGCCCATCGTCCGCAAAGGCGACATAGTGTCGAAAGGCCAGATCATAGCTGACGGACAGGCGTCGGAAGGAGGAGAACTCGCCCTCGGAAGAAACGTTCTTGTGGCATTCATGCCATGGGAAGGCTTCAACTTTGAGGACGCCATTCTCCTGAGCGAGCGGCTCGTCAAGGAAGACTTTTACTCATCAATCCATATAGAGGAATACGAGATAGAGGCCAGGGACACGAAACTCGGCCCTGAGGAAATAACACGGGACATCCCCAACGTGGGTGAAGATATGCTTAAGAACCTTGACGAGGAGGGAATCGTCCGGGTAGGAGCAGAGGTGAACGCCGGCGACATCCTCGTGGGAAAAGTAACGCCGAAGGGAGAGTCGGACCAGACTCCCGAGGAAAAGCTCCTTCGGGCCATCTTCGGTGAGAAGGCCAGGGAAGTCCGCGATACTTCCCTCAAGGTGCCCCATGGCGCGAGGGGAAAGATCGTGGCTGTGAAGCAGATGACGAGGGCGGACAGCCCCGATGCGCTGAGCCCGGGCGTGAACAAGGTGGTCAAGATTTATGTCGCCCAGCTCAGAAAAATCACCGTCGGAGACAAGATGGCGGGCCGGCACGGGAACAAGGGAGTTGTCTCCAGGATCCTTCCCGTGGAGGATATGCCCTACCTTCCGGACGGAACGCCTGTGGACGTTGTGCTCAACCCTCTCGGTGTGCCGAGCCGGATGAACCTCGGACAGGTACTCGAAACGATTATGGGGTTCGTCGCGGTGCAGAACGGCTGGATGGTCGCCACGCCGGTTTTCGAGGGGGCGAAAGAAAGGGAGATATTTGATCTTCTCTCCGCTCTTTCGAAAGAAAAATATCCCGGTCTGACCTCTGACGGCATGATAACCCTCTACGACGGAAGGACCGGAGATGCTTTCGAGAAGAAAGTCACCGTAGGGTGCATGTACATGCTGAAACTGATACACCTCGTGGACGACAAGATCCATGCACGGTCAATAGGCCCGTACAGCCTCATCACACAGCAGCCCCTGGGCGGGAAGGCACAGTTCGGCGGCCAGCGCTTCGGGGAAATGGAAGTCTGGGCCCTTGAAGGGTATGGAGCTGCCAATATACTCCAGGAGATGCTTACGGTGAAATCCGACGATATCAGGGGACGGCTCAAGACCTACGAAAAGATCGTCAAGGGGCAGAACCTGACGAAGCCCGGCGTTCCGGAGAGCTTCCGGGTTCTGGTAAAGGAACTCCAGGGTCTCGGACTTGATGTTGAAGTGAAATACAGCGACGGACAGATAGGTGAACTGCTCATGGACGAGGATGAGGATGACGCTCCGTCAGGCAGGTTCTCTCCCTCCAGGGAGAGGCCGTCGTTCGATGAGAAGGAGAAAAAAGAGAAGAAGGAAGAATTGGATGCAGATGAAGATGTTGGGGGCAGCATGCTTGAAGAAACGCTCTTCGGTGAAAGCCTGCCGGAAGGCATGTCGATAATAGAAGAAGGGGATGAAAACTGATGGCCCGAAGAGAAATACTGGGCGTTCGGGTGAAACTCGCCAGCCCCGAGAGAATACGGGAGCTCTCCAGCGGAGAGGTCAAAAAACCTGAGACCATCAACTACAGGACCCTTCGCCCGGAAAAAGACGGGCTCTTCTGCGAGCGCATTTTCGGCCCCACCAAGAGCTATGAATGCGCCTGCGGGAAATACAAGCGCAGCGGTCCCAAGTTCAAGGGGATCATCTGCGACCGCTGCGGCGTGGAAGTTACCGACAACCGGGTCCGCCGCGAGCGAATGGGGCATATCGAACTCGCTGCCCCAGTAGTGCATATATGGTATCTTCGGGGTATTCCCAGCAGGCTGAGCCTGCTTTTGGGGTGCACCACGAAGGACCTGGAAAAGGTGGTCTACTTCGCACCCACCCGCCAGAGGGAGGCTGCCTACAAGGTGGTCATGGAGGGGCGGCGGATCGATCTTGCAAGGAAGGGGGACGTACTCTCGGAGAGCGAGGTACGGATCCACAGCCACTACGACCCGAAATTCAAGGCGGAAGAAGCCTACCGCATCGTTTCCGTGGACGACGTGCCGGTGAACGAGGGAGACGTGCTGTCCGCAAACCAGGTCTCCCGTCATAAGACCGAGTACGGTGACGGCAGTTTCAAGGTTGAAACTGCATTTACCCTTGTCACAGCTCCCGACGACCCGTCCCATATTCAGGGCGATATTATACCGGCAACGGAGGTGGAGCGGCTCAGAAAGGAGTACGGCGACACCTTCGAGACCGGGCGTGCAGCCGTCGGCAACCAGGAAGCCTTTGTGGTGACTGCTGCCGTGCATCTTCCCTTCGCAAAGGGGGATATCCTTTCCGAGAGCGAGTTCAGGCTGTACGGCCAGAAATTTCCCGGGAGGTTCACCGCCCAGCAGGAAGTCATCACTGTGGAGGACCCCTGCTATGTTGTCATAGAAGAAGGCATGTCACCCTATTCTCCGGCGGATATCATCCTGGAGAGAGAGTACTCCCTCTGCGCTGCATACGACAAGAAGTTCCATGCGGGAATAGGAGCGGAGGGAGTCCAGTCCCTTCTCGGAAATATAGACCTTGACCAGCTCGGCGCTTCACTCCGTGAAGAGGTGTCCGAAAGCACGGGGCAGAAGAAGCGGAAACTCATCAAACGGCTCCAGGTGGCCGAGGATTTCCGGAAAAGCAAGTCTGCGGCGAAGTCCATGATACTGGAAGTTCTGCCGGTCATTCCACCCGACCTGCGCCCCATGGTGCAGCTCGACGGAGGCAGGTTCGCCACTTCCGACCTGAACGACCTGTACAGGAGGGTCATCAACCGGAACAACAGGCTGAAGAAGCTCCAGGAACTCAAGGCACCGGAGATCATCATCCGCAACGAGAAGCGCATGCTCCAGGAGGCTGTTGACGCTCTTATCGACAACGGCCGCATGGGCAAGGCAGTGCTTGGAGCCGGGAACCGTCCCCTCAAGAGCCTCACGGACCTGCTGCGGGGCAAGAAAGGGCGGTTCCGCCAGAACCTTCTCGGCAAGCGCGTGGACTATTCGGGCCGTTCCGTCATCGTCATCGGTCCCCAGCTGAAGATCTATCAGTGCGGCCTTCCCAAGCAGATGGCCCTGGAACTCTTCAAGCCCTTCGTCATCCGGCAGCTCGTGGAGCGGGGGCTCGCCCCCAACGTGAAGAGCGCCAAGCGGATCATCGAGCGCGGCCGGGAGGAGATCTGGGGTATCCTCGAGGAGATCATCAAGGACCACCCCGTCATGCTGAACCGGGCTCCTACACTCCACCGGCTCGGCATCCAGGCTTTCGAGCCGGTGCTCATGGAGGGCAAGGCCATCCGGCTGCACCCCATGGTGTGCACCGCGTTCAACGCTGACTTCGACGGAGACCAGATGGCCGTCCACGTGCCCCTGTCCATCGAGGCCCAGGCGGAGGCAAGACTGCTCATGCTGTCTGCGAACAACCTGCTCTCGCCCGCCAGCGGCCGTCCGGTCATGACCCCCACCCAGGACATCGTGCTGGGCATCTACTATCTCACGGACATGCAGGACGAAGTACCGGGCGAGGATCTGCCTCACTTTTCCGACCTCGACGACGTGCTCGTGGCGTTCAACCACGGTGTTGTGAAGGTGGACGCACGGGTCAAATTGAAAAGACAGCCGGGATGGGAAGGAACCGATAACTGGATCATCACGTCTCCGGGACGGGTCATCTTCAACAGCGTGCTTCCCGGGGGGCTGAGCTTTATAAACAAGCAGTGCGGGAAGAAGGATCTCGGCATCATCCTTGACCGGGCCTACGACATGGTGAACCGGGTGTCCATGGTGAAGATGCTCGACGACATCAAGACGCTGGGCTACCGGTGGGCGACCCGGAGCGGCATCAGCTTCGGCGTGCAGTCCATCATTATCCCGCCCGAGAAGGCACTGCTGACGAAAGAGGCGTCCAGGGAAGACGAGGAACTGAAGGGCGAGTACAACATGGGAATCCTGACCCAGGACGAATATCTCTTCCAGAAGGAAAGCCTCTGGTCGGAGAAGTCCAGGGCCATAGCCGACAGTATCGTGGACCACATGGAGCGGACCAACCCCATCCGGATGATGAGCGACAGCGGAGCGAGGGGAAGCCGGAGCCAGATGGGGCAGATGGCGGGTATCCGCGGCCTCATGTCGGACCCCTCGGGACGGATCATCGACTATCCCATCACGGCGAACTTCCGCGAGGGGATGAACATGCTCGAGTACTTCATCTCCACTCATGGCGCCCGGAAGGGACTTGCCGACACGGCGCTCCGGACGGCCAAGTCGGGGTACCTCACCAGGCGGCTCGTGGACGTGGCCCAGGACCTTATCATAACGGAACATGACTGCGCCACTGACCACGGCATCTGCATCGAGCCCCTGAAGCAGGACGGCAAGGTCATGATCCCCCTTTCGGAGAGGATCTACGGCCGTACGGCCCTGAAGGACATTGCCGATCCCGCGACAGGGGAGACCATCGTATCGGCCGGGGAATGCATCTCCGTGGAGAAGGCCGAGTCGGTCGAACGGGCAGGCATAGACTCAGTGGAAGTCCGCAGCCCCCTGACCTGCGGCCTGAGGCGCGGGATCTGCCAGGTATGCTACGGAATGGACCTGGCCACAAGGAAGGAAGTTCCCATCGGCGAGGCTGTGGGTGTGGTGGCGGCCCAGTCCATAGGCGAGCCCGGCACCCAGCTCACCATGCGGACCTTCCATACGGGAGGCGTCCGCCTGACCGGCGAGGACATCACCCAGGGTCTTCCCCGTATCGAACAGCTCTTCGAGGTCCGCCGGCCGAAGAAAGTGGCCTACCTTGCAGGTGTTGACGGAAGGGTTTCCGAGATCCGGGTGATGGAGGGAAAAAGAAAGGTAATCATCGCTTCCGCAAGTGAAGACACCGATGAGAAAACGGCCTACAACATCCCCATCAGCCAGAACCTTCTCATCAGGGAAGGTGACGAGGTAAGGAAGAGCGACAGGATCACCGAGGGCAACGTGGATCCCCAGCAGCTTCTCGAGGTCGAGGGGATCGAGGCGGTGCAGCGTGCGCTGGTGGACGAGATCCAGGAGGTGTACCGCTCCCAGGGTGTCTCCATAAACAACAAGCACATCGAGGTCATCCTCCGGAAGGTGGCTCCCGTAAACCGGATGAAGATCACCGAGGAGGGCGATACGTCCTTCGTGGCCGGGGACCTTGTCTGGACCGACGACATCGACGAAGAAACGGCACAGATAGGCAGGGAGAACGAGCACAACATTGCCGAGGCGGTGCGGATATTCTCAGGCCGCGTTCTCAGGGAAGTTGTTTCCTCGCAGAGAAGCGAGTCCATATCACGTCTCATAGGGGCTCCTCTCGACGAGGACGGGATACGGACGATTCTCCGTCCCGGGCTCATGATCTCCTCCGTAGTGGTAGGAGACGACGAAGACCGTGACGTGACGCTGATCGTCGGTGAGGCGGCCTTCAGAAAGCAGATGGAGGGGAAGGACCTCATCAGTCCCTTCATTTCCTCAGACGGGAAGGAAGTCCCTGCCGGCGCCCGTCTGACCCTCGGTCAGCTGGGGATCATTACGGCAGACGACCCGACACCCCTTCTTGTGAGGGATGGTGAGATCCTCGAGAAACTGGCCGACGGAGCTTATCTCGCTGAGGATGTTGCCGTCGACGGGGAGACAGTTGCAAAGGCCGACAGGATGTTTACGGTGAAGGACGCTGCCAGGTGCAGGGATCTTAACGTGCCGTCCGTCATGGTGTGGCACTCGGTGGAGAGGGTCAATATCCCCGACAAGCTGGAGGAGAGCCTGAAGGACCGGTGGGGAAAACCCCTGACCCAGGCCGTCGACAGGGACGGCAACGCGCTGCGCCACATTCCCCAGCTCGTGGACGCGTCTATAATCAAAGGAGTGCTGGACGGGAGCATATCCGCAATAGAAATAGACGGGGTCATCTTTTCCCGGGACAGGTTCCTCCGGGACCTGCTGGCGGCGAAGATCTACGGAAAAGTTATTCTCGAGGCCGTAGTTGACAGGAAAGGTACGGTTCTTGTCGATGCGGGGACTGAAGTCAACCAGACGATCGTGGATGTCCTGGCTGAATGTCCCGATCTCCAGGAACTCGTCGTCCGCCCCATGGGCGGGCCCAGGAAGGACGAGAAGAAGATCATCCAGCGGGTGACATTCGTCCGGAAGCTCCGCGAGGGACCGAAGGTGAAGCCATTCGTCCACGGCATCACGAAGGCGGCCCTCGCGACAGACAGCTTCCTGAGTGCCGCGTCGTTCCAGCAGACGGCCCAGGTTCTTGCAGGGGCGGCAGTCAAGGGAGAACTGGACCCCCTGGAAGGGCTGAAGGAGAACGTGATCATCGGCCACCTCATTCCTGCCGGCACCGGAACGGAGCATTTCAAGTCCGTCCGGATCGAGGCGAAACGTGCTGAAGAAGCTGCCCGGCAGGAGAAGCTGAATCGCTGATAAGTTTTTGAAGTTTTCGGGGGCGGGAAAAATCGAGCTTGACACGAATCCCGCCCTTTTGTTATTATTCCTTGGTGCTTTTGCACAGGAGGGATTCTTTTGCCTTTAAACGAGCTTGCTGTTCCAATGAGGGTCGCAGGGGAGCGCCAGGTGAAGCGGATGCTTGAAACAGGCAGGCTGGAGAAGCTTTTTATCGCCGAAGATGCCGATCCCGCGAAGGCAGGCCCGCTGGAGGCGGAAGCGCGAAGACAGGGTATTCCCGTTGAAAAAGTCAGCGATATGGTAAAGCTCGGTAGGGCATGCGCCATAAGCAGAGGAGCTTCAGCAGCGGGAATCAGAAGATAAACGGGCCTGCGGGCCCGGCAGAAAAGAACATATGGAAGGAGGAAGTTGTGTGCCGACAATTAATCAGCTTATCCGGCATGGCCGTGAAGAGAAACGGCAGAAAACAGACGCCCCGGCACTGCAGGGCAATCCTGCGCGAAGAGGTGTCTGCACCCGTGTGTACACAGTGACGCCAAAAAAGCCCAACTCGGCTTTGCGGAAGGTCGCCCGTGTTCGTCTCACGAACGGGATCGAGGTAACATCCTACATTCCCGGAATCGGTCATAACCTGCAGGAGCACTCTGTTGTCCTCGTACGGGGCGGGCGTGTAAAGGACCTTCCCGGAGTCCGTTACCACATAATTCGGGGGACCCTTGACTGTGGGGGCGTGGAGAATCGGAAGAGATCGCGCTCCAAGTATGGCGCCAGGAGACCCAAGTAAGGGATCCGGCTTTCTGATCTGTGTAATATTGAGGAGGGGTTGACCTATGCCGCGCAAGGGGCATGTCAAGAAACGTCAATGCCTGCCGGATACAAAGTTCGGCAGCCCCGCAATGGCCAAGTTCATCAACAGCCTGATGCGGAAGGGCAAGAAGAGCGTCGCGGAAAAGATAATGTACAGGTCCCTGGATATTGCAGGGGAAAAGCTGAGCGTTGAGCCTTTCGAGGTTTTCAAGAAAGCAATGGAGAATGTCAGGCCTCTCGTGGAGGTTCGTCCCCGCAGGGTAGGCGGCGCAACGTACCAGGTGCCCGTGGAGGTTCCTGCCGAGCGCGCTCAGGTGCTCTGCATACGATGGATACTGAATTATTCCCGTTCGAAAAAGGGAATGCCCATGGCTGAGAGGCTGGCCAGGGAATTCATGGATGCCTACAAGGGTGAAGGCAGTTCCATAAAGAAAAAGGAAGACACGCACAAGATGGCTGAAGCGAACCGGGCATTTGCTCATTATCGCTGGTAGCCGGAAGGAACGATAATACTTTCAATGCGGCACATTGATGGAAACGAGGCTTGGTGGTAGCTATGCAGACACTTGATATGAAAAGGATACGGAATATCGGGATCGCCGCTCACATTGACGCGGGAAAAACGACCACGACGGAGCGTATTCTTTTCTACACCGGAAAGAATTACAAAATGGGCGAAACCCACGAGGGTGCAGCCACCATGGACTGGATGGAGCAGGAAAAGGAGCGGGGGATCACTATAACCTCCGCAGCTACCACGTGTATGTGGCATGATCATTTTGTCAATATAATTGATACGCCCGGCCACGTGGATTTTACTGTGGAAGTCGAAAGGTCCATGAGGGTGCTTGACGGTGCAGTTGCCGTTTTTTGCGCGGTCGGCGGCGTGGAGCCCCAGTCGGAGACCGTGTGGCGGCAGGCGGACAAGTATCGCGTCCCCCGGATCGCTTTCGTGAACAAGATGGACCGCATCGGCGCCGATTTTGATAATGTCGTCCGTGGCATCAAGGAAAAGCTTGGAGCCAGGCCGGTTCCCATTCAGCTGCCCATCGGGGTGGAGGAGAGCTTCACGGGTATGGTCGATCTTGTTGAGTTCCGGTCGGTGCAGTACGCTGACGATCTCGGAACCGACCCTCATTTTGCCCCTGTACCTGCCTCTCTGCAGGATGAGGCGAAGACGGCCCGTGATTCAATGATCGAGATCCTTGCCGATTACGACGAGGAGATAATGGCTCTTTATCTCGATGGTGCTGATGTGTCCGCTGATCTCGTCAAAAAAGCGCTCAGGGCAGGGACAGTGGGGCTGAAGATAGTTCCTGTGATCTGCGGGTCCGCATTCAAGAACAAGGGCGTGCAGATGCTTCTGAATGCAGTGGTCGATTACCTTCCAAGCCCTGTTGACCTTCCTCCCGTGGAAGGGACGAATCCCCAGACCATGTCTGAGGAAGTCCGCTCAAGCAGCATCGCTGAACCTTTCACAGCCCTTGCGTTCAAGATCATGGTGGATCCTTTTGTGGGAAGGCTGGTTTTCACGAGAATTTATTCCGGCGTCCTGAAGAAAGGGTCAAGCGTTCTGAACGCCACGAACAACGGGAGGGAACGCGTGGGACGTATTCTCAGGATGCATGCGAACAAGAGGGAGGAGCTGGAAGAGGCCGAGGCCGGTATGATCATTGCTCTTCCCGGACTGAAAGCCACAAGGACGGGTGATACCCTTTGCGACGAAAGGCACCCGATCGTTCTGGAAAACCTCATTTTTCCTGAACCCGTAATTTCTCTGTCAGTTGAGCCCGCGACGAAAAACGACAAGCTCAAGCTGACCAAGGGGCTCGTCGCACTTGCGGAGGAAGACCCCACGTTCCGGGTCAAGACCGACGAGGAGACCTCCCAGACCATAATTTCGGGCATGGGAGAGCTTCACCTGGAGATCATCGTTGACCGCCTGAAGAGGGAGTTCGGCGTTGATGTCAAGGTCGGACGCCCCCAGGTCGCCTATCGCGAAGCTGTAAAACACAGCGCCACGGCGGAAGGAAAATATGTGCGGCAGTCGGGCGGCCGCGGCCAGTACGGACATGTTGTATTCGAGATGGAACCCCTTCCCCAGGGAGTCGGGTTCGAGTTCGAAGACAGGATCGTCGGCGGTGCAGTGCCGAAGGAGTATATAGCAGCTGTACAGAAAGGTCTTGAAGAAGCCCTGAACAACGGTATCATGGGAGGTTATCCTGTCATCGGAGTCAGGGTGGCGCTCGTGGACGGAAGCTACCACGAGGTCGACAGCTCCGAGATGGCGTTCAAAATCGCAGCGTCACTCGGGTTCAAAGAGGCCATGAAAAAAGCGGGACCTGTGCTCATGGAACCCATAATGTCCGTGGAGGTCGTGACGCCGGAAGACTATATCGGCGACGTAATAGGCGACCTTTCCTCGAGGCGGGGCAGGATAGAAGGCATGGACACAAGGATGAATACACGCCTCGTCCGTTCTTTCGTTCCCCTGGCGGAAATGTTCGGGTACGCGACAGATCTTCGGAGCAAAACATCGGGAAGGGCTACCTATTCCATGCAGTTCCATCACTACGAGGCTGTTTCCGCTGATATTGCCGAGAAGGTTCTGAAAGGCTGAAGATAAATTATTTAAGGAAATTTCGAGGAGGGAATAACAAATGGCGAAAGAGAAATTTGAGAGGTCAAAGCCGCATTTGAACATAGGTACCATAGGTCACATCGACCATGGGAAGACCACGCTGACGGCGGCGATCACGAAGTGCCTTGCCACGTCTAAGTTCGCTGACTTCACGGCGTACGACATGATCGACAAGGCCCCTGAAGAGCGCGAGCGGGGCATCACCATCAACATCTCCCACGTGGAGTACCAGACGGAGCACCGTCATTACGCGCACATCGACTGCCCGGGTCACGCGGACTACATCAAGAACATGATCACGGGAGCGGCGCAGATGGACGGAGCGATCCTGGTGGTGAGCGCTGCTGACGGCCCCATGCCCCAGACCCGCGAGCACGTGCTTCTTGCCCGTCAGGTGAACGTGCCCGCGCTTGTTGTGTTCATGAACAAGACCGATCAGGTTGACGACCCCGAACTTCTCGACCTTGTGGAGATGGAAGTGCGGGAGCTTCTCAGCAAGTACGAGTTTCCCGGCGACGACATCCCCATAGTCAGGGGTTCAGCGCTGAAGGTTCTTGAAGAGGGGAGCGGCACCCGTGAGGACCCCATCAGCAAGTGCATCTGGGAGCTTATGGATGCGTGCGACAGCTACATACCTGAGCCGGTCCGTGAAGTTGACAGGCCGTTCCTGATGCCCATCGAGGACGTATTCACCATCACCGGGCGCGGAACGGTGGTCACGGGCAGGGTAGAGCGGGGAATCATCAAGGGCGGAGAAGAAGTGGCGATCGTTGGTATGAAGACGGATGTCACCAAGACGGTAGCCACGTCCCTTGAAATGTTCCGGAAGATTCTTGACAGCGCCATGGCCGGAGACAACGTGGGAGTGCTTCTTCGTGGAGTGGACAAGGACGGAGTGGAGCGCGGTCAGGTATTGGCGAAGCCTGGTTCGATCACGCCGCACACGAAGTTCAAGGCAGAGGTGTACGTGCTGAAGAAGGAAGAGGGAGGGCGCCACACGCCGTTCTTTGCGGGATACAAGCCGCAGTTTTACTTCCGGACCACGGACGTGACGGGCGGTATCAAGCTTCCTGACGGAGTGGAGATGGTGATGCCCGGAGACAACGCGACATTTGAAGTGGACCTGATCGTGCCCATCGCCATGGACCCGGGTCTTCGTTTTGCGGTGCGCGAGGGCGGCCACACGGTCGGCGCCGGCGTCGTCACCGAGATTCTTGAATAGCCCCAGAGGGGGAATTGACAGTGGCAAAAAAAATTAGGATCCGACTGAAGGCCTTCGACCACAGGGTTCTCGACAGCTCCGCCTCACAGATCGCCGAAACGGCTGACAGAAGCGGCGCCAAGGTATCCGGGCCGATCCCTCTTCCGACCGAGATCAACAAGGTTACAATCCTGAAGTCCCCTCACAAGGACAAGGATGCGCGCGAACAGTTTGAAACCAGGACACATAAGCGACTCATCGACATCATCAATCCGACGCAGAAGACGATGGATGCGCTTATGCAGCTGAACCTTCCTTCTGGAGTAGATATCCAGATCAAATTGTAGGGGAAGCTCTGAGCTGAAAGGAGTTGGAGTGTAATGAGCATCGGTATTCTGGGAAAGAAACTCGGAATGGCCCAGATATACAATGAGCAGGGCCAGGCGGTGGCCGTCACTATTATCGAGGCCGGGCCGTGCCCTGTGGTCGATATGAAGACGCCGGACAAGGACGGGTACAGTGCCCTTGTACTCGGATACGGAAAGGTCAACCTGAAAAAGATGAACAAATCCCGGAAGGGGTTGTTCGAGAAGGCTGAAGTCGAGCCCAGGGATACCCTCCGGGAATTTCGTGTTGGCAGTCTCGAGGAATATTCGGTCGGACAGGAGATCAACGTGTCTCTTTTCTCCGAGGGAGAATCGGTAAACGTGTCCGGCATCAGCAAGGGAAAGGGATTTGCCGGAGTCGTGAAGAAATACCACTTCGGCGGGTCAAATGCGAGCCATGGTGCTTCGGTGGTCCATCGCCGGAGCGGGTCAAGCGGTGCAAGCAGCTATCCCGGCCGTGTTTTCAAGGGCAAAAGAATGCCCGGAAGAATGGGCAGCGAGAAAGTAACAGTCAAGAATCTCACTGTCGTAGCAGTGGACTCCGACAATAACCTGCTTCTTGTCAAGGGTGCCGTACCCGGCTCGAAAAACAGCCTGGTGACCCTTTACAAGAAAGGCTAGTCGGCAGAGAAGGAGGCCGGAATAAATGCCTACCCTGAAACTCGTATCATTCCAGGGAGAAGAAGTCGGAGAGGTCCAGCTCGCCGATGAAGTTTTCGCAGCTCCCGTTCACGTGCCCGCCATGCACCAGGTGGTGGTGGCCCAGCTTGCAAACCGCAGGCGCGGCACCCAGTCCGCGAAGACCAGGGGCGAAGTGAGAGGCGGCGGCAAGAAACCCTGGAGACAGAAAAAGACGGGACGGGCCCGTCACGGGAGTACCCGTTCACCTATCTGGACCGGCGGCGGTGTCACGCACGCCCCGAAACCCAGGGACTACAGCCAGAAGGTCAACAAGAAGGTCCGCAGGCTCGCCATCCGAAGTGCGCTTTCGATGAAGGTGAGGGACGATCTTATGACCGTGGTAAAATCCTTTGATCTCGAGAAGCCTTCCACGAAGGACATGATCATGTTTTTCACCGCGGTCAATGCCCGGAAACCTCTTATCGTGCTTCCCGAGGGGAATGACTTCGTCGCCAGGTCGGCCCGGAACGTTCCCGGAGCAAAGGTAATCAATATGGGCAACATCAACGTGTACGACCTTCTCAACGCGGGGACGCTTGTTCTTACGCCCGAGGTTGCCGCAAGGCTTGAGGAGGTGTATGTCGGATGAACCTGATCGCTCACGATATCATCATCCGTCCTATTATTACTGAAAAGAGCAGCCGTCTCATGGAGATGAACAAATATACCTTCGAAGTACACCCTTCCGCGAACAAGATCCAGATCCGGAAGGCCATAGAGGAGATCTTCAAGGTAAAAGTCCAGAACGTGAACGTGCTCTCCGTTCACGCCAAGCCGAAGAGAATGGGTGTTTTCCAGGGCAGGACCCGGTCGTGGAAAAAAGCGATCGTCAGTCTGGCAGCAGGCGAACGCATCGAGTTCTTCGAAGGCGCGAGCATCTAGCGGAAGGAGAAGGAAACAGCTATGGCTATCAAACAATTCAAGCCCTATACTCCCGGCCGCAGGTTCATGACCGTTCAGAAGAACGACGACATAACCAAAAAGGATCCGGAGCGCTCTCTTCTCGCCCCTCTTCATAAAAAAGGCGGAAGGAACAATCGGGGAAGAATCACAATGCGTCACAGAGGAGGCGGCGCCCGCAGGCTTTACAGGGTGATCGACTTCAAAAGGAACAAGCTTTCAGTTCCTGGAAAAGTAGCGGCTATTGAATACGATCCCAACAGAAATGCCCGAATTGCGCTGATCCATTACCTTGACGGCGAGAAACGCTATATACTTGCCCCCAAGGACATTAAGGTCGGCGATACGATCGTCGCAGGGCCCGAATCAGACATCAGGCCGGGAAATGCGCTGAAGCTGAAGGATATACCAGTGGGCACCATGGTCCATAACCTGGAGCTCGAACCCGGAAGAGGCGGGAAACTTGTCCGCGCAGCGGGAACTTCCGCCCAGCTCATGGCCAAGGAAGGCAAATACGCCTACGTCCGTATGCCGAGCGGAGAGCTTCGTCTCATCCTCCAGGAGTGCATGGCCACTGTGGGACAGATCGGGAACGAAGACTATGAGAACGTTTCGCTGGGCAAGGCCGGAAAGACCCGTTGGCTGGGAAGGCGACCGATGGTCCGCGGCATGGTCATGAACCCTGTAGACCATCCCATGGGCGGCGGTGAGGGACGGAGCAAGTCCCACAAGCACCCGGTTTCGCCCTGGGGCACCCCTGCAAAGGGATACCGCACCCGGAAGAACAAGCCGTCCGATAGACTTATCGTCCGGCGCCGTTACGAGAAGTAAGGAGGGACTGAGATGGCTCGTTCCAGAAAGAAGGGGCCCTTTGTGGACCAGAAACTGCTTCGCAAGGTGGAGGACATGAACGAAGGGACCTCGAAGAAAGTGCTTAAAACATGGTCCCGAAGATCCACCATCGTGCCCGCAATGATCGGGCACACGATTGCGGTGCATAACGGCAGGATCCACATCCCCATCTATATAAGCGAAAATATGGTTGGCCACAAGCTTGGGGAATTTGCCCCCACCCGCAAGTTCGGCGGACATGCGGGCCAGGAGCGCTCCTCAAGAGCGAGGTAAGGAGTGATGGTGATGGAAGCGAAAGCCGTTGCCAGGCAGGTACGGGTTTCACCGATAAAGGTTCGTCGGGTGCTGGCTCTCATCCGCGGGAAGAAAGTCGGGGACGCCATGGTGGCTCTCCAGTACAGCCCGCAGAAATCCGCCAAACTCGTCAGCAAAGTGTTGCAGAGTGCCGTTGCCAATGCCGAGCACAATTTCGGTATGGATACGGACAAACTGCGGGTAATAGCAGCTACGGCGGATCAGGGGCCGAAGATGAAGCGCTTCCGCCCTGTGTCAATGGGTAGGGCACACCCCTACTACCACCGTACAAGCCATGTGACTGTCACAGTGGCAGAACGTTAAGGAGGGGGAACTCGTGGGACAGAAAGTTCACCCAATCGGATTCCGTCTTGGAGTCGTCAGCGAATGGGAGTCCAAGTGGTTTGCCAGCGGTAAGGATTATGCGAAGAATCTTCATGAGGACATCGCTCTTCGGAAGTATATCGCGAAGAAGTGGGAGCATGCCGGGATCTCCCGGATCGAGATAGAGCGCGTCGGACACGTTATTCGTTTTACTATTTGGACCTCCCGGCCTGGTGTAGTGATCGGACGGGGCGGGGCGGAGATCCAGGTTATGAAGGACGATCTCCAGGCGAAGACCGGCGCCAAGATAATGATCAACGTTCAGGAAATCAAGAACCCTGATGTGGAGGCACAGCTTGTCGCCGTTGGTGTTGCTTCCGCCCTGGAGCGGAGGGTATCTTTCCGCCGCGCCATGAAACAGTCCATCTTCCGTGCCATGAAAGGCGGAGCGAAGGGCATAAAGATATCGACCGCCGGGCGTCTCGGCGGAGCCGAAATCGCCAGGACCGAGTGGTATAACGAGGGGCGTCTCCCTCTTTCCACAATCAGGGCCGATATCGACTACGGTTTCGCTGAGGCCAAGACGATGTACGGGGTTATCGGAGTCAAGGTCTGGATTTTCAGGGACAAGGCAAATGAGCGTCCCGCCCAGGCTCCCCGGCAGCAGCGAAGAAGGGGGTAGCGCATTATGCTTATGCCGAGCAGGGTAAAATACCGCAAGCCGTACCGGCGCCCCCTGAAGGGACGCGCCAAAGGCGGAGCGACCGTGGCCTTCGGAGAGTACGGCCTTCAGAGCCTTGATTGCGCCTGGATTACGGCTCGTCAGATCGAAGCGACCCGTGTGGCGATTTCAAGAAAGATGAAGAAGGGCGGAAAAATCTGGATACGGATTTTCCCGGACCACCCGTTTACGAAGAAACCCCTTGAAACCCGTATGGGAAAGGGAAAGGGAGCTCCCGAATTCTGGGTTGCTCCGGTGAAGAGGGGCAGAATCCTTTTTGAGATCGGCGGAGTACCGAAAGAGGTCGTCGAGGAAGCTTTCCGCACAGCCTCTTACAAGTTGCCTGTCAAGGTGCGGATAGTCGCCCGAGAAGGTATTGGTGGTGAATGAACATGGATGCCAAGAATCTGCGCGATCTTACGATCGATGAACTGAACGAGAAGCACCGGCAGTACAAGGAGGAACTGTTCAACCTGCGTTTTCAGAACGCAATAGGACAGCTCCAGAACACAAGCAGGATAAATGCTGTAAAGAAGACGATCGCCAGGGTACTGACGGTTGTCCGTGAGAAGCAGATGGCCGGCGAGCAGTCTGCCGGAAGGAGGTAGCCCTGAATGGAAGAGCGGAAACCTCACCGCAAGGTACGTACGG